>Ga0207939_1000005_pt1 | contig 126252 bp, 132 predicted proteins | sample LakMenEpi02Jun12_FD_150663 | JGI IMG/M metagenome (GOLD analysis project Ga0207939, IMG submission 150663) | Freshwater microbial communities from Lake Mendota, WI - 02JUN2012 deep hole epilimnion (SPAdes) | ecosystem: Environmental > Aquatic > Freshwater > Lentic | place: Lake Mendota... | reverse complement strand
CCCACCCATTCCCCCGCAAGGGCTCTGAGGACGAGACCGCCAGCACCGGCGTAGCCGGTGCTGCTCCTCAGGATTTACACCACTCGGTGGGACGCCCCCTGTGTTCACTGTCGCCACCGCAGGTCTTGTCCAGCTGATCGGTTCGGCCCCGGCATTCGCCCAGGCAACCGGGGCATTCCAGCCTCCGCAGAGTCAGGTTCCCCAGTCGCAGCGGGTGGACCCGCTGATCAGCCTGCAGCTGAAGGTGCGCCGCCTGCCGGATGCCATCGAGCTGATCATCGAGGGCACCGGCCCCGCGCCCCAGCTGCAGCAGAGCAGCAGCGGTGGGAGCTGGCAGGGGCAGCTGTTCACGGCGGTGCCGGCGGGTCTGCGGGTGGGCCCCCAGCGCCTGTCGCTGCCGGAGGTGGGCCTGCAGTCGGTGAGCTTCGAGGGAGGTGGCCAGTCGTTTGCCCTTTCTGTGACCCCGGTGCAGGGGATCAACCTGGGCCGGCCGGTGGTGAGCTCCGATGGCCGTGATCTGATCGTGACCTTCGCTTCGCCGGTGCCCCAGGCCAGCCTGCAGACCAGCCGCCCCAACCTGGCCCAGCCAGGCGCTGTGCCCCTGCCCACCTTCGCGCCGCCCCTGCAGCCGCGGGCCGTGGCCCCGCCCCTGGGGGACATGGCCGTGGGCACGATGACCCTGCGCAACCCCGGCTATCTGGAGCTCTCCGGGCCGCCGGTGACGATGACACTCAAGAACGCGCCGGCCAAAGATGCCCTGATGGCCCTGGCCCAGGTGGGTGGCTACGGCTTTGCCTATGTGGCTGAACCCACCTCGCCCGCTTCACCTGCGGCACCTGCTGGGGCCTCTGATCCGGGAAGCAGGCCGATCTCGCTCACGTTCCGCGGAGAGAGTTTCGGCCGTGCCTTCAATACGGCCCTTCTGGCCGCCGGCCTACAGGGCAAACGCGAAGGCCGGATGATCCTGGCCGGCCCCAATGCCCTCTCCAAGACCTTCGGCCCCCAGCTGTCGAAGATCTACCGCCTCAACCAGGTGGGGCCCAACGCAGCCGCCGACTATCTCGCCAATCTCGGCGCCTCAATCACCAAGACCAACACGATCACCACCGCGGTGACGCAAGGTGTGGCCCAGGGCGAGGCGGTGTCATCGTCCTCGAATTCCCAGACCACCCAGAGCAGCACGATCACCAGCGTGGAAGCTTACGGCGCCTCCAGCGGCCCGCTGCTGGGCCTGCGCGCCACGACCGATACCCGCCTGGGCACGATCACCTTGGTCGGTGATCCGGCCATTGTTTCGATTGCCGAGCAGTATCTGAAGAAGCTTGATCTGCGGCAGCGGCAGGTTGCGCTAAATGTGCGCATTCTAGATGTAAATCTAGACAATCTCTCTGAATTTGATAATTCGTTTGCCTTTCGATGGGGTAATAACTTTATTGTTAATGATAATGGGCAGTTGCTTGGCGCTTTTGGCCGCGATTTGCCTCCGGAAGCAAGCGCTTTTAGGCGAGATGTTCCACGAGAGATACAACTTGAAGATGGCAACTTTACTGTTGAAGGTGGAGCAGGGGGGCTTGGTCTTACGGCTGAGAGTTCTGCTCTTACCGTCCAAGCGAGAAGAGGTCGTTCGATCGATAGCAATGTACTGCGGCGGGTTCAGCGAGAGACCAAAGCGCAGCTTGTTCCTTCGGTTGATCCAGTAACTGGAAGGGTGTCTTATGCAGTCGTCCCCCAGCCCGGCACATCTTCTAGATTCGTAACTCGTGAAATAGAGAGATTGCTTGGCAATGAAGTATCAATTCAGAGAGGTTCGGCTCAAGGTACGATCTCGGGAGTCGCTCGCAATCCTGTCAATAATTATTCGGATACGTTCTTCGATTTTGTCCGGGCACAAATCGTATCCGGTTCAACCAAGCTGCTCGCAAGTCCAACGCTAATTCTTCAGGACAACCCTTCACTACTGAGAGAAGGTTCGGAGGGGGCCGCATCGGGGGGTCAGCAGTCGGGAGATCAGTCTGCGAGTCAGGGCATCACCAACATTGGCCTTGACAGTGCGATCGGCAGGCGGCGTGCCAACGAGGGAGTCGTGAGGGTTGGTACCAATGTGGTGACTGGTTATGAGACGGAAACACCAGCCCAGGGCGGTAATGTGGTTTGCACTCCACAGTTGACGACGGCCGGCCTTGTTCTGGGTGCTCGGGTAGAGAAGATTGACGACAACGGATTTGTGACCTTTACCCTCTCGCCCAGCGTTTCAGCGATTACGGGGCAAGAAGATCCCCCCGAGGGATGTGGCTCGCCTCTGAATATCCTGAGCGTTCGCAGCCTGGATACGGGTGCGCTGCGGGTTCGAGACGGTCAAACTCTGATCATGACCGGTGTGATTTCGGAGCTGGATCGCCAGATTGTTACGAAGTGGCCGATTCTTGGCGATATTCCTTTGATTGGTCAGTTTTTCAGGTCCACTTCTGGTCGCAAGGAGAAGCGCGAACTTGTGATTATGGTCACTCCCCGCATTGTCAACGATGAGCAGGGTGGGGTATACGGTTATGGTTATCAACCGGGTACAGCCGCTGGCCGGGACTTCTTTGGCACAGCCATACTTGGTGGTGGCGCAAACTGATAAGACGGTGATGTTTCCTTTGTATTTTTGGATGGTCGTGTGAGGGGGCGGCTCTGATGGACACACGCTCTCCAGATGAATCCGGCGCGGAGCTCAATGAAGCTGATCAGGAACAGCAGCTCGCCCGCCTGCATGCCGAGCTGGAGGAGTACCAGCATCTCATCGACGCCTTTCCCGGGATCTATGAGGCCAAGTTCAGCCACCAGTTGCGCGACGTAGCCCAGGACATCCGCAACCTGATGGAGGAGCGCCATCGCCTGCAACAGCAGATAAACCACTGCCTGCTGGCCGATGGGGAATCCTCCCTGCCCGCCGCCCTGGTCAAGTCAGATCATCCGGAGAGCTCGTCTGTCTGGTCCCTCGTTGGATGGCAGTTCTGGCGGTTGTGGACCCGGAAGAGGCGTCTGGTTGCCGGTGCAGGGGCACTTGCTTTGGCGGTGTTTGCCGGGTTGCTGCTGCGGGGGGTGAATCAGCCGTCTCCTAGACATGATGCTACAAGCCCGCAGACCCCTGCCGCTCCTCCGCCGGTCAAGTCCCAGCCGCCCCAGGCTCCACCCGACGATCCCCAGCTGCAGCTGCGCGCCAACGATGACGTGTGGCTTGAACTGCGCTCCCCGGACAACAGTCTGGTGTTTGTGAGCACCTTGAAACCCGGCAAGCAGCTCACCTTCCCCTTTCAGGACGGCATGCGCCTCCGCTCGGGTCGCCCCCATCAGCTTGAGGTGGCCCTCAACGGCCAGCCTTTCAAGCCGCTGGGTATTGCCAATGATTTCAGCTGGCGCACCTTGAGGCTGCCCGAGCGCCCAAGGGGAGCCGATCCCGAAACCAGAACCAGCGATCAACCGTCGTAATCTCTAGGTAGGTTTGACTGCTTTCGGATGACCCTCCCAGCTATCCAGCGCATCTGTTGCATCGGTGCTGGCTACGTGGGCGGTCCCACCATGGCGGTGATCGCCGACCGTTGCCCGGATGTGCAGGTCACGGTGGTGGACCTGAATGCCGAGCGCATCGCCGCCTGGAACGATGCAGACATCAGCAGGCTGCCGGTGTACGAGCCCGGTCTGGATGGCGTGGTGGCCCGAGCCCGCGGCCGCAACCTGCACTTCAGCACCGCCGTAGACGAGGCGATCGGCGAGGCCGACATGGTGTTCATCTCCGTGAACACCCCCACCAAGACCAGGGGGCTGGGTGCCGGCCAGGCCAGCGACCTCAAGTGGGTGGAGGCCAGCGCCCGCTCGGTGGCCCGGGCCGCGCGGGGCCACACGATCGTGGTGGAGAAGAGCACCCTGCCGGTGCGCACCGCCGAGGTGATCCAGAAGATCCTGGCGGCCGCCACCCCCAACGGCGACGGCCGCAGCTTTTCGGTGCTCTCCAACCCCGAATTTTTGGCTGAGGGCACGGCGATCCCCGATCTGGAGCAGCCCGACCGGGTGCTGATCGGTGGCGAGGATCCCGCCGCCATCGCCGCCCTGGCCGGCGTGTATGGCCAGTGGGTGCCCAGCGACCGCATCCTCACCACCAACCTCTGGAGCAGCGAGCTCTCCAAGCTCACCGCCAATGCCTTCCTGGCCCAGCGGATCAGCTCGATCAACGGCATCGCCGCCTTCTGCGAGGCCACCGGCGCCGATGTGCGCGAGGTGGCCAAAGCGATCGGCGCCGACAGCCGCATCGGCCCCAAGTTTCTGCAGGCCGGCCCGGGTTTTGGCGGCAGTTGCTTCCAGAAGGACATCCTCAACCTGGTGTACCTCTGCCGCCACTACGGCCTGGAGGAGGTGGCGGCCTACTGGGAGCAGGTGGTGGCGCTCAACCACTGGCAGCAGCGGCGCATCGCCCGGTTGGTGGTGACCAGGTTGTTCGGCACCGTGACCGGCAAGCGCATCGGCGTGCTCGGTTTCGCCTTCAAGGCCGATACCAACGACACCCGCGAATCTCCGGCGATCCGGGTGTGCCAAGACCTGCTCGAGGAGGGCGCGATCCTGCAGATCCTCGATCCCAAGGTGCCCGAGGGCCAGATCACGGCCGACCTGGGCCAGCCGGCCGGCACGGGCGAGGGCAGCTGGCAGCAGGTGGCGGACGTGCAGCAGGCTGCCAGCGGCGCTGATGCCCTGCTGCTGCTCACCGAGTGGCAGCAGTTCGCCGGGATCGACTGGCCGGCGCTGGCGGCGGTGATGCGCCAGCCGGCCTGGCTGTTCGATGCCCGGGCCCGGGCCGATGGTGCCGCCGCCCGGGCCGCCGGCCTGAACGTGTGGACCGTGGGGGAGGGCTGAGACCATGCCAGCGTCCCTGACCCGCAACCTGATCACCGGCGGTGCCGGTTTCGTGGGCTCCCACCTGGTGGACCGGCTGATGGAGGCCGGCCAGGAGGTGATCTGCCTCGACAACTACTTCACCGGCCGCAAGCAGAACATCAGCCAGTGGATCGGCCATCCACGCTTTGAGCTGATCCGCCACGACGTGACCGATCCGATCCGCCTGGAGGTGGACCGCATCTGGCATCTGGCCTGCCCCGCCTCGCCGGTGCACTACCAGTTCAACCCGATCAAGACCGCCAAGACGAGCTTCCTCGGTACCTACAACATGCTCGGCCTGGCCCGCCGCGTCGGTGCCCGCCTGCTGCTGGCCAGCACCTCCGAGGTGTATGGCGACCCCGAGGTGCACCCCCAGCCCGAGAGCTACCGCGGCTGCGTGAACACGATCGGCATCCGCAGCTGCTACGACGAGGGCAAGCGCATCGCCGAAACCCTCTGTTTCGACTACCAGCGCATGCACGGCACCGAGATCCGCGTGATGCGCATCTTCAACACCTACGGCCCGCGCATGTTGCCCGATGACGGCCGGGTGGTGAGCAACTTCATCGTGCAGGCCCTGCGCGGCGAGCCGCTCACCCTCTACGGCGACGGCAGCCAGACCCGCTCCTTCTGTTATGTGGACGACCTGGTGGAAGGCATGATCCGGCTGATGAACGGCAGCCACAGCGGCCCGATGAACATCGGCAATCCCGGTGAGTTCACCATCCGCCAGCTGGCCGAGCTGGTGCGCGCCCGCATCAACCCGGAGCTGCCGCTGATCGAGAAGCCCCTGCCGGCCGATGATCCCCTGCAGCGCCAGCCGGTGATCGACCTGGCCCAGCGGGAGTTGGGCTGGCAGCCCACAGTGGCACTGGCGCAGGGGCTGGAGCCCACCATCGCCTGGTTCCGGGAGCTGCTGAACGACAGCACCTCGCTGGCCTGATGCCGGGTCTTCAGCTCCGCCACCGGGAATGACCGTTCTTGTGACCGGCGCGGCCGGCTTCATCGGTGCGGGCGTGTGTGAACGGCTGCTGGCCCGTGGCGAGCAGGTGGTGGGGGTCGACAACCTCAACCCCTACTACGACCCCGCCCTCAAACAGGCGCGCCTGCAACGGCTGGAGGCCCAGGCAGCGGCCAGCGGATGCCCGAGTGCCTGGCGGTTTCAACAGCTCGACCTGGCCGATGGCCCGGCGCTGGCGGCGCTGCTGGCGGATGTGGGGCCCTGCCGGGTGATCCACCTGGCGGCCCAGGCCGGGGTTCGCTACTCCCTGGAGAACCCCGGGGCCTATGTGCAGAGCAACCTGGTGGCCATGGGTCACGTGCTGGAGGGCTGCCGCCACCAGCAGGTGGAGCACCTGGTGTATGCCAGCAGCAGCTCGGTGTATGGCGGCAACCGCAATCTGCCCTTCAGCGAGGCGCAGCCGGTGAACCATCCGGTGAGCCTGTATGCCGCCACCAAGAAGGCCAACGAGCTGATGGCCCACACCTACAGCCATCTCTATGGCCTGCCGGCCACGGGGCTGCGCTTCTTCACGGTGTACGGCCCCTGGGGCCGGCCGGACATGGCGCCGATGCTGTTCGCCCGGGCGATCCTGGCGGGTGAACCGATCCGGGTGTTCAACCAGGGCCGGATGCGGCGTGACTTCACCTACATCGACGACGGGGTGGAGGGGGTGATCCGCTGCCTGGACAAGCCGGCCACGGCCAATCCCGCTTTCGATGCGCAGGCGCCGGATCCGTCCACCAGCTGGGCGCCGCACCGCCTGTTCAACATCGGCAACGCCCAGCCCGAGGAGCTGCTTGTGTTCATCGCCGAGCTGGAGCGGGCCCTGGAGCGGCCGGCGATCCTGCAGCTGGAGCCGATGCAGCGGGGCGATGTGGAGGCCACCGCCGCCGACACCAGCGCCCTGGAAGCCTGGGTGGGCTTCCGGCCCGCCACGCCGCTGCGCCAAGGGGTGGAGCGCTTTGCCGCCTGGTACCGCCAGTACGCCGGCTGATCCGGGTCGCCAGGCAGACTCGCCCCACTTGCCCTGAACCGATTGGCCTCGCTCCAGAGTCTGCGCGGCATGGTTGATCTGCTGCCCGATCAGACCCCGCTCTGGCAGCACGTGGAGGCCACCGCCCGCGCCCACTTCCGGCGGGCGGCCGTGCAGGAGATCCGCACGCCGCTGCTGGAGGTCACCGAGCTGTTCGCCCGCGGCATCGGCGAGGCCACCGATGTGGTGGGCAAGGAGATGTACACCTTCCTCGACCGCGGCGAGCGCAGCTGCACCCTGCGGCCCGAGGGCACGGCCTCGGTGGTGCGGGCCGCCATCCAGCACGGCCTGCTCAGCCAGGGGGCGCAGCGGCTCTGGTACGGCGGGCCGATGTTCCGCTACGAGCGTCCCCAGGCGGGGCGCCAGCGCCAGTTCCACCAGATCGGCCTGGAACTGCTTGGCTTCGCCGATGCCCGCAGCGACGTGGAGGCGATCGCCATCGCCTGGGACCTGCTCGCCGATCTGGGCGTGGGCGGCCTGGCCCTGGAGCTGAACACCCTGGGCAGCCCCGACGACCGGGCGCACTACCGCGAGCAGCTGGTGGCCTGGCTGGAGGCCCACCGCGACCAGCTCGATCCCGACTCCCAGGCCCGCATCCACGCCAACCCCCTGCGGGTGCTCGATTCCAAGCACCCCGACACCCAGGCCCTGCTGGTGGCAGCCCCCTCCCTGGCCGAGGCCCTCAGCGCCGAGAGCCGCGAGCGCTTCGCCGAGGTGCAGGCCGGTCTGGCGGCACTGGCGATTCCCGTGCAGCTCAATCCCCGCCTGGTGCGCGGCCTCGACTACTACAGCCACACCGCCTTCGAGATCACCAGCAGCCAGCTCGGGGCCCAGGCCACGGTGTGCGGTGGCGGCCGCTACGACGGCCTGGTGCAGCAGCTCGGCGGGCCTGCCACGCCGGCCATCGGCTGGGCCCTGGGCATGGAGCGGTTGGTGCTGCTGCTGAGCCGGGTGAGCGCTCCCCCCGCCCAGTCCATCGACCTCTATGTGGTGAGTCGGGGCGAGGCGGCCGAGGCCCTGGCACTGCCGCTGGCCCGCGCCTGCCGGGCGGCCGGGCTGGCGGTGGAGTGGGATGCCAGCGGCGCCGCCTTCGCCAAGCAGTTCAAGCGGGCCGATCGCTCCGGCGCCCGCTACGCGGCCGTGATCGGCGATGGCGAGGCGGCCGAGGGGGTAGTGCGGCTCAAGGACCTGCGTGCCGAGGTTGCCGAGCAGCGGCTCGCGCTTGGGGATCTGCCCCAGCATCTGCTGCAGGCCTGCCGGACATGACGCCCCAGCACGTGTCCACTGCGGGGGGGGCTGCCCCGCTCCGGGGCAGTTGACTGCAATCAAGATGCAGCGGTTGCAACCGGCCCGGATGGGTGATCCCAACCTCGCGATCATCGCCGGTTCAGGAGTGCTGCCCGGCCTTCTCTCCCAGGCCCTCAGCGCGGCCGGCAGGTCCCACTTCTGCTGCCATCCCCACGGCATCCCGGTGGAACTTGAGGATGCGGAGGAGTTTTATTTTGAGCGCGCGATCTCCTTCTTTCGCTCCCTGGAGGCGCGGGGAGTTCGCCAGGTGGTGATGGTGGGCAAGTTCCATCGCCCCCGCCATCTCAATCCCCTGCGTTTCGAGAGCTCCACCCTGCTGGCCGCTCCGCGGATCCTGGCCTCCCTGCGCAAGGGGGACGACGCCTCGCTGCGGGCCCTGGCGGAAATCATTGAGGAGCTCGGCCTGGAGGTGGTGGGCGTCGAGGATGTCGCCCCCAGCCTGTTGCCCGAACCGGGTCTGTACGCCAGCAAGGTTCCCAGCGACCAGGATCGCGCCGATGTGGAGCGGGCGGCTTACATCGTGGAGGCGATCTCGGCGGTGGATGTGGGCCAGGGGGCCGTGGTGGCCGGCGGACTCTGTCTGGCCACCGAATCCCTGCCTGGCACCGACGCCATGCTCGAGTGGGTGGCCGCCACCCGGGATGACCAGCCCTCCGGCAGCCGCTCTGGCGTGCTCTACAAGGCGCCCAAGCTCCATCAGGACCGCCGCATGGACCTGCCGGCGATCGGTCCCATCACCGTGGCCAAGGCCGCTGCCGCCGGTCTGGCGGGGATCGCCTGGGAGGCGCGCGGCGCCCTGCTGCTTGACACCGAACTCACCATGGCCGAGGCCAACCGTCACGGGCTGTTCCTCTGGGCCCGGCCGCCCCTGGGCTGAGCGACCGGCCCTCAGCTACTGGGCCCCGGCCTGCTCCAGCACCCCCTTGCTGCTGGGTACGGCGCCGGCGCGGCGCGGGTCGATCTCGGTGGCCAGCCGCAGCGCCCGGGCGAAGGCCTTGAAACAGGCCTCCACGATGTGGTGGGAGTTGGCCCCGTCCAGCTGGCGGATGTGCAGGGTGAGGCCGCTGTTGTTCACCACCGCCACGAAGAACTCCTTCACCAGCTCGGTGTCGTAGCTGCCGATCTTCTGGGCCGGGATCTGCAGGCCGTAGCTCAGGTGCGGCCTGCCGCTGCAGTCGAGCGCCACCTGCACCAGGGCCTCATCCAGGGGCGCCACGAAGTGGCCGAAGCGGTGGATGCCGCGCCGGTCGCCCAGGGCCTGGGCCAGGGCCTGGCCACAGGCGATGCCCACGTCCTCGTTGGTGTGGTGGTCGTCGATGTGGGTGTCGCCCGTGGCGTTGATCTCCAGGTCGATCAGGCCGTGGCTGCTGATCTGGTGCAGCATGTGGTCGAGAAAGGGCACGCCGGTGCTGGCCTGGCAGCGGCCCGTGCCATCGAGGTTGAGGCTCACACGCACATCGGTCTCGCCGGTGACGCGATGAATCGTGCCGGTGCGCATGGGAGGGGGTACGCCTGCCGGCGTCTGGTGGCTGGCTTCGATCATGCCGAAGCCCCTGGATTGATGCCATGATGCCAAAGGCACAAGCATCTTGATGCCATGCGCACCACGCTCACGATCGACGACGCCCTGCTCAGGCAGCTGCGCCAGAAGGCCCTCGACAGCGGCAGGCCCTTCAAGCAGGTGGTCAACGACACCCTGCGGGCGGGCCTGGAGCACCCCGTGGCGCCGCAACGGCAGCCTTACCGCTGCCCGAGCTTCTCCATCGGTGGCCTGGCCCCAGGGGTCGACCTCACCAAGGCCAATCAACTGGCGGCTGCCCTGGAGGACGAGCTCTTGATCGAGAAACTGCGGCAGGGCCGGTGATCCTGGTCGACACGAACCTCTGGCTCTACGCCGCCCTGCAGGACATCCCGCAGCACAGTGCTGCCCAGGCATGGCTGGAGGCCACGTTCAACCACCAGGAATCGATTGCTCTGCCCTGGAGCGTGGCCCTGGCCGTGCTGCGCATCAGCACCCAGCGCAGGCTGATGCAACAACCGCTCAGCCCCACCCAGGCGATTGAACTCGTCGAGGGATGGCTGGAGCATCCTCTGGTCACGGTGGTGCAGCCCGGCCCAAGCCACTGGAGCATCCTGCGGCTGCTGATCCAGGGTGCCGACACCGCTGGCAATCTCACCATGGACGCCCATCTGGCCGCCCTGGCGATCGAGCACAACGCCACCTTGTGCTCGGCTGACAGCGACTTCCGCCGCTTTCCCGGCCTGCGCTTTCTCAATCCCCTGCTCTGAGGGTGCTCACATTCCCGTGATGCAGTACCCCGCATCCACGTAGATCACCTGGCCGGTGATGCCGGAGGCCAGGGGGCTGGCCAGGAAGGCGGCGGTGCTGCCTACCTCCTCCTGGGTCACGGTGCGCTGGAGGGGGGCCTTGGCCTCCACGTTGTGGATCATGTCGAGGATGCCGCCGATGGCGCTGCTGGCCAGGGTGCGGATCGGACCGGCGCTGATGGCGTTCACGCGCACCTGCTTCTCCGGGCCCAGCTCGGCGGCCAGGTAGCGCACCGAGGCTTCCAGGGCGGCCTTGGCCACGCCCATCACGTTGTAATTGGGGATCGCCCGCTCGGCGCCCAGGTAGCTGAGGGTGATCACACTGCCGCCTGGGTTGAACAGGGGCTTGGCCCAGCGGCAAAGGGGAGCCAGCGAATAGGCGCTCACCTCCAGGGCGCGGGCGAAGCCCTCGGGGGAAATGGCGGAGTAGTCGCCGATCAGCTCGTCTTTGCCGGCGAAGGCCAGGCAGTGCACGAGCACGTCGATCGAGCCCCACTGCTCCTTCACCGTGTTGAACACCGCCTCGATCTGGGCGGGCTCCTGCACGTTGAGCGGCTCGAACAGGCTGGGGGCCAGCGGCGCGGTGAGATCCCGCACCTTGCCCTCGAAGCGGCCCTTTTCATCCGGCAGGTAGGTGACGCCCAGCTCGCAGCCGGCGGCGTGCAGTTGCTGGGCGATGCCCCAGGCGATCGACTTGTTGTTGGCGATGCCCGTCACCAGGGCCTTCTTGCCGCGCAGATCGAGGAGCATGGGGAGCCGGTTGGAGTGCGGGGATTCTCTCGCAGGGCCCGCAGGCGGTTTTGCGGCCCTCGCTGGCAGTGATGGTTAGCCGTGGCGCTGGGTTCATGGTCGTTCCTGCGTGGTTGCCAGCGGCACCGGCGTGCTGTCAGCAATCGACCTAGCTTTTCCATGACTGGATTCAGGTCCTTACCGGCCTGCTGAACGGATGCCCATTGGCCTGCTCGCGTCCGATGAGGCCAGGTTCGACGCCTTGCGCCAGGAGTTCGAGCACGAGGCCAGCTTCAGCCAGGTGTTCGTGGTGCTCACCGTGGGCGCCACCCTGATCGCCAGCCTCGGTCTGCTGGCCAACAGCCCCGGTGTGGTGATCGGCGCCATGGTGGTGGCCCCCTGGATCCTGCCGCTGCAGGCGATGGCCTTCGAGATCCTGCAGGGCCGGTTGCCGATGTTCCTGCGGGCCCTGCGCACCCTGATGCTGGGGGTGGTGGTGTGCGTGCTGCTGGCGATGGCGGTGGGTCATCTGGTGGCGCTCCCCAGCTTCGGCAGTGAGGTGATCAACCGCACCAGCCCCAACCTGCTCGACCTTGGCGTGGCCCTGGTGGCCGGAGCCGTGGCCATGTACGCCAAGTTGCGGAAGGATGCGATTTCGGCCCTGGCCGGCCTGGCCATTGCCGTGGCCTTGGTGCCGCCGATGTGTGTGGTGGGGATTCTGCTGTCCTCTTCCCTGTGGGCCCAGGCCTATGGGGCCCTGTTGCTGTTCATCACCAACCTCCTGGGGATCATGGTGGGGGCGATGGCGGCCCTGGGAACGCTGGAAAAGGGGTACCGGAGCCGCCTGCTCCACAGCCGGCTCGGCCTCACCAGCGTGGCCCTCACCGCCCTGCTGGTGATTCCGCTGGGCAGCAGCTTCTACCGGCTGCTGCAGCGATCCCGGCAGGAGACCAAGGCCCAGCAGCTGGAGGTGGCCATCGAGCAACAGCTCCGAAGCAGCACGATCACCCTCGGCAGTGATCCCGCCATCGACCTGGTGGGACTGTCCATCGACTGGAAGCAGAATCCGCCGCTGATCCGCGCCCGGGTGAGGGTCACGGATCCATCCCTGCCCACCTCCCGGCAGGTGGCGGATGTGCAGTCCTTCATCAACCGCAGCCAGGCGCCCCTGCGCTTCCGGCTGGTGGTGCAACGCACCGCCGTAGACCTGGTCGGTCCGGAGACGGCGCCCAACCCCCCCGAACTGAAAGTGTTGCCTCCACCTAGCCAACCGCCGTTGCCCGAATCAAAGACCAGCGATGACCAGCCGGATGGTGATTGAGGCGTGATTGAGCCACCCGCCGATTCGCCGAGCAGTCCCACCCTGCGGCGCCTGTGGTTTTTTGCTCGCGTGAGCCTGCTCCTGGTTGGGATCCTGGCCGCCAAGATCCTGGTGCACCGCAGGCACTGGGAAGTGTTGGCTCCCAATCCCCTCTTTCCGGCATTGGTGGCCTCCGAGGTGTTGCTGATGGGTTTCCTGCTGAACGGGGTGCTGATGGATTACAAGGAGAGTGAAAAAATCCCTGGGGAACTCGCCTCAGCCCTGGAATGCCTGGCCTCTGAGGCAGCTACTGTCCGGGAGCGGCACGTTGATGCTGATGTGACAGGAGCCCTGGCGCTCCTGGCTGGGTTCGCCACCGATCTGCTGCTCTGGATCAGGGATGGGGGTGTGGTGATCCCTCTGCTCAATGAGCTCGATATGTTGCAGCATTCGATCCAGCGACTGGCCATCTGGAACCCCGCCCCGCTGCAGGCCAGGCTGTTGCTTGAACTGGCTGATATCCGCCGATACGTTTATCGCATCGAGGTTATTCGTGAAACGGCATTCGTCCCCACGGTTTATTGGATGACCTATGTCGGAGCGGCCCTGTTGCTCGGCGGGCTGATGTTCGCTGAGGTAGAGCCATTCGGGGAAGGTTTGTACTTTATTGGCGCCATCACGCTCCTGCTGCTCAAGTTGCTGTTACTGATCGGCGACCTTGACAATCCGTTTTCAGCGGCTCAGGCGCGGTCGGTGGAGAACGTCACCGTGTATCCCCTCGCTCTGGCTGTTGGTCGACTGAACAGCAGCGTGGGCCGTGGGTCTGCGGGTGAACCAGCCGACGCAATCGATCAAGCTGATTCAGCGACTCCCTGATCCGTGCTGGACAGCTGGCCGGCCCACCCCGGATTCCCTGGCCACCTACATCCATTGCGAATCATGACCCCATCGCCCACTCCCGTTGTCAGGGGCGGCCGCCGGGCGGCGGAGCAGCGGCTGGCCGCCATCGACCCGGCCCGCTACGGCGCCAGCCGCAATCACCTCGATGGGGCCGTGACCCGGCTCTCCCCCTACATCCGTCACGGGGTGCTCACCATGGCGGAGGTGCGCGAGGCAGTGTTCGAGCGCCTGCGGGCCCCGGTCGAGTCCGAACCGAAGCTGCAGGGTGAGCTGTTCTCTTTCGCGTCCGCTGCCCGGAGCTGGACCCCCGCCCAGCGCCGGGCTGGCGAGAAGCTGATCAACGAACTCGGCTGGCGCGACTACTGGCAGCGGCTCTGGTATCAGCTGGGCGATGGCATCTGGGTCGATCTGGAACCCCTCAAGACCGGCCACCCGCCCGAGGCCTACGCGCCTGAGCTGCCCGGCGATATCGCCGCCGGCGCTACGGGGCTCGCCTGCATCGATGGCTTCGCGGCCGAGCTCAGCGGCACGGGCTGGCTGCACAACCATGCCCGCATGTGGCTGGCGGCCTACGTGGTGCACTGGCGGCGGGTGCGCTGGCAGGCCGGGGCCCGCTGGTTCTTGCAGCACCTGCTCGATGGCGACCCCGCCAGCAACAACCTCAGCTGGCAGTGGGTGGCCAGCAGCTTCAGCCACAAGCCCTACATCTTCAACCGCGCCAACCTGGAGCGCTTCAGTTCCGGGCGGTACTGCCGGGAGTGTCCTCTGGCCAGCGGTGGCTGTCCGTTTGAGGCGAGCTACGAGGCGTTGCAGGCGCGATTGTTCAGGGCAGCGCATCCCACGGCGGACACCAGCTCATCACCCCCCGGCCAGACCGCTCCAACCCCGTACCAGTCAGCTGGGCCGTGGCCCGTGCCACCCCGCCGGCCCCTGATCTGGGTGCATGGCGAGGCCCTGGGGCCTGCCAATCCGGCCCTGCTCGCCCATCCCGGTGCTCCGGCCCTCTTCGTGTTCGACGAGGACCTGATCCAAGGTCGCACCGCCACCACCGGTGGTACACCCCTGGCGGCAGGGCGGCTGTGCTTCCTGCGCGAGTGCCTGGCCGAGCTGCCCGTGACGGTGAAGCAGGGCGATGCGGCGGCCGAACTACTGGCAGCTGCCCGGGCCAGCGGGGCCGATGGCATCGTCACCAGCCGGGCGGTGGACCCGCGCTTCCAGCAGATCGCGGCACGGCTCGCGGCGGTGCTGCCCCTGCGGATCCTTGAGCCCGAGCCCTTCGTGGCCCTCCCCTTCGCAGGGGCCGGCGCTCCCGACCTGCGCCGCTTCTCGCGCTACTGGCGGGTGGCGGAGCCCCTGGTCTGGGGCGGCGTGGCTGGAGGTTGCGCTGGGGCTGGCGGTTTGAGCAGCTGATTCTCCAGTTTCTCGATCGCCTTGGGGTCGCTCAGCAGTTCGTGCTCCTGGAGCAGGGGGAAGGGCTCCTCCCGCACCTGGCCGGCCTCGCGGGGCGGCTCCTGCCAGCGGAATCTGCGCTGGGCTGCCCGCTTCCGGCAGAGGGCTTCACTCTCGCGGCGCAGCATCCGGCGCACGTCGCGGCGGGCCACCGCCTGGAAGAACTCCTCCCGGGTGGCCAGGCCGGAGCTGAATGGGGCCGAGCCGTTGCCGTTGAACAGTCGGGCGGCATCCGGCCGCCAGCGGGGCTGGCAGATGCCGCTCTCGCTGAGGTCGGCAGCGATCCAGATGTGCAGGCCGTAGCCATCCGGCTGGCTCACCACCGCCACGCCATCGTGGGGCTGCTGGCGCGGCAGCGGATAGATGGCCCAGCTGGCCCGCCGGTGGGCCGGCGCGCAGCCCGAAGCCAGCAGGCCCAGCACGGCAACGGCCCCCAGGCTGACGCGCCGGAAGCGGAGGAGGCGAAGCATCGGGAGCAGGCCGGCAACGCCCCCGATGTTGCAGGAAACGCCGGCGCCGCGGTGCAGTGCCGGCCACCGGCGCGCCACACTCGGCCCAGCCGCCCTGGATCGATGGCCCTCACCCCCTCCCGGATGGTGCCCTTGGCCACGCCCTTGCCCCGCCAGGCGCTGGAGGAGGCCCTGGGGCGGGGTGCGGCCGTGCCGGTGACCGGCGAACCCCTGCCGCCCCTGCCCCAGGGGCCCCTGCTGGTGCTGTTCATCTGCGCCCACTGCCCGTTCGTGAAGCACGTGGAGCCCGAGATCGGCCGCCTGGAGAGGGATTTCCCCGCTCTGCAGCTGTTGGCAATCGCCAGCAACAGCACCCTCACCCACCCCCAGGACGGCCCCGAGGGACTTCAGGCCCAACACCGGGCCCAGGGCTGGGGCTTTCCCTACCTGTTCGACGCCGACCAGCAGCTGGCCAGGGCGTTCGGCGCCGCCTGCACCCCCGATCCCTTCCTCTACGCCTGGGATGAAGCCGCGCAGCAGCATCGCCTGGTGTATCGGGGCCAGTTCGATGCCAGCCGCCCCGGCAACGCCCTGCCCTGCGACGGTGCCGACATCCGCGCCGCCATCGAAGCCCTGCTGGCCGGCCGGCCGCTGCCGGCGGAGCAGCGGCCGGCGATCGGCTGCAACATCAAATGGCGACCGGAAATGGCGACCGGGTGAGGAACCGGAATGGGCCCGCTGATCGGTCGGCATTTGCATGCCTAACCTGGCCGCCATGCAAGTGCCCCCCTTCAGTCTCAACGAGCAGCTCAAGGCGCTCGGTGAGGAGCTTGATCAGGCCGTGTTGCAGGTGTTGCACAGCGGCCAGTACATCGGCGGGGGCGTGATCGCCGGCTTTGAGCAGGCGTTCGCGGCAGCGATGGGTGTTCCCCACGCGGTGGGCTGCAACAGTGGAACCGATGCCCTGGGGCTGGCCCTGCGGGGCCTGGGCATCGGCCCTGGCGATGCGGTGATCACCACCGCCTTCAGTTTTTTTGCCACTGCTGAGGCGATCAGCAGCGTGGGCGCCACGCCCTTGTTCGTGGATGTGGATCCGGACAGCTATCTGATCGATCTCGATCAACTGGAGGCCGCGATCACGCCGGCCACTAAGGCGTTGCTGCCAGTTCATCTGTTCGGCCGGCCGGTGGACATGGAGCGGGTGTGCGCGATCGCCGAGCGCCACGGCCTCAAGGTGGTGGAGGACTGTGCCCAGGCCACCGGTGCCAGCTGGGCCGGCCGGCCGGTGGGCAGCTGGGGCGATGCCGGCTGCTTCAGCTTCTTTCCCACCAAGAACCTCGGCGCTGCCGGCGATGGCGGCGCCGTGACCTGCCGCGATCCCGAGCTGGCCCAGACGATCCGCCAGCTGGCGGTGCACGGCATGCCGCGGCGATACCTGCATACCCAGCTGGGCTACAACAGCCGTCTCGATGCCATCCAGGCCGCCGTGCTGGCGGTGAAGCTGCCCCACCTGCCCCGCTGGGTGGAGCAGCGCCGGGGCATCGCCACCCGCTACCGCCAGCAGCTGGCCGGTCTGCCCATGCTGCAGCTGCCCGCTGCCGGCCCGGATGGCCACAGCTGGAACCAGTTCGTGGTGCGGGTGCCGCTCTGCCCCGCCGGCTCTCCGGCCTGTGGCGCGGCCGCAGCGGGGTGCACCCCTTCCGCCGACAGCTCTGTGTTCGGCCTGCCAGAGGGCTGCTGCCGCGACTGGCTGCAGCGGCAGCTCCAGGATGCCGGCGTGAGCACGATCATCTATTACCCGATCCCGATCCATCGTCAGCCGGCCTACGCCGAGCTGGGCTACGGGCCCGGTTCCCTGCCGGTCACCGAGCGGCTCTGTGCTGAGGTGCTCAGCCTGCCCATTTTCCCCGAGCTCAGCGAGCCCCAGCAGCGGCGGGTGGTGGAGGTGCTGCGGGCGCTGGTGCAGGTCACCGCTCCCGTTGCGGCCTAGACCAGCAGTCCACTGCCGCTCCGCCCCTCAGCCCTTGATCGTGGCGTGGAGCGCCTTGAACCTCGCCTGCTGCAGCTTGTGGCTCACCAGCGGCGCCGGGTAGCCGCGCCGCTCCAGGGGGGCGATGTCGCCACTGAGCAGATCCCTGGTGCTCACGTGTTTCAGCTCCGGCAGCCAGTGGCGGATGTAGCGGGCCTCCGGGTCGAATTTCGAGGCCTGGGTGGCCGGGTTGAAGATGCGCAGGGGCTTGGGGTCCATGCCGCTGCTGGCGCTCCACTGCCAGCCGCCGTTGTTGGCGGCCAGGTCGCCATCCACCAGCCGGGCCATAAAGGCGGCCTCGCCCCAGCGCCAGTCGCAGATCAGGTCCTTCACCAGGAAGGAGGCCACCACCATCCGGCAGCGGTTGTGCATCCAGCCGCTCTCATTGAGCTGACGCATGGCCGCGTCGATGATCGGCATGCCGGTGAGCCCCTCGCGCCAGGCCGCGAAGCGCTGCGGGTCGTTCTCCCAGGGAAAAGCGCGCCACTGGGGCCTGTAGGGCCCCTCCGCCAGCTCGGGGAAGTGAAACAGCGCCTGCTGATAGAACTCGCGCCAGGCCAGCTCCTGTTCCCATACCTGGATTGAGGCCAGCGCTTCTTCTGCGCCGCCCAGGGCCGCCACGGTCTGCCGGGCCTGCTGGGCCGCCGCCCAGGCCTGGCGCGGGCTGAGGGTGCCGAACTTGAGAGCCGCACTCAGGGCAGAGGTGCCGTCCTCGTCGGGGATGTTGCGGCCCCCGTCGTAGGTGAGCAGGGGGGCTGAGCGGCCGCTGCCCAGTCCTGCGCAGAACCTCGCCAGTTGCTGCTGGGCCGCCGCCTCCCCCGGGCGGCAGGGGCAGAGGTCGGCGCCCTCGAAGCCGTGGCTGAGCAGGCTCTGGCTGGCCTTCCCAGTCTCCAGGCTCACCACGGGCAGGCTGATGGGCGCGGCGGGATCGCAATCGAGCAGGGCACCCGGCGCCGGCAGCGGCTCCAGACCACCCGAGGCGGCCGAAGCGAGGGCCTCCAGCTGCTCCACCCGCCGCCGCCAGCTGCGCCAGTAGGGCCCATACACCCGGTAGGGGTCGCCGGCGCCGGTGCTGAGGGCCTCGGGCTCCACCAGCAGCTGGTCCCAGCCGGCCAGCACCTTGCGCCCATCGGCCTGCAGCGCCCGTGCCACCCGCCGGTCGCGCTCGCGCCCATAGGGCTCCACATCCCGGTTCCAGGCCACCACCTCGGCCCCCAGGGCCGCCGCCACCTGCGGCAGCACCAGCTCCGGATCCCCCTGCAGCACCAGCAGCCGGCTGCTGGCAGCCCGCCAGCTCTCGGCCAGCTCCAGCAGACTCTCCCGAAGAAACCACAGCCGCGCTGGCGCCACCGCCGGCAGCTCGCCCGGGACCTCCGCCGGGGCGCGGGCCTCCAGGATCGCCGGATCCAGCACGAACACCCCGGTGATGGCCGGGGTGGCCCGGGCGGCGGCAGCCAGGCCCAGGTTGTCCGCCAGGCGCAGGTCGCGGCGGTGCCAGAACAGCCAGCGGGGGGGTGTCATCCGATCCCTCTCAGACGCCGAGCAGCTGCTTGGCCCGTAGCCAGGCCGTCACGCTCTTGCCGTCGAGGTACTCGTCGCCGCTGGCCAGCACGCCATCCAGCTGATCTGGCTCCATCAGCAGCACCTCGAGGTCCTCGTCGTCATCACCGGCGGGAGGCTGCTCCAGCGGCCTGAGCTGCCGCGCCAGGAACAGGTGGATCACCTCATCGGAGTACCCGGGACAGGGGAGCATCGCCCCCAGTGGATCCCAGCGCTCGGCGCTGTAGCCCGCCTCCTCCTGCAGCTCCCGCTGCATCGTGCTCAGCGGCGTCTCGCCCGGATCGAGGGTGCCAGCCGGGAACTCCAGCAGCCGGGTGGCCACGGCGAAGCGGTACTGGCGCAGGATCACCACCCGGCCGTCGTCCAGCACCGGCACCGCCAGCGAGGCGCCGGGATGGCGGATCACGCCGAACTGGCCCTCCACGCCCATCGGCAGCACCATCCGGTTGATCTCGAAGCGCAGCTTGCGGGCATCGAGGCTGGCAGTGGTGTCCAGGTGGCGCGCGGGCTCAGGGGGCGGCAGGGGCGCCATCGGCGGCGGGGCAGCAAGGAAGCCAGCATCGCGCAGGCCCCGCGGTGTGGGCTGCCTATTCAGGCCAGCCCGGCCGGCCCGCGAGCCGCTCGGGCGCTGGCCCCGGCCCGGCGGCCTCCAGCCGGGCCAGCAGTGTTGCCGCCCCCGCGTCTGCCCCCGGGGGCACCAGGGCGGCGTCAATCGCTGCCAGGGGAGCCAGCACGAAGCTGCGCTCCAGCAGCCGCGGGTGGGGCAGCTCCAGGGTCGCGCAGGAGCTGCGCAGCCCGTCCCACCAGAGCAGGTCGAGGTCGAGGCTGCGCGGTGCCCAGTGCCCGTGGCGCTGGCGAGCGAAGCGCCGCTCCAGGTCCTGCAGTCCCGCTAGCAGCTCCAGGGCCGCGGCGGGGCTGGGCTGGACGACCGGACTCAGCTGCACGGCGGCATTGAGATAGTCGGGCTGGCTGGGGGGCCCCCCCACCGGCGCCGTGCGGAACAGCGGCGACCAGCGCACCACCGTGCCCCCCTCCGCCAGACCCGCCACCACGCCCTGTCCCAGCAGCTGCTCCAGGAGGGGCCGCACCGCCAGCAGGGTGGCCAGGGGCGGGCCGGCCGGACTGGGCAGGTTGGCGCCCAGGGCGATCGCCAGGCCTGCGGGGCGGCCCGGGGCAGCTCCTCCGGCTTGATCAGCGAGACTGGCGCGCACGACTCAGGGCCCGGGCCACTCCATGGTTGCAAGCGGATCGGTGTCAGGCGGATCGCTGGCCGGGGGCAGTGCCAGCCCCGCTTCGGCCTCCAGCGCCGCCGCCCGCGCCTTTCCCCTGGCGGCCATCACTGGCCACGGCACCCTCAAGCTGGCCCTGCTGCTGGCCGCCGTGGATCCTGGCCTGGGCGGGGTGGTGATCGCCGGTGGCCGCGGCACCGGCAAATCGGTGCTGGCGCGCGGGCTGCATGCCCTGCTGCCGCCGATCGACGTTCTGGATCTGGGCCCATCCGTCGCCGGTCAGCCTGTTCCCCCTGGCCTGAACATCGATCCCCAGCGCCCCGACGACTGGGATGAGCCCACCCGCCGCCGGCTCACCGAGCTGGGGGCTGATCCCACGGGCAGCGACCCGGCCGCCCTGCTGCCCACCAGGGTGATTCCGGCTCCGTTTGTGCAGGTGCCGCTCGGCATCACCGAAGACCGCCTCGTGGGCTCGGTGGATGTCACCGCCTCGCTGGCCAGTGGCCAGGCGGTGTTCCAGCCAGGGTTGCTGGCCGAGGCGCATCGGGGCGTGCTCTATGTGGATGAGCTCAACCTGCTCGACGACAACATCACCAACCTGCTGCTGGCGGCGGTGGGCAGCGGTGAGAATCGGATCGAGCGCGAGGGGCTGAGCCTCAGCCACCCCTGTCGCTGCCTGCTGATCGCCACCTTCAATCCCGAGGAAGGGGCGGTGCGCGACCACCTGCTCGATCGCTTCGCCATCTGCCTCAGTGCCAACCAGGTGCTGGAGCTGGAGCAGCGGGTGGAGATCAGCCGCGCCGCCATCGAGCACGCCGAAACCAGCGACAGTTTTCGCGCCAAATGGCAGGAGGAAAGCGACGCCCTCGCCACCCAGCTGCTGCTGGCCCGCCAGTGGCTGCCGGATGTGCAGATCGCGCGCGAGCAGATCGCTTACCTGGTGAACGAGGCCCTGCGCGGCGGCGTGGAGGGCCACCGCAGCGAGTTGTATGCGGTGCGGGTGGCCCGCGCCCATGCGGCCCTGAGCGGCCGCGACCGGGTGGAGGCCGACGATCTGCAGGTGGCCGTGCGTCTCGTGATCGCGCCCCGGGCCTCCCAGCTGCCTCCGCCCGACCCCGAGCAGCCCCTGGAGCCGCCGCCGCCACAGCCGCCGCCCCAGGGCGAGCAGCCGCCCGAGGATCCCGAGCCGCCTGAGAACGAACAGGAGCCCGACGAGCCGGACGACGACAACGAGCCCGACGACCAGGAGGACGACACCCCCCAGGACCAGGCACCACCCCAGGTGCCCGAGGAGTTTCTGCTGGATCCGGAGGCGGTGGCCATCGACCCCGACCTGCTGCTCTTTGGGGCCGCCAAGGCCAAGACCGGCGGCAGCGGCAGCCGGGCTGTGGTGTTCAGCGACTCGCGCGGACGCTACGTGAAGCCGATGCTGCCCCGCGGCCCGGTGAAGCGCATCGCCGTGGACGCCACCCTGCGGGCGGCGGCGCCGTATCAGAAAACCCGCCGCGAGCGCCAGCCCCACCGCAAGGTGGTGGTGGAAGACTGCGACCTGCGGGCCAAGCAGCTGCAGCGCAAGGCCGGCGCCCTGGTGATCTTCCTGGTGGATGCCAGCGGCTCGATGGCGCTCAACCGCATGCAGAGCGCCAAGGGTGCCGTGATCCGGCTGCTCACCGAGGCCTACGAAAACCGCGACGAGGTGGCCCTGATCCCCTTCCGCGGCGAGCAGGCCGAGGTGCTGCTGCCCCCCACCCGCTCGATCACCGCCGCCCGCCGGCGGCTGGAATCGATGCCCTGCGGCGGCGGTTCACCCCTGGCCCACGGCCTCTCCCAGGCCGCCCGCGTGGGCGCCAACGCCCTGGCCACCGGCGATCTTGGCCAGGTGGTGGTGGTGGCGATCACCGACGGCCGCGGCAACGTGCCCCTCAGCCGCTCCCTCGGCCAGCCCGAACTCGAGGGCGAGGAGCCGGTGGACCTCAAGGAGGAGGTGAAGCAGGTGGCAAGCCGCTACCGGGCCCTGGGCATCAAGCTGCTGGTGATCGACACCGAGCGCAAGTTCATCGGCAGCGGCATGGGCAAGGACCTCGCCGAGGCTGCCGGTGGCAAGTACGTGCAGCTGCCCAAGGCCAGCGATCAGGCCATTGCGGCGATTGCGATGGAGGCGATCAGCGGGGTCTGACCCCGCGGCTCGGGGCGGTCTGCGTTTTCGTGCGCTTCTGCTTCAACGCCTCCTGTTGCTGCTGCTGGAGGGCGGCTTCCCGGGCGGCCTTGTCCCTGGCCGCGTCGGTCTGGGCCGGGTAGAGCTCCTCGAAGAACTGCCCGAGGCCCACGGCCAGGCTGCGCAGGCCATTGATGAAGCTGGGATCGCCGGTGAGCCGGTGCACGTCCCCGCCCACGGCCTCCCACTGGGCGGTGAGCCGCTCGGCATTGGCCATCGTCTGCTGCAGATCCCCCACCACCTTCGGATTGTCGATCGAGGCCATCAGCCGGCGCAGGTGGGCCGAGCTGGCGTTGAGGTTGGTGAGGGTCGGCTGCACCTCCTGCACCGATGCCTCCAGCCCTTTGGCGAGGGCCTTGCCGTCGTTCACCAGCCCCACGCCATCGCGCACCAGCACCACGCCGTCCTTCACCAGCACCCGGCCTTCACTCAGGAAGGCGTTGGCTTCCTTGGAGGTTTGATCGATGCTGGTGGCCACCTTGGTGACCTTGGCCACCAGCTGCTCCTGCTCCACCTGGCTGAGCATGCGCTGCATGAGGGTGGTGAGGCTGGTGAGGCTGGCTCCCTCGCTGCCCGGGATGGTGGCACCATCGCAGAGCATGCGTTTGCTGTCGCAGTCCTTGGCCCGGGGGCTGGGGGCATCGGCGGGCAATGGGGGCCCCTGGCTCACCAGTGCCACCTGGGATTCGCCCCCCAGCACCGACACCTGGCCGATCTCGGCGATCGCCGGCCGGGCCAGGCGCAGATTGGGATTGGTGATTTCCAGCTCGGCCACCACCGCATCGGAGCTGATGGCCACCGAGCGCACCGTGCCCACCATCACCCCACGGAAGACGACGGGTGAGCGCACGGCCAGGCCTTCGGCCTGCTGGAAGCGCGCTTCCACCGTCCAGTACTGGCGGGTGAGGGAGAGCCCCCGCAGCCACATGCTCAGGCCCACCGCACTGGAGATGGCGGCCAGCAGCGAGAAGCCGACGATCGCTTCGCGGACGGAGCGGCGCATCGATCACACCTCCGCCGGTTGCATCGGGCCCTGCAGGCTACCGCTGCGGAACTGCACCACGTAGGGATTGTCGGAGTGCCGGTATGCCTCCAGATCCCCCTGCCAGCGGAACTGGCCGTCGTAGATCAGCACCATGCGCTGGCCGGTGCGCTCAATCGTGCTGTGCACGTGGCTCACCACCACGGCGCTGGCCTGGGTGAGGGTGGTGGTGCGGACGATCAGATCCTCGATCCGCGTGCAGGCCACCGGATCCAGGCCGGCCGTGGGCTCATCGAACAGCAGCAGCGGCACGCCGTCGTTCGGTTGGCTGGGGTCCTGGATCAGGGCCCGGGCAAAGCTCACCCGTTTCTGCATGCCGCCGCTGAGTTCGCCGGGCATCTGGTTCTCGATGCCTCCGAGCCCAACCGCCTCCAGCGCCTGGCGCACCCGCTCCCGGATGTCGCTGTCGCGCAGCCGGCTGAAGCGAAAGAGCAGAAAGCCCACGTTTTCCCCCACCGTGAGCGACCCCAGCAGGGCGGGGTTCTGAAAGACCAGGCGAACGTCCGCCGGATGCTGCTGGTCCAGTCGCAGATAGGTCTGGGGTTTGCCGTGGAGGAGCAGCTGGCCGTCGCTGGGCAGCTGCAGCCCCGCCAGCAGGCGCAGGATCGTGGACTTCCCCACCCCCGAGGGGCCCACCACCACCAGCCGTTCGCCGGGCTCGATGCGCAGGTTCACCTGATCCAGCACCCGCTTGGAGCCGAACTGCAGGCTGAGGTTGCGCAGCTCGGCTACCGGCACGCCAGCCGGCTCTGCGCGGGCGATGCCAGCAACCATGGCGTCCGCCGCAGGGCGAGGGGGGGACGGGCTGGTCAGAACGGTGAGGCAACCGTCCCCATCCTGCCCTGATTCCCGCTGGCTGGTTGTGGTCGATCAGGGCGTCTGCCTACAGTTGAGTTCCGTTCGGCCGGAACACCCTCCGTTCTTGCCTGTGCCAGCCTCGCCCTCTCCGCAGCGGCGGTCGCGTCGGCTGAGCACCCGTCCCGGCTGGATCGGCCGCGGTGACCTGCGCCAGAAGGATCTGGTGAGCCGGTCGCGGCGGGCCGTGCGCTGGCTGCAACCGGGCCTGGTGGTGAAGCGTTGGGTGCTCACCTCCGGCCTCGGCCTGCTGATCGCCCTGCTGGGGGCAGCCGTGTGGGCTGACCTGCAGCCCATCTACTGGACCTTGGCCGGCATCCAGTGGCTGCTCAAGAACCTCACCACCGTGCTGCCGCGGGAGTTCACCGGGCCGTTGGTGCTGGCCATCGGCGCCGTCCTGATCTGGCTGGGCCAGAGCCGCAGTTTCGGCACGATCCAGCAGGCGCTGGCTCCGGACAAGGACACCCTGCTGGTGGATGCCCTGGCGGCCCAGGGACGGCTCAACCGGGGGCCGAGCATCGTGGCCATAGGCGGCGGCACCGGCCTCTCCACCCTGCTCAGTGGCCTCAAGCGCTACAGCTCCAACCTCACGGCAATCGTCACCGTGGCCGACGACGGCGGCAGCAGCGGGGTGCTGCGCCGGGAACTGGGGGTGCAGCCCCCGGGTGACATCCGCAACTGTCTGGCCGCCCTGGCCCGTGAGGAGCCCCTGCTCACCCGCCTGTTCCAGTACCGCTTCCAGGCCGGTGGGGGTCTGGAGGGGCACAGCTTCGGCAACCTCTTTCTCTCCGCCCTCACCTCGATCACGGGCAGCCTGGAGGCGGCGATCACTGCCAGCGGTCGGGTGCTGGCGGTGCAGGGCCAGGTGGTGCCCGCCACCAACGCCGATGTGCGCCTCTGGGCTGAGCTGGAGAACGGCGAGCGGATCGAGGGCGAGTCGCGCATCGGCCGCTCCACCAGCCCGATCGTGCGCCTCGGTTGCACCCCCGAGCGCCCTCCCGCCCTGCCCAGGGCGATCGAGGCCATTGCCCACGCCGATCTGATCGTGCTGGGTCCGGGCAGCCTCTTTACCTCGCTGCTGCCCAACTTGCTGGTGCCGGAGCTGGTTGAGGCGATTGCCCGCAGCAAGGCCCCCCGGCTCTACATCTGCAATTTGATGACCCAGCCCGGCGAGACCGATGGGCTGGATGTGGAGGGCCATCTGCGAGCGATCGAGTCCCAGCTGGCCAGCATCGGCGTTGAGGAACGGCTGTTCACCGCCGTGCTGGCCCAGGAGGACCTGCAGGATTCCCCCCTGCTTGAGCACTACCGCCAACTCGGTGCCGAGCCGGTCACTTGTGACAGCCGCCGGCTGCGCCGCCAGGGCTATCGGGTGATGCAGGCACCGCTGCAGGGGGCCAGGCCCACGGCCACCCTGCGCCACGATCCCCGCAACCTGGCCCTGGCGGTGATCCGCTTCTACCGGCAGCAGCTGCGGGTCTCCTGAACAGGATCAGTAGGCGTCCTGCATCTCGTAGAAATCGGGCTGCACATAGTCCTTGCGCAGCGGCCAGCCCTTCCAGTCCTCCGGCATCAGCAGCCGTTTGGGATGGGGATGGCCCTCGTAGCGGATGCCGAACATGTCGAAGGTCTCGCGCTCCTGCCAGTCGGCGCCGCGGAACAGGCCGTAGAGGCTGGGGATGGTGAGGTCGCCGTCGCGCTCCAGGAACACCTTGAGCCGCACCTCTTCGGGCTTCACCTCGGCCGGCAGATGGGCCACGGCTTGGCTCTGATCGGCAAGGCTGCCCAGTTTCACCAGGTGGTAGAAGCTCACCAGGCGGCCACCGGGGCCTTCGTCGTAGCCCCCCTGGCACTGCAGATAATCAAAGCCGTGGGCCTTCAGAGCTGTTGCCAGCAGGGGCAGGAAGGCCGGCTCCACCGCGATCACCTCAACCCCGAGATGGTCGGGTGGCAGCAGCTCATGGTCAAAGCCCTGGCTGGTGAGCCACTGGCTCACCGGACCGGGGGCCTGGGTGGCGATCGACTCGCCGCTGGCTTGGGGGGTGTCCTCGGGCATCGCAGGGTTCGCGGGAGATCAGGAGCTGGCGCCGGCGGCCGGCGCTGCGGCAACCTGCCGCCCATCGGCCAGAGCCCCGAGGGGCAGCTCGGCGGCGGCGGCCAGGGCGGCCTTCTGGGTTTCGGCCTGCAGATAGCGGCCGTCCACGATCGGCTCCACCGCCTTCATCTGGTGGGCCACCGTGCAGTAGCGGTGGGTCTGCTGCAGGGCGCCGCGCTCGGCCAGGGCCTCGTTGCCCACCTTCTTGCGCAGTTTGATCACCGCGTCGAAGATCGCCTCCGGCCGCGGCGGGCAGCCGGGCAGGTAGAGGTCCACGGGGATGAGCTTGTCAACCCCGCGCACGGCGGTGGTGGAGTCGGCCGAGAACATGCCGCCGGTGATCGTGCAGGCCCCCATGGCGATCACGTACTTGGGCTCAGGCATCTGCTCATAGAGCCGCACCAGGGCTGGGGCCATCTTCATGGTCACCGTGCCGGCCACGATCAGTAGGTCGGCCTGGCGCGGGCTTGAGCGGGGTACCAGACCGAAGCGGTCGAAGTCGAAGCGCGAGCCGATCAGGGCGGCGAACTCGATGAAGCAGCAGGCGGTGCCGTAGAGCAGCGGCCAGAGGCTGCTGAGCCGGGCCCAGTTGTGCAGGTCGTCGAGGCTGGTGAGGATGATGTTCTCCGACAGGTCGCTGGTGACCGTGGGAGCGCCCACCGGGCCGCAGCTGGCGGCACGCAGATCGCGAAGAGCGTCGATGGAGGGTGGGGAGGACGTCATCGGTGCGGCGCAGCGGCGTTACGGGCAGGTGGCGGTGGTGGTGAGGAGGATGGGCCGAGGGTGGGGGGCTCAGCTCCACTCCAGGGCGCCTTTGCGCCAGGCGTAGGCCAGGGCCACCACCAGGATGGCGATGAACACCAGGGCCTCGATGAAGGCCAGCAGTCCCAGGCGGTGGAAGGCCACGGCCCAGGGATAGAGGAACACGGTCTCCACATCGAAGATGACGAAGACCAGCGCAAACATGTAGTAGCGGATATTGAACTGAATCCAGGCGCCGCCGATCGGCTCCATCCCGGATTCATAGGTGAGTTCCCGCTCGCCGCGGCGGCTCTTCGGCGAGAGCAGCTTGTTGGCCACCAGCGCCAGCACCGGCACTGCCGCTGAGATCAGCAGGAAGCCGAGGAAGGCGTCGTAGCCGGAGAGCGCAAACATGGTCCAGGCCAACCTGGGGGGCAGTCTGGCATCCACCCGCTGCCGTGGGGCGGCCCGTGCTGGATACAGTTCACTCGCCCTACGCGGTTCTGGCATGAGCAGCGACAGCCCCCGTGCCGAAGCCCAGCCCCCCGAGGACCCGACTCTCCTTGCTGAGCAGCCTGTCCCTGCTGAGCAGCCTGTCCCTGCTGAGCAGGTGGCCCCGGAGCAGGCGGCCCCGGATCCTGCAGCCAGCGTCACCCAGGCTGCGACGGAGGCGGCGGTGGATCCCGCCCAGCACCGCTTCGAGTGCCGCAGCTGCGGCTATGTGTACGACCCCGCCGAAGGGGTGAAGAAGGTGGGTATCGAGCCGGGCACGCCCTTTCTGGAGCTGGATCCCGCCAGCTTCCGCTGTCCGGTGTGCCGCAGCAAGATGGGGGCCTTCCAGGACATCGGCCCCCGCGACAAGCCCAGCGGCTTCGAGGAGAACCTCGACTTCGGCCTGGGCGTGAACCGGCTCACCCCCGGCCAGAAGAATGTGCTGATCTTCGGCGGCTTCGCCCTCGCCTTCGCCTTCTTCCTCTCCCTCTACTCCCTGCGTTGACGATGCCCGCCCCCTCTGCCTCACGCCCTGCCGGCTCTCTCAGGCGGCTGTTCTCTCCCCTGCTCAGCCTGCTGCTGGTGCTGGCCCTGGGCTTCGGCCTGGGGGGCTGCGTCACCACAGGGTTGGCCAGCAGCGCCGACAGCCCCTGGCAGCCCGTGCCCCTGGCCACCACGGCCAACCCGCTGGCGGTGGCCTTCACCGACGACCGCCATGGCTTTCTGGTGGGCAGCAACCGCCTGATCCTGGAAACCGACGATGGCGGAGCGAGCTGGGAGGAGCGGGCGCTCGACTTGCCCGAGGAAGAGAACTTTCGCCTGATCAGCATCGCCTTCTCCGGCCAGGAGGGCTGGATCGCCGGCCAGCCCGGCCTGCTGCTGCACAGCACCGATGGCGGCCAGAACTGGAGCCGCCTGTTTCTTGACACCAAACTTCCCGGTGAGCCCTACCTGATCACGGCTTTGGGCCGCTCCAGCGCCGAACTTGCCACCAATGTGGGTGCTGTTTACCAGACCCGCGACGGCGGTAACAGCTGGCAGGCCCGGGTGGAGGACGCCGCCGGAGCCGTGCGGGAGCTGCGCCGCAGTGTCGATGGCCGCTACGTGAGCGTGAGTGGTCTCGGCAATTTCTTCTCCACCTGGGAACCTGGCCAGCCCACCTGGCAGGTGCACCAGCGGATGAGTAGCCAGCGGCTGCAGACGATGGGCTTCCAGCCCGACGGGGCCCTGTGGATGCTGGCCCGCGGGGCCCAGCTGCGCTTCAACCCCGATGCGGCCGATCCGGAGCAGTGGGGCAAGGCGATCATTCCGATCACCAACGGCTACGGCTACCTCGACATGGCCTGGGATCCCCGCGGCACGATCTGGACCGGCGGCGGCAGCGGCACCCTGCTCAGCAGCAGCGACGGTGGCCGCACCTGGCAGCGGGATCCCGTGGGCGAGCAGCAGCCCACCAACTTCACCCGGATCGTCTTCGCAGCCGATGGCAAGGGCTTCGTGCTCGGCGAACGGGGCTCCCTGCTGCGCTGGGTGGGCTGAGCAGCAGGCCCCCGCCCACCAACTTCTGTAACCAAGCCCGCGGCCTGCTCCCGGCCCGCCCGAGCCGACCCCTAGGATCTCTGGGCTGAACGCTTGTCGCTATGGCTGCCGGCTCAACTGGGGAACGCCCGTTCTTCGAAATCATCACCAGCATTCGCTATTGGGTGATCCATGCGGTCACCCTGCCTGCGATCTTCCTTGCTGGCTTCCTGTTCGTGTCCACCGGCCTGGCCTACGACGCCTTCGGCACGCCTCGCCCGGATGACTACTTCCAGGCCAACGAAGCCAAGGCTCCGGTTGTGAGCCAGCGCTACGAGGGCAAGAGCCAGCTCGACCTGCGCCTGAAATAAGCCATGACCCAGTCCCCAGTCTCCACCACGCCGCGCAACTACCCGATCTTCACGGTGCGCTGGCTTTCGATTCACGCCCTCGGCATTCCCACGGTGTTCTTCCTGGGAGCCCTCGCCGCCATGCAGTTCATTCGTCGCTGAGTGCCATGGGTCTGCAACGCAATCCGAATCCAAACAACCTGCCCGTTGAGCTGAACCGCACCAGTCTTTACCTGGGTCTTCTCCTGGTATTCGTCACCGGTGTGCTGTTCACCAGCTACTTCTTCAACTGATCCGGAACACCCGATGAGCGGCAAGAAATCTTCCCTGCCTGACGGTCGCATTCCCGACCGTCTTCCCGATGGCCGCCCCGCCGTGGCCTGGCGCTCCCGCTGGACCGAGGGCGTGCTCCCACTCTGGCTGGTGGCCACAGCTGGCGGCATGGCTGTGATCTTCGTGGTGGGCCTGTTCTTCTACGGCGCCTATACCGGCGTGGGTTCCGCCTGAAGCAGGCCAGCCCTGGGGAGGGTTGTGATTTGATCACCCCTGCCGCCGGTTGAGTTCTTGGTCAGGAAGCGCAAGCTGTTCAACAACCCACTGCTCGCCACCCTGGCTGGCGTGGTGCTCAACCTTTATGGAGAGTTGGTGCTGCGCACCTCCAGGATCCGAGTGGAGTTTCACCCGGAGGTTGATCGCCTTGTGCGTAAACAGCATGTAGCGGTGATCTATGCCCTCTGGCACCGGCATGTGTTTTTTGTGCCGCTGTTGCGGCGCTTTGAGCGACGTCCCGTTGCGGCACTTCTGAGCCTGCATCGCGATGCCCAGATTGTGGGGGTGGCGGCGCGTCTGCGCGGCATCACCCTGGTGAGCGGGTCGTCGACCCGTGGTGGTGCCAGGGCCTATCGCCAGCTGCTGGCATGGCTGGCTTCGCCTGCCTCGGCGTGCATCACCCCCGACGGTCCGAAGGGGCCGGCAGGCACCATCAAGCCGGGCGTGATCCGTCTGGCTGAACAGTCGAGCTGTATGGTCGTGCCCGTGGCGTTCATAGCGTCGCGGATGCGGCGGCTCCGATCCTGGGACCGCACGATCGTGCCCCTGCCCTTCGGTTGCCATCGCCTGATCCTCGGGGCGCCGTTGGATCTGGCCGGGCCGGCGGCGGGCAGTGCGGCGAAAGCGGACAGGCTCCGCCAGGCCCTGGATGGCCTGGCCGACTCAAAGGGATGCGGCTGATGGAGCCGCCGAAGCCACCGTTGCGGATCGGTATCGCCACCAGCCGCTTCCCGCGCAGGAGCGAAACCTTTGTGCTCCGGCATGTGCGCCTGCTGGCCGGTGGCCACACGGTGGTGGTCTGCTGGCGCCAGTGCGATCGTGAGGAAGGGCCGAAGCGGCCGCTGTTCTCGCGCTGGGCGGCGTTGCGGGCCTCCCCCACCGACCTGCTGCTCAGTCCATGGCATCTCTGGCGCAACTGGAGACGCTACCGCTCCCCCCTGGTTCCCTACGGCCGACCCCGTCAGCTGCTGCTGGAGTTCCTGCGGGATCAGTCCGTCGATGTGATTCTGGCTGAGTTCGGCTCCCAGGCCGTGTTGCTGTGGCCGTTGGCCCGCCAGCTGGGTGTGCCGTTGTTCAGTTATTTCCGAGGACGGGATGCCAGCAAGTATCTGCGCAGTCGTTGGCGGCTGAGCGGCTATCGGCGCATGATGCCCCAGCTGGCAGGTGTGTTCTGTGTGTCCTCATTTCTGGCGCGCAATCTTGCCGCCGCTGGATTGGTTCATCCCAATCTGCACGTGATCCCTAGTGGGGTGGATACCGAGCAGTTCCGCCCGGGGATCAAAGTGCCCGGCATGATTGTTTTTGCTGGACGTTTTGTGGAGAAAAAGTCTCCCCTGCTGGTGATCCAGAGCTTTCTGTCGCTCTCTGCCAGGCATCCGCATGCCAGCTTGCATCTGGTGGGCCAGGGCCCCCTGCATCGAGCCTGTCGGCGGCTGGCAGCGCGCTCCAGCGCCTGCGCGCGGATTGTGTTTCATGGTTGGCAATCCCATGGGCAGTTGCGTGACCTGCTTGCCACTGCCGATATTTTTGCCTTGCATGCCGTGACGGGCCAGGATGGAGAGACGGAGGGCTTGCCCAGCGTGATCCAGGAAGCCATGGCCAGTGCAGCCGCCATTCTCTCGTCCCGGCATGCTGGCATTCCTGATGTGGTGGAGCATGGACGATCCGGTTATCTGGTGGCTGAGCGCGACCTTGCAGGCACTGTTGAAGCCCTGGATGCCCTGCTTTCAGATCCAGTCCGCACCCGCTGCATGGGGGAGCATGCACGGGTTGTTGCAGAGGCTGAGCTTGATTTCCGCAACCTCTATCAACGGGTCGAGGACGTGATGGCGCAAGCTGTTGCCTCTGAAGGTCGGATACAGACTTTCTGACTCATCAACGAAGACGGCAATGGCGGACATCTGTGCTTTGACGACTGTTCGCAATGATCCGCTCTTTCTGACGAAGTGGATTGCCCATTACGGCGCTGCTTTTGGGCCCAAGCAGTTGTTTGTGGTGCTGGATGGGCATGACCAGCAGCTTCCGCCTGAGGCTGGAGAGATCAACGTGTTGCGCCTCCCTTTCAAGCCACTTCCCCGAGTGCCGGCGATGCGTCGCCGGGCGCGGGTGATGTCGAACATTGCGGCTGGTCTCTATCATTATTTTGACATCTGTATTGCCACTGATGTGGATGAGTATCTAGTGGTCGATCCCAATACGGGCTTGAATCTTCAGCAGTATCTGTCGCGATTGCCTCGCCGCTGGCCGGCCGTTTCGGGTCTTGGGCTGGATGTTGGCCAGCATCTTGATCAGGAGGGGCCTCTGGATCCGGCGCGTCCTTTCCTGAGCCAGCGCAGCTATGCCCATGTGTCGTCGCGCTATACCAAGCCCGTGGTCACGACTCGGCCCGTGATCTGGGGTTCGGGAATGCATCGCGTCAAGCGCCACAACTACAGGATCGATCCCAACCTCTATCTCTTTCATTGCGGGATGATCGATTGGGGCCGATCCGGCGAGAAAACCGACGACCGTGACCGTCTCCAGACCGGCTGGGGCGGCCACCTCGATAAGCGTGCTCGCCTGTTTGACATCATCAGCACATCGATGCCCCTCGATGGAGATGCCTACCTCCCGAAGGCACGTTTTCGCCAATCCTGGGTTCGCAAGCTCTACGCGCTCAACAAGCCGGCCATGATTCCTGGTAATCCGGTGATTCGTATTCCTCAACGCTTTCGGGATTCGCTATGAGATCCTGCTCACTATCTGTTGATGCCTTGGGGCGCTGTGGGTTCTGGCCGGGTTTCCCCCTGCTAGATTGCTGAAACGATGAGCTCGCAGAAATGATGCAACCGTCCTGTGGAGTTCTTTATATTGCGGCTGGCCAAGCCTATGCTGTGGCTGCTAATCACTCTGCGCGGTCGGTGAAAGCGTTGTTGCCGAATCTGCCGGTTGATATCTTTACGGATTCGCCGGATGTGCTGGAGTCGGGACTGTTCGACAGGGTCGAGATCATTGATTCGCCCCATCGGCGCTCCAAGGTCGACTATCTGCCCCGCACCAGGTTTGAGCGCACGCTCTATCTTGATACGGACACAAGAGTTATTGAAGATATCAGTGATCTCTTTGGGCTCCTGGAGCGTTTTGATATTGCCATGGCCCATGCCCATGCGCGCAATCGGCGTACCCACGTGGAGCAGTGGCAGATTGAACTGCCGCAGTCATTCCCCCAGCTCAATGGAGGCGTGATCCTCTATCGAAGTAGTGAGCGCACGCTGGACTTTCTCCAGTCCTGGAGCAGCGCTTATCATGAAGCCGGATTCAGCAAAGACCAGACGACTCTTCGCGAATTGATCTGGAGCAGTGATCTCAGACTCTATGTGCTGCCGCCTGAATACAATGTTCGATATGAGAAGTATGTGCGGATCTGGAGTCCGAGTGAAGCCACTCCCAAAATTTTGCACTACCGTCGCTTCCACGATCAGGTGGGCGCGGATGAACGGGGCTCGCCGCTCACCGGTGCTGGAAGGCTGCTGCGCCGGCTGAAGGGTGGTCTCTCCACGTTGAAGGCGAGCACAGGTCGGGCCCACGGGGCCAAGGTGTTCGGTGTCGGTTTTCACAAGACGGGCACTAGCAGCCTGGCCCGAGCCCTGAAGATTCTTGGCTACCGCACCATTCATGGTGATTCCTCCGCCAGTTGGCATGGCGGCGATGAGGGCCGGGGCCTGATCGAGCTGATTGAGGCTGGTAACTATCAGCTGCCAACCCTGGATTTGTTTGACGCTTTTCTGGATAATCCTTACTTCACGATCTGGCAGCAGCTGGCTTATTCATGTCCAGATGCTCGCTTTGTGCTCACGGTTCGTGATGAGCAGCAATGGCTGGATAGTTGTCTGCGCTATTACAAGGGCAGACGGATCAGGCCCATGCGATCATGGATGTTTGGGGAGCATGCCGATCCTGCCAGCAGTCCGGAAGCGCAGGCCGCCTGGCTGAATGCCTATCGCGCCCACAATGCCGCAGTATTGAATTATTTCCAAGACAAGCCCGGTTTTCTTGTGATGGATATCTTCTCTGGTGATGGCTGGGCCAAGCTGTGTGATTTTCTGCAGCAGCCTGTTCCACGGCGTGGCTTTCCCCATGCCAACAAAACTCCGTCTTCCAAGTGAGCCCCACCATGGATGCCGTTATTTCGTTCCCGAAGTCGGGCCGCACCTGGTTGCGGGTGATGCTTGATCAAGTTGGACTGCCGCTCGAGTGGACCCATGCGGGAGCCGGCCATGGCAATGGTCGGCCGATCAGCAAGCTCGACACATCCACGGCTCGGAAATATGGACGCATTCTCTTCCTCCACCGTGATCCTCGGGATACGGCTGTGTCTGGCTATTACCAGAAGTTGTATCGCAGAGATGGCTACTCCGGCACAATCTCCGAGTTCCTGCGCGACCCCTGCCATGGGCTTGAGAAAATCATTCTCTACAATCAAATGTGGTTGGATCTTGCCAGCAAGCGCCCCCAGATGATGGTGGCGAGCTACGAAGGTCTGCGTGCAGATACCGAGGCGATGCTGGCTGACATCATTGCCTTCTTCGGTGCTGAGGTGGATCACGCCCGCATTCATCACGTGGTGGCGGATAGCACCTTTGAGCGCATGCAGGAGAAGGAGAAGGCTGGTGAGTACGCCAGCGTTTACGGCAAGATCCTTTCGCCTGCCGATCCAGAGCAGCCCGATAGCTTCAAAGTGCGCAAGGGGGTTGTGGGCGGGTATGTGGATGAGCTCTCAGACGACGACATTGCCTATTGCGACCAGATCGTTGAACGCCTGAATGGCCTTTCTGGGGGCCATGGGTGATCGGGGTCTCCGTGATGGCTGCCAGATCCAGGCTGGCTGAGGGCTGGCCATGATCATCAGTGATCGCCACCGTTTCATCCTGGTGAAAACCCGCAAGACGGCGGGTAGCTCGGTGGAACTGGCGCTTTCCCCCCATCTCGGGGCCGGCGATCTGGCCACGCCCCTGAGGCCGGAGGAGGAGGAGATGCGCACGATCGCGCCTGGTGTTCGTATTGCCAGGCCCCTGTTTCTCACCCGCTATGGCTATCCCTGGCGGATCAAGACCCATTCCCCTCTCTGGCATGCCCACGACTATCTCGGCCGCCGGCATCGCAGCTATCGGGTGATCAGCCTCTGCCGCAACCCATGGGACAAGACCGTGTCGCACTTCTTCTGGAGCTGTCGCGAGCAGGGTGTGAAGAGCCTGGCGTTTGACCAGCAACGGCGCTTGTTTCGAGAGTATGTGCGCCGCAAGGGTCCCCGCCGTTGGCTCAGCCGGATGGTGGGCCGCATCCCCGCCAAGGCCCTGGATGGCAATTACACCCTCTATCAACTGCAGGGCCGGCCCCGGGTGGATTTTGTGCTGCGGTTTGAAGCCCTGGCTGACGATCTGCGGGCTCTGGGCCATTGGCTTGGCCTCAGTCCATTGCCGAGCCTGGAGGGATTGGCGGCGAAGACCGGCGTGCGCCCCCAGAACAGACGCCACTGGACCGAGTTCTATGACGCCAGCACCCGCCAGCTGGTGGAGACGTGGAGCCGGGGGGAAATCAATCTCTATGGTTACGACTTCCACGGGGAGCAGCCTGTGCGAGGTGGTCTGCTCTGAGACCCCTGCTCTGACGCCCTGATGTTGCAGGCCCCTGCTCGCTGGTACCAGCCCCGGCCCAGCCTGCGCTGCCGTGCCCTGCAGGGCGCTGGCCTTCTCTACGCCCTGGCCGTGGCCTGGGCGCGCCGGAGCGGGGCCGGCCTGCGCCTGCCGGTGCCGGTGGTTTCTGTGGGCAATCTCACTCTCGGGGGCACGGGCAAGACGCCGCTGGTGATCGCCCTGGCCCGGGAGCTGCAGCGCCGCGGCCACCGGGTGGCGGTGCTGCTGCGCGGGTACGGCGGCACCTCTCGCCTATCGTGCCGGGTGGATGTGGCCCACGACGCCACCACCGTGGGCGATGAGGCCCTGGAGTATCGCCAGCAACTGCCCGATGCCCAGGTGTGGGTGGGACGGGACCGGCTGGCTTCCGGCCGGGCCGCCATCGCCGCCGGCGCCAACCTGCTGCTGCTGGATGACGGCCTGCAGCACTGGCGCCTGGCCCGCGACCTGGACATCACGGTGCTGGATCGGGCCCATGGCCTGGGCAACGGCCTGGTGTTTCCAGCGGGTCCGTTGCGGGAGCCCGCCCGCCAGCTGGGGCGCGCCGATCTGCTGGTGCTCACCGGCAGCGGCCCAGCGGCCGCAGCGGCCCTGCCCTGGCCGGCCGCCAAGCCCCGCTTCCAGCTCAGCAGCTGGATTGCCCCTCCCGCCGCCCTCGTCGGCCTGCCCTTGCTGGCCTTCTGCGGGATCGGCCTGCCGGCCAAGTTCTTTGCCGCCCTCGAGCAGGCCGGCCTGCCGGTGCTGGAGCGGCGGAGCTTTCCCGACCACCATCCCTATGCTCCCCAGGATCTCCACCGCCTGCAGCAGCGTGCCTCGACGCTCCAAGCCACCTTGGTGACCACCGTCAAGGATTGGCAGCGGTTGCCGGCGGGCTGGCAGGAGAGGGTGGTGCCGCTGCCGCTGGTGCTCGATCCCGAGGTGGTGGCCGCCATCACCGATGCGGTGCTGCAACGGCTCGCTGCTTGGCCCGGGGAAGCAACCGATGCCTGAGAACGGCTTGATGGCGCCCCGTATCCTGGTGGTGGCCGGGGAGGCCTCCGGGGATCTGCACGGCGGTCACCTGCTCCAGGCCCTGCGGCGCCGTTGTCCCGCCGCGCGCCTGGTGGGGGTTGGTGGGGCCCAGATGGGGGCGGCGGGCCTGGAGCTGCTGGCGGATGTGAAGCAGCTCTCGGCTGCCGGCCTGGTGGAAATCGTGGGCAGCATCCCGCGCCACTGGCGGGTGATGCGCCAGCTCAAGCGGCAGATGGATCGGCACCGACCCGATGCGGTGGTGCTGGTGGACTATCCCGGCTTCAACCAGTTCGTGGCGCGGGAAGCCCATCGCCGGGGCATCCCAGTGCTGTTCTACATCGCGCCCCAGGTATGGGCCTGGGGCCAGGGGCGGGCCCGGCGCATGGCCGGCTTCATCGACCGGCTGGCGGTGATCTTTCCCTTCGAGGAGGCGATCTTCAATGCCCATGGCCGCCCCTTTGCCCGCTACGTGGGCCATCCCCTGCTGGATGGCCTGCGGGTGAGCGCGGCACCCGCGGACACCCGCCGCCGCCACGGCTTTTCCCCGGAGCAGCAGCTGCTGGCGCTGATGCCGGGCAGCCGCCGCAGTGAGGTGCGTCTGCTGCTGCCCGATCTGCTGCGGGCCGCCGCCTTGCTCAAGGCCGATGGCTGGCAGGTGGCCCTGCTGCAGGCTCCCACCGTGGACCGGGCCTTCCTGGAGCAGGTGGCGGGCGGACCCCTGCCCGTGCCCCTGATCGCGGGCGACACCTACAACCTGCTGGCGGCCGCCGACGCCGGCCTGATCGCCTCCGGTACCGCCACCCTCGAGGCCGCGCTGCTGGGCTGTCCGCCGGTGATCGTGTATCGCTTCTCCTGGTTCACCTATCTGCTGGCCAGGCTGGTGATCGGCCGGCGCACCATGGGCCTGCCCAACGTGGTGCTGGGCCGGCGGCAGTTTCCGGAGCTGGTGCAGCGGGATCTGGGCCCGCAGGCCCTGGTGCGGGCCGTGCGCGGCCTGCAGGCCAGCCGCCCGCAGGTGGAGGCGGCGGTGACGGAGCTGCGATCGAAGATGGGGCCCGCCGGTGCCTCGGAGCGGGCGGTGGACCTGTTGCTGGAGCTGCTGCCATGACCCGCTCGCCCCATCGCCGCTTCCTGGCCTACGGCCGCCGCTACCTCTGGCCGCTGTTCAGCCTGGCGCTGCTGTTCAACGTCGTGTACGGGGCCTCAACGGGCCTGGTGCCGCTGGTGATCCGCTCCCTGTTCGACGACATCCTGCCGACCAACGATCGCAGCCGCCTCTACCTGGCCCCCCTGGTGATCCTGGGGGTGATCGGCCTGCGGGCCGTGTCCCAGTTTCTGGGTGGCTACCTCACGGAATCGGTGGGGCAGCGGATCACCGCCGACCTGCGGGCCGACCTGGCCGGCAAGGTGCTGGAGCTTCCCCAGTCCTATGTGGACCGCCACCCCTCCACGGTGCTGGTGTCGCGCGTGCTCACCGACGTGAACCTGGTGAAGAGCGGCCTGGTGGATGGCCTCTCCCACCTCGTGCGCGATGGACTCACCCTGCTGGCACTGGTGGTGGTGGCCTTCTACCAGGACTGGCTGCTGGCGCTGATTGCCTTCATCCTCTTCCCCCTGGGCGTGTGGCCGGTGCTGAACTCCTCCAGGAAGGTGCGCCGGCACTCGCGCAAGGGGCAGACCCGCCTGGCCCAGCTGGCCGCCTATCTGCAGGAGGCGCTGGTGGGCTCGCGGGTGGTGAAGATCTTCGGCATGCAGGCCTACGAGCTGGAACGCTTCCAGACCGAAAACCGCTCGGTGCTCCACTCAGCCCTGCGCACCACCCGGGCCAAGCTGGTGAACCAGCCGCTGATGGAGCTGATCGGCGCCCTGGGCTTCAGTGCCGTGCTGATCTACGGCGGCGAGGCGGTGATCGATGGCAGCCGCACTGCCGGCAGTTTCTTCGCCTTCCTCACCTCGCTGTATCTCTGCTACGCCCCGTTCAAGGGGCTGGCCAAGGCCAATGCCACCCTGCAGCAGGGTCTCTCGGCGGCCGAGGAGCTGTTTGCCATCCTCGACACGCCGGCCGATCCGGTGGATCCTCCCCAGCCCACCCCGCTGGCCGGTTTTCAGCGGGGGCTGGAGGCCAGGGGCGTGTGTTTCGCCTATGGCGACGACCCGGTGATCGACCAGCTGGATCTGGAGCTGCCCTGCGGCAGCACCGTGGCCCTGGTGGGTCCCAGCGGCGGTGGCAAGAGCACGATCATCGATCTCTTCTGCCGTTTCTACGAACCCCAGGCCGGCACCATCACCCTCGACGGCGTTGATCTGCGCCAGCTGGCCCTGGCCGATCTGCGCAGCCTGATCTCCGTGGTGGATCAGAACACCGTGCTGTTCAACGACACGGTGGCCAGCAACATCGCCTATGGCCACGCCAGCGCCAGCCCCGAGGCGATCGAGGCGGCTGCCCGGGCCGCCAACGCCCATCACTTCATCAGTGAGCTGCCCCAGGGCTACGCCACCTTGATCGGCGAGAACGGCACCCTGCTCTCCGGCGGCCAGCGTCAGCGGATCGCGATTGCCCGGGCCCTGATCAAGAACGCACCGATCCTGTTTCTCGACGAGGCCACCTCGGCGCTCGACTCGGCCTCCGAGCAGGTGGTGCAGGAGGCGCTCGACCGCTTGATGCAGAACCGCACCACCCTGGTGGTGGCCCACCGCCTCTCCACGGTGGTGAATGCCGATCGGATCTGCGTGATCGAGGCTGGCCGGTTGGTGGAGTCGGGTCGCCATGCCGAGCTGATGGCCCGCGGTGGCCGCTACGCCTCCCTATTTTCGACTCAATTCGCCAGCGCCCGGCCGGCACCCGCGGTATGACCATCAGCCCCGCACCAGCCCCCAGCAGCTCAGCAGCCAGCGCTCCCCGGTTCGCCCGTGACGACTGGGCCAGCGCCTTCCGCAACGTGGGCGTGGAGCTCAGCGATGTGCCCGTGGCGGCGGCCCGGGGCACGATCCCTACGGCCCTGGTGGGCACCCTCTACCGCAATGGGCCCGGGCGCCTGGAGCGCGGCGGCCAGTGGGTGCACCACCCCTTCGATGGCGACGGCATGATCACCGCCCTGCGCTTCGAGGGCGGCCAGGCCGTGCTGCGCAACCGCTTCGTGCGCACTGAGGGCTGGCAGGCGGAGGAGCAGGCGGAACGCTTCGTGTATCGCGGCGTGTTCGGCACCCAGAAGCCCGGCGGGCCGCTGGCCAACGCCTTCGACCTGCGGCTCAAGAACATCGCCAACACCCACGTGGTGCGCCTGGGCGATCAGTTGCTGGCCCTGTGGGAGGCGGCCGAACCCCACGCCCTCGACCCCGACACGCTCGAGACCCGCGGCCTCTCACGCCTGGACGGGCTGCTCAAGCCCGGTGAGGCCTTCAGCGCTCACCCCCGCTTCGATCCCGGCCACCACGGCAGCCCGCGGATGGTGACCTTCGGCGTCAAGGCCGGCCCCACCAGCACGATCCGGCTGATGGAGTTCGCCACGCAGGACGACCCGGCTGCCGGCGTGAAGGCGGGCCAGCTGCTGGCCGAGCGCCGCGACAGCTTCAAGGGCTTCGCCTTCCTGCACGACTTCGCCATCACCCCCCACTGGGCGGTGTTTCTGCAGAACGCCGTGGCCTTCAACCCGCTGCCCTTCGTGCTGGGGCAGAAGGGGGCGGCCCAGTGTCTGGCCAGCAAGCCCGGGCAGGCTGGGGCCTTCTGGCTGATCCCCCGGCCCGGTGCCGGCAGTTCCGGCCCAGACGGTGCGCTGGCGGCCCCGCTGCAGGTGCCGGCGCCGGAGGGTTTCGTGTTCCACCATCTCAACGCCTTCGAGGCCCGGGATGGCGCGGAGCTGGTGATCGATTCGATCGTGTATGCCGACTTCCCCTCGATCGGCCCAGGTACCGATTTCCGCGCGGTGGATTTCGACAGCATCCCCGAAGGCCAGCTGATGCGCTGCCGCATCGACCTCGATCTGGCTCGCACGGATCCCAAGAGTGCCGTGCGCCAGGAGTGGCTGGAGCAGCGCTGCTGTGAGTTCGCCTGCGTGAATCCGGCCCGCCAGGGGCTCAATGCCCGCTACGCCTGGATGGCGGTGGCCGAGCGCGAGCGCGGCAACGACCCCCTGCAGGCGATCGAGAAGTTGGATCTGGCCTCGGGCGATCGCCGCGTGTGGAGCGCGGCGCCGCGGGGCTTCGTGAGCGAGCCGCTGATGGTGCCGCATCCCACCGCCCCGGCGGAAGACGGCGGCTGGGCGTTGTGCCTGGTTTGGAACGGCGCCCGCTGCGCCAGCGACCTGGTGATCCTCAACGCCGCCGACATGAGCGAGCAGGCGGTGCTGGAGCTCCCCCTGGCCATTCCCCACGGGCTGCATGGCAGCTGGGTGCCGGCGGGGGCTTGATCGGAGCAACCGTTCCAGCCCGCTATCAAGGCCAAGTCTGTCGCGTTGAGACAGTTGAACGCCATTGCTGCTTGGATGGCGTGTAGCACTTCGAACATGTGGGTCACGGACCCGTGAACCACAGTGATTGATGTATCAGACTTCGCCCTGAACCCTTGATGAGTAGTGAGCTCTTGAGCTCCTTGCTCAATTTTGCTGGCCGTGGTTCACGGAAAGCCGGCTTGGCCGCTGGGGGGTTCACGGAACCTTCTAAGAAAGAGTTGGAGAGATTCGAACAGCCATTGCAGGTGCGGCTATGCTGAGAAAGGCGATTCATATCTCATTTGTCACCAACCGTCTTCAGGGATGGCGAATTTCGATTCTTCTTCTTCTCACGGGAGGAGAGCCGTCCTCACGTCCATGTGAGTCATCCTGATGGTGAGGCGAAGTTCTGGCTCAGCCCAACCGTTGAACTCGCTCGCAATATCGGGCTAAGCTCACAGAGGATCAAAGAAGCAGAGCGCCTGGTCGAGACACGTCAACAGGAGATCATCGATGGCTGGAACAACCACTTTGGCGGCTGAGGTTACGAACGTCTCGGGACATTGTGTTTGGATACTTATCGATGATGAAGAGCTAGCGCTTCCCTATTCAGAGTTTCCCTGGTTTAAAGCGGCAACTATTCAGCAGATTCTTAACGTGCTGCGTCCGACCTCGGACCATCTTTATTGGCCTGATCTAGATGTTGACTTGTCTGTCGAGTCGATACGGCATCCGGCAAGGTTCACGCTGAGGGCCAAGAGTACTTTCCAACCCTGCCATACACCTGACCCGCCTCCATTATTTTAGTGAGCCCACTGAGATACGGACGCTGCAGCTCTTTGCGGGCAGGTGATGGCCAGCGTTCGAAAGATGCAGACAGCCGCATTCGCATAGCCCTTGACCTGAGCATATGAGTGTGCTGAAGGAGCTATTCCCCTGCCTCGGAAGGCGAAGCGAGGCTATGCAGAGTAGCAGTTGGGGACTCTGTTTGTCGCCAACCGTCTTCCGAGAAGGTGAATTTCGGTTTTTCTTCTTATCTCGAGAAGAAAGCCGCATGCACATCCATGTCAGCCACCCAGATGGTGAGGCGAAGTTCTGGCTAGAACCGACCATTGAACTCGCCCGCAATATCGGGCTAAGCTCCTCAAAGATGAAAGAGACAGAGCGTCTCATCCAGTCCCGCCAAAAGGAGATCACCGATGCCTGGAACAACCACTTTGGTGGCTGAGGTCACCAATGTTTCAGGACACTCCGTCTGGATACTTATCGATGATGAGGAGCTTGCACTTCCATACTCGGAGTTTCCCTGGTTCAAGGCAGGCACGATTCAGCAGATCTCCAATGTCGTGCGACCCACGCCCGACCACCTATTTTGGCCTGATTTAGATGTTGACTTATCTGTCGACTCAATACGCCATCCTGAGAGGTTTCCGCTAAGGGCAGAGAGCACTTTCCAACCGGCCCCTTGAGTGGACAGGCCCCCATTTTCACTTCGCTACGCCACCGCATACTCCCTGCCTGCCACTCACGGGCAGCGTTCTCAACGCAAGGGATGGCATCATCGGTATGGCTCAAGATGTGCCTCGGCAGATTAGACTGTGGTCGGACTTCTTGGGTGGGAGCTTGGAGAGCTAGGCCATTGTGAATACGCCCACCACCTCCCAGCAATTCATCCACGCGGCGTTGTTGATTCCGCGCCCAGCAACTCCCGCAGCTGAGGGGCCAGTTGGGCAAAGGCCTGGCCCCGATGGCCGATGCGGCCCTTGAGCTGCTTGTCCATCTCGGCATAGGTGAGGCCGGCCTCGGGCACGAGGAACACCGGGTCGTAGCCAAAGCCGCCGCAGCCGCGGCTCTCTTCCAGGATCAGGCCCGGGCACTCGCCCTCCACCTCCAGGCGAATCGTGCCGCTGGGATCGGCCACGGCCAGGGCGGCAGTGAACCGGGCTGAGCGGTCGCCAGCCCCTGCCAGCTCCCGCAGCAGCCTGGCGATGCGGGCCTCGTCGCTGGCTGCGTAGCGGGCCGAGTGCACGCCGGGGGCGCCTCCGAGGGCCGTCACACTCAGGCCCGAGTCATCGGCCAGGGCCCAGCAGCCCGTGGAGCGTGCCACGGCCTCGGCCTTCAGGCGTGCGTTTGCGGCGAAGGTGTGACCCGTTTCCTCCACCTCCAGGCCCTTGGGCTGGGGGCGGATCTCCAGGGGTAGATCGGCCAGCAGGTGCCCGAATTCGCGCACCTTGCCGGGGTTGCCGCTGGCGATCACCAGGGGGAACAGGGCGGAGCCGGAGGCCATGAATCACCGAGATGGGGCTTCAGCATGGCTGAGGCTGCTGCTGAAGCGCTCAAAGGGCCTCGTTGAACCAGCGGCGCACGTTCAGGCCGGGGTGGAACAGGCTGGCGAGGAACGTGCTGCGGTGAGTGGCACCAGGATTGCCGGCGCGCTCTCGGGTGATGGCCATCCCTGAATCAACGGCCACGCCCGTGCTCAGCACGCTGCCCTGCAGGCGCTGGTGCCCCTCAGGCAGGGTGATGGAGCTCCACTGGGGGACTACGGCATCGGCAGCGCCGCCATAGAAGCGGCAGGGCATGCTGAGATGCCGATTCTCATTGAAGAAGTCGTAAACGGACTCCCCGATTGCCATTGGCTGGCTGATGTGAGCATTCAGCAGCTCAGCCGAAGGGTTGCCGATGGCTGCCCAGGCAATCTCTCCGAGATGGTCACAGGTCAGCGTGGTGCTGCCGGCGGGAAAAGCTGAAGGCATGGCTGCGGAAGCGTTGTTCCCGAGCCCTTCAATCTGGCGGCCTGTCGGTGCACTGGCCACGGATCTCGGGGATCGGCGGCCCGTCTGGCGTGCCCGTCAGCCCTCCAGGGCGTAAGCGCGCGCCCACGCCAGCACGTCGGCCACCCGCTCGGCGCTGGGGGCCTCGCAGTAGAGGCGCAGCAGGGGCTCGGTGCCGGAGAAGCGCAGCATCAGCCAGTGGCTGGGGCCCAGGCGCAGCTTCACGCCGTCGGTGGTGATCACCTCCTGCACCGGGCTGCCGGCCACATCTGCCGGTGGGGCCTGGGCCAGGCGGGCCTCCAGGTTGCGGCGGGCGGCCATGTCCGGCAGGCGCAGGTCGAGCCGGTCGTAGCTGGCGGCGCCGCCGTGGGCCTGCTGCAGGGCATCGAGCCGCTCGCCCAGGGGCACCCCCCCCTCTACGAGGGCCTCGATCAGCAGCAGGGCCGCAAAGGGCGCATCGCGTTCGGGCAGGTGCATGCCGAAGCCCACGCCGCCCGACTCCTCGCCGCCCACCAGCACCTCGCCGGCCAGCATCTCGGCTGCGATGTATTTGAAGCCCACCGGTTTCTCCATCACGGTGCGCCCCAGGCCCTCGGCCACCAGCTGCATCAGGTCGGAGCCGCTCACCGTTTTCACCACAGTTCCGGGGAGCTGGCGGGCCCGGGCCAGGTGGTCGATGAACAGGGGCATCAGCAGTTGGGTGCTGCAGAAGCGGCCCCGTTCATCGATGGCGGCGATGCGGTCACCGTCGCCGTCGAAGACGATGCCCATCGCCGGCGAGCCGGCGGCGGTGCTGGCCTGCACGGCGGCGATCAGGTCGCCCAGGTAAAGGGCCAGGGGCTCCGGGGGGTTGCCGCCAAAGAGAGGATCTCGGTTGGCGCGGATTTCCTGGATCACGCCGCTGGCGCTGGCCTGCTCCCCCAGCAGGGCCGGCAGCACCCCGGCGGCCGAGCCGTGCATCGGGTCCACGATCACCCGCAGGCCCAGCCGCTGCAGGCCATCCGCGAGTGCTGCGGGGTCCACCTTGGCCCGCAGGCCGCCCACGTAGGCGCCGAGCGCGTCAAAGCGGGGCTCGCCCGCCGTTGGGGGCGGGATCTGCACTGAGATCCCCCCGGCGGCCAGGCGCGTTTCCACCCGCGCGGTGAAGTCGCCCTCCACCGAGCCGCCGAACGGTCCCTTGATCTTCAGGCCCAGCCATTCCGGCGGGTTGTGGCTGGCGGTGATCACCAGGGCTCCCAGGGCGCCCCGCTCCACCACCGCCCAGCTGGACGCCGGTGTGGGGGTGGGCGAGTCGGAGAGCAGGGGTTCGAGGTCCACGCCGCGCACGGCGCTGCAGATCGCCTCGGCCAGCTCCGGCGCCAGGAAACGGCGGTCGTAGCCGATCACCACCTCGCGGCTGCCCAGGCCTTCCGGGGCCGAATAGGCCAGCTCCGCGGCGGCGGCGGCGGCCACCGGCAGCAGCCGCTCCACGGTGATGTCCACACCGAGGATGCCGCGCCAGCCGTCGGTGCCGAAGGCGATCGGAGCGGCCTCCAGGGGCAGGGGGGCAGAGGCCATCGGCGGGTGGCGAGCAGGCGGCGACCCATTCAACCGTGTGTCGGGTTCGGGGGGTGCAGGCCGCTGGTGCGCTGGCCCACCGCCAGCCGGCCCGCTGGCTCGGCAGGATCGCTCTGCTCTTGCCGCCTGCCATGGCATCGCTCCCTGCCGAGCCCGCACCCGCGCCCGCCACAGCAGGGGGCCCCCGCCAGCTGCAGCGCTCCACCGGCCTGGCCGGCGCCCTGGTGATCGGCCTGGGTTCGATCCTGGGCACGGGGGTGTTCGTGAGCCTGGCGCTGGCGGCCGCGCCGGCGGGGGAGGCCCTGCCCCTGGCCATCCTGCTGGCGGCCCTGCTGGCGGGGGCCAATGGTCTCTCGGCCGCCCAGCTGGCGGCTGCCATGCCGGTGAGCGGAGGCAGTTATGAATACGGCCACCGCCTGCTTTCGCCCCTGGCGGGGTTTGCGGCGGGCTGGTTGTTCCTCTGCGCCAAGACCGCTTCAGCGGCAGCCGCGGCCCTGGGCCTGGCCGCCTATCTGGGGGCCTTGCTGGGGGTGGACGGCGCTGCGCTGCGCTGGTGGCCGCCCCTGCTGGTGGCCCTGATCACCGCCGCGGCCCTGGCCGGCCTGCGCCGCAGCCAGTGGCTCAACAGCCTGCTGGTGGCCGGTGCCCTGCTCAGCCTGGCGCTGTTCGTGCTGGGGGCCTTCAGCCTGTCGGTGCTGCCGACCGCTGCACCAGCCCTGCCGCCCACCAGCCCCGGCGCCCTTGCCCAGGCCACGGCCCTGCTGTTCGTTGCCTACACCGGCTATGGCCGCATCGCCACCATGGGCGAGGAGGTGCTGCGCCCCGAGCGCACCATCCCCCGGGCCGTGCTGCTCACCCTGGCGGTGGTGTTGCTGGTGTATCTGGCGGTGGCGGCAGGGACGCTGCGCCTGGCGGGCCCGGCCGGCCTGGCCGCCAGCCTGGGGCGAGCCGGGACGCCCACGCCGCCCCTCGCCCGCCTGCTGCTTGACGCGGGCTGGGGCTGGGGCAGCTGGGTGGTCGCCCTCGGCGCCGTGCTGGCCCTGGCGGGGGTGCTGCTCAACCTGGTGCTCGGCCTCTCGCGGGTGTGGCTGGCGATGGGCCGCCGCGGCGACATGCCCCCCGGCCTGGCGGCCCTCAATGCGTGCGGCACCAGTCCCCAGGCGGCGGTGCTGCTGAGCGGTGTGCTGATCGCCCTGCTCAGCCTGGGGGGCCGGCTGGAGCTCACCTGGGGCTTCAGCGCATTCACGGTGCTGGGCTATTACGCCATCACCAACCTCTGCGTGCTGCGCCTGCAGCCCCAGCAGCGGAGCTTTCCCCAGGTCCTGGCCTGGCTGGGCCTGCTCGGCTGCCTGGGCCTGGCGTTCCAGGTGCCGCCCGCTGCCTGGCGCACGGGCCTGCTGGTGTTGGCGGTGGGTGTGCTCTGGCGCTGGGCTTACCGCTCGCTGCGGCCCAGCGCGCCCTGATCGGGATCCACCGGCAGCCCGCGCACGGCCAGGGCCGCCCGCCGCGCCAGCAGTAGCAGGGGATAGAGCCGCTGGGCCCGCTCCGGCCCGGCCAGCAGTGGCGCCAGCAGGCGCAGCAGGGCGGCACTGGGCGCCATCCGGGCGCAGAGCCACTGGATGGCGTCGGCGCCATGCAGCACCCGCTCGCCATCGAGCAGCATTGCCCCATCGCGCAGGTGGTACCCACGGGCGGCCAGGTTGGCGCGCAGCGCCTGGTCGCCGCGACCGTCGCGGATCTGCAGGCCGGGAATGCCGCTGTGCAGCTCACTGAGCTCGGCGAAGTGGCGGCAGAACACACAGCCGCCGTCGAACACCAGCACCGGCGACGCCGGCGCTTGCTGGGGTGAGGCTTGGCGGGGTGTGGCGGTCACAGGTCCATTTTGGGGGCGTTGCACGTGCTGGGGGGGATGGCGGTTCAGCCCAGGGCGCGGCCCTTCCAGGTCCAGCCGCGGCCGCTGAGGGTGCGCCACACGGAGGTGGGCGCCAGGACCCCCACCACCAGGCCGCCCGCCCCCATCAGCCACCAGTGGCGCAGGGGCAGGGCAAAGGCCTGGCGGGTCCACAACCGCAGCGCCAGTTGCAGGCCGATCCCCAGCAGGGCCAGGGCGAGAGCCGCCAGCAGGGGTGGCTGCAGCTTCGCTGGCTCGCCCAGCAGGGCCAGGCTGATCGCCGCCGCCGGTGCCAGCAGCCAGGGCGCGCTGAACAGCAGCACCACCACCGCCGCGGCCCCGAGGGCTTTCACCAGGCTGCGGTCCAGCCCCAGGAACCAGTTCTTGCTCCAGCCCTCCCACAGGGCCGCGAAGTCGGCATACATCCGCAGGTCGGCCGCATCCAGGCCGAGCAGGTAGCGCAGGCGGTAGCCGCCCCCCTTGATCCGGCGGGCGAGGGCCAGATCCTCCACCACCTCCCCCGCCAGGGCCCGGTGGCCGCCGATCGCCGCGTAGGCCGTGCGCCGGAAGAGCATGAACGGTCCGGCCGCGAAGGCCGTGGGATCCGCCGGATCGTTGGCGGCCTCGATCGGAAAGCCCAGGCAGAGCAGGCTGGCCATGATCGGCTGCACCATCCACTCCGCCAGGCAGCCGCAGCAGAGCCGGGGCGCCAGGCTGAGCAGGTCGGCTCCCTCATCCACCGCCTGGCCCAGGGCCCGTTGCAGGGTGGCGGGCCCCAGGCGCACATCGGCGTCCACGAACAGCACCCAGTCGCTCTGCACCTGGTCCATCGCCCGGCTGCAGGCCCAGTTCTTGCCCACCCAGCGCTCCCCTTCCGGCCGCGCACCAGCCTCCAGCAGCGAGAACCGCCCGGCCGCGGCGCCGCTGGCCGCGGCGGTGGCCCTGGCGATGGCGGCGGTGGCGTCACAGCTGCCGTCATCCACCAGCAGCACCTGCCAGTGGGGGCAGGGCGGGGCGCTGGCCAGCAGGCTGCCGATGCAGGCGGCGATGTTGGCCTCCTCGTTGTAAGCCGGCACCACCACGGTGAGCGAGCCTTCAGGACGGGGCCGGGCCTCCTCCCGCAACCGCGGCGCCTGGCGGATCACCAGTACCAGCCCCCCCAGCAGGATCGCCAGCCCCAGCACGGCCGCCAGAGCCAGTCCAGCCAGGCTCCAGGCCAGCAGGGCCCAGAGCGGCGAGGGCCCAGGGGTGAGGGCCGGGGAAAAGGGAGTCAACCGGTGCCGGTGGGTGGGCTCCGAGCCTGGCAGGGGGAGCCGCTCTCTAGCGTGCAGCGATGCCCCAGGAGGTGCTCACCGACCGGCTGCTGCGCAGCTGGCTGCGCTGCCGCCGCCGCGCCTGGCTCGACCGCCACGGGGATCCGGCCCAGCGCCAGTGGACCGCCCACCGCGCCCTGGCCCTCAGCGACCAGCTGGCCAGCTTCCAGAGCCTCCTGCCCCAGAAGCCCGGCCACGGCGAGGCGGCCTGCGCCGCCGGCGCACCGGGGGTGGTGGGCCTGCGGCTGCGGGGCGGGGGGCCGGCCGGTCTGGCCCTGGAGGCCCACCCGGCCCTGCTGGAGCGGGTGGCCGGGACGAGCAGGTGGGGCGAGCACGCCTACCGGCCGGTGCTGGGCCGGCAGGGGCGCAACCTCACCCGCGAGCACCGCCTGCTGCTGGCCCTGTGGGGACGGCTGCTGGGCGAGCACCAGCGGGCGCCCGTACCCCAGGCCCTGGTGGTGGCGGGCGCGGGCAATGGCCTGCAGCGCGAGCGGCTCAAGCTCAGTGGTGGCCTGCAGGCCCAGCTGGAGGAGGTGCTGCCCAGGCTGGCCGCGGATCTGGCCCGGGATGGGGTGCCGCCCCTGGTGGCCGACCGCAAGAAGTGCGTGCTCTGCAGCTGGCGCGGCCTCTGCGACCAGGAGGCCGCCCGCCAGGGCCATCTCAGCGAAGTGAGCGGCATCGGCGGCAAGCGCCGCGAGATGCTGCTGGCGGCGGGCATCGACAGCCTGGCCCAGCTGGCGGACAGCGATCCCCACCAGCTGGCCGAGACCCTGGCGGCCCATGGCGACCAGCACCGCGACAGTGCCGCCGACCTGGTGGCCCAGGCCCGGGTGCAGGCCAGCGGCCGGCCCGAGCGGCTGCCGGCCGCGGATGGAGCCCCCGCCGACCCGCTGCCGGAGCTGGCCGCGGCGCCGGGGGTGCTGCTCTATGACATCGAGTCGGATCCCGATGCCCGCGACGACTTCCTGCACGGCTTCGTGATCGTGCCCCGCCAGGCGGATGGCACCTGGCCGGCCCAGGTCGATCCCCGTTGGCGCTACCAGCCGCTGCTGGCCCTGCAGGAGCACGGCGAGGCCCGGCTCTGGCGCCGGCTGCAGGCCCTGCTGGAGCGCTACCCCGGCTGGCCGCTGCTGCACTACGGCGAGACGGAGGCCATCGCCCTGGTGCGCCTGGCCCAGCGCCAGGGCGCCCGGGAGGCCGAGCTGGCGCGGCTGCGGGGGCGGCTGGTGGATGTGCATGCCCGCCTGCGGCGCAGCTGGCGCCTGCCGGTGAACAGCTACGGGCTCAAGGCGGTGGCCAGCTGGCTGGGCTTCCGCTGGAGCCAGAGCGGGGTGGATGGGGCCCGCTGCCTGCTCTGGTGGCGGCAGTGGCGCCGTGACGGCGGCCCGGCCCGGCTGGAGCGGATCTTCACCTACAACCGTGACGACAACCTGGCCACCTGGGCGGTGCTCAGCTGGCTGCTGCGCGGCGAGCAGCCGCCCTAACTCAGCCGCCCCCCGCCCCTACCGGTGGCGCCAGGAACTGCTCCGGCAGCGACAGGTTCAGCTGTGCTGCGCCCGGGTCCTTACCTGCCAGCAGTTGCGCCTGCTCCAGGCCGGCGCGGCGCACCATCGCCAGGCCGATCCGGTCGCCGTCCGCCAGCTCCAGCACGGAGGTGATCCGGCCCAGGCGCCCCTCCTGGCTGCCGCCCTCTGGCCCGGGGTTGAACAGGCCCTGGCCCGCTTCCGGGGCAGGGCCGCCCTCGCCGAGGCGCCAATGCCAGCGGCGCAACTGCTGCTTCACACCGTCGTAGGTGGCCAGCTTGGCCAGGGTTTCCTGGCCCACGTAGCAGCCCTTGCTCAGCCCCACCCGCCCCGCCAGGCCCAGCTCGAAGGGGTTGTGGTCGTCGTTGAGTTCGCCCGGCGCCGCCGGCAGGCCCTGCTGGATCCGCCAGCGCTCCGCCTCGCCGTGTTCCAGTGGCCGCCGTTGGGCCAGCTCCGGTGGCAGGGGCTGCTCCAGCGGCAGCACCAGCGTGTTGCCCAGCTGCCAGCCGCCCCCCTCGCCCTCGCCGCAGGGCTGCCAGCTGCCGGGGGCGGAGCTCGCCAGCTGCTCCTGCCCATCGCCGAGGGGCGTGATCCAGCGCACCGCCTGCAGGGGGCCGAGGCTGGCCCGGTCGGCGGGAAACAGCACCCGGTCGATCGCCTGGTGCACCGCGGCCGGATCGCCGCTGCCCACCAGCAGCCAGGCCCCGGCCCCATCCACCAGCACCTCCGCCAGGGCCCGCAGCCGGGCGGTGGCCGTGATGCAGCAGGTGGGGATCCAGCTGCCGGCCTGGGCGCCCTCGATGCTGGCGCTGGTCTGGCCGTGCAGCACCCGCAGGGCGTCGGGGCCCTCCAGCCGCATCAGGCCGGCGGGCTGCTCCAGGCGGCAGGCGCCGCTGGGCATCCAGGTCCAGGGAGTTTGCATGCTCACAGCGTGGCGGCTGTGGCGCCTGCCTGAGCGGTGGCGGCGATCTCCTCCAGTTGGAACAGGCTGCGCAGCTCCAGGTCGGCGGTGGTCATCGCCTCCAGGCCGCCCTCCTGGCGATCCACGATCGCCACCACACGGTTCACCCGGTATCCGGCCTGCCGCAGCTGGGTCACGGCCTTCAGTGACGACCCGCCGGTGGTCACCACGTCCTCCAGCACCGTGATGGTGCTGCCGGCGGGGGGCAGGGGCCCCTCCAGCCAGGCGCCGGTGCCATGGCCCTTGGCCTCCTTGCGCACGATCAGGGCATCCAGGGGGCGCCCCGTCAGGGCAGCCTGCAGGGCCACCGCACTCACCAGGGGGTCGGCGCCGAGGGTGAGCCCGGCCACGGCCACGGCGTCGGCCTCCACCTCCGCCAGCAGCTGCTCGCCCAGCAGGGCCAGCCCCTCGCCGCTGAGGCTCACCGGCTTGCAGTTCACGTAGTGGTTGCTGCTGCGGCCCGAGGCCAGGGTGAAGTTGCCGTGGCGGTAGGCCCGCTCCGCCAGGCGCTCCAGCAGCAGCTGGCGCCGGCCGGCGCCAGTGCCCGGGAGCTGGATGCCCGATGGGGAGACCGGAGTGGACACTGGTGCTGGGGCGTTGGCTTGACTAGTTTGCGACCTGCGTGGTGCCTCCCACCCTTGACCGGCCCAGCGGCTGATCACCGCAAACCCTGAATCCTTCAAAGGCTGTTCCCACCATGGCTGTTCCCTTCCGGTTGCTGCTGCCCGCCCTGCTCGCCCTGGGATCGTCCCTGGCCCAGCTCCCTGTTGTGGCCGGTCCTGCCGTCTGCACCACCACCCTGGAGGCCCCGCCACGCACCAGCGGAGCTCGCGGGCCGGCCGCACCGGTGGAGGTGACCCGCTGCGGCATCGTGCAGACCGTGCCCGAGCTGGTGCAGCGCCGCTTCTTCAGCTACTCGGCCCCTTTCGCCGAGGCGGTGAGCGTCACCGGCCAGCTCACCTCTCTGTTCGGCATCGCCATGGGCGGCGGCGACGGCCGGCGGGTGATGGGTCTGGGCTTCCCCGACCAGACAATCATCTGGGACGGCACCGCCATCCAGAACACCACCCAGTTCCTGCTCCAGCAGCAGAGCGAGGCGCTGCCCTGGCGCAGCGGCGATGTGTCCAGCGGCTTTTCCGGCAGTCTCAGCGGTGGTCAGGCCGGGAGCCAGGGCGCCACGTCCGGCTGGCAGGATGGCGGCGCCGTTCAGGCGCTGCCGGTGCAGGGCTTCCGCTGAGTCAGCTCCGGCTCCCCCGGGGGTCTAGCAATCTGGTGAATGCAGTGGACTCATAATCCGCCTTAGGCGAGTTCGATCCTCGCGACCCCCATCAGACCCAACTCTGAGGCAACGAACGATCCAGGGGCTGGGTTGACCCCCGGACTGAGTGCTGCAAAGGCCTCTGCAGCATCGTTACGGTTGGCGCTTCCTTGCGCCGGAGCGATGCCCTGGACAGCTGCCGACATGCCGGACCAAAGGGGTCGGCTGGCGCTGATCACCGGCGCTAACAGCGGCCTCGGCCTGGAAACGGCCCGGGCGCTGCTGGCCAAGGGGGCCACGGTGATCCTGGCTTGCCGGTCGCTGGAGAGGGCTGAACTGGCCCGGCAGCAGCTGTTGCCCGGAGCGCGGGATGGGGCTGCGATCGATCTGCTGGAGCTGGATCTGGCCCACCTGGCCTCCGTGCGTGCCGCGGCCAGCCAGCTGCAGGACCGCTACGGCCGCCTCGATCTGCTGATCAACAACGCCGGGGTGATGGGTCTGCCCCGCAGCCTCACCCGCGACGGCTTCGAGCGCCAGTTCGGCATCAACCACCTGGGCCACTTCGCCCTCACCCAGGCGCTGCTGCCGCTGCTTCGCGGTCAGCCTGATGCCCGGGTGGTCACCGTGACCTCCGGCGCCCAGTACTTCGGCCGCATCGGCTTCGACGACCTCCAGGGCGAGCGCCGCTACGACCGCTGGCAGGCCTACGGCCAGAGCAAGTTGGCCAATGTGATGTTCGCCCTGGAGCTGCAGCAGCGGCTGGATGCCGAGGCGGCGGGCGTCACCTCCCTGGCGGCTCACCCCGGGGTGGCCCGCACCAACCTGCAGCCGGCCTCAGTGGCGGCCAGCGGCTCCTGGGCCGAGGCCCTGGCCTACCGGTTGATGACGCCCCTGTTCCAGAGCGCGGCCCAGGGCGCCCTGCCCCAGCTCCATGCCGCCACGGCACCAGGGGCGAGCTCTGGCGGGCACTACGGGCCGGACCAGCTGGGCGGCATGCGTGGCTGGCCCACGGAGGTGCGGGTGGCGCCGGCTGCCCTCGATGCCGAGCAGCGCCGCCGCCTCTGGCAGGTGAGCGAGGAGCTCTGCGCGGCGGTCTGACCAGCCCAGCTCCCGGCAGGCCAGGCCGAACACCGCTTGGGAGCGGCACCGCCGGCATGGTCCCCCGGTCCATCCGCTGGGGACGGGACAGGGGCCTGGGCTGGGTTCCCGCTCGGCGTCGTTCAGGCCGCGTCTGGTCCTGGTTCAGCCCCTAGCCTCCCGGGTGGGCAGTCGGCCGATAATCCAGGTAGCAAGACCCTGCCCTGGCCGATCCAGCCCATCCATGGTTTTCCCAGCTCCACTGTTTGCCACAGCTCCCCTGAACCCCCCGCTGAAGCCTGAGTGCTCTGGGGCCCTGTGATCGCGCTGCTGGTGCTGGCCGCCCTGATCGCCCTGCTGGCGTTCTTCTCCGCCGGCGAGATGGCCCTAATCCGCCTGCGGCCCAGCCGGGTGCAGCAACTGCTGGAGGACGGCCAACCCGGCGCCGAAGCCGTGGCCAAGCTGCAGCGCCGCCTGCGCCGGGCCCTGGTGGCCACCCAGCTCGGCATGGTGCTGGCCCTGGTGGCCCTGGGCTGGGCCGGGCGCGGCGTGGCCGAGCGGCTGGGCCTGGGCGGCGCCGCGGCACTGCCCCAGGCCGCTCTCGACCTGGCGGTGTTTCTGTTGCTGGCGCTGCTGGCCAGCCTGCTGGGCGGGCTGGCGCCCAAAGCCTGGGTGCTGCACCGGCCCGAGCATTCCGCCCTCACCCTGGCACCCCTGCTGGATGCGGTGAGCCGCTCGCTTGCGCCGCTGCTCAGCCTGGTGGAGCGGCTGGCCTCCCTGCTGCTGCACCTGCTGGGCCTGCCCCGCAACTGGGATGAACTGGTGCCCGCCCTCTCGGCCGGTGAATTGGAGAGCCTGATCGAAACCGGCAGCGTCACCGGGCTGATGCCCGATGAGCGCAACATTCTCGAAGGGGTGTTCTCCCTGCGCGACACCCTGGTGCGCGAGGTGATGGTGCCCCGCTCGGGCATGGTCACCCTGCCGGTGGAGGTGACCTTCGCCGAGCTGATGCGGGCGGTGCATGACACCGCCCATGCCCGCTTCCCGGTGATCGGCCGCTCCCTCGATGACGTGCGCGGTCTGCTCGATCTGCGCCATCTGGCCGATCCGATCGCCAGCGGCCTGCTCCAGCCCGACTCCCCCCTGCAGCCCTACATCCGGCCCGTGGCCCGGGTGCAGGAAAGCACTCCCCTGGCCGAGCTGCTGCCCCTGATCCGCAGCGGCCAGCCGCTGCTGGTGGTGGTGGATGAGCACGGCGGCACGGAGGGCCTGGTCACCGTGGCCGACCTCACCAGCGAGATCGTCGGCGAGGACGACAATCCCCTTGAACCTGACACCGACCTGATCAGCCTGGATGCGGGCCGTTGGTCAGTGGCCGGCGATCTGGAGATCTGTGAGCTCAATCGCCAGCTGCCGCTGCCCCTGCCGGAGGCGGAGGAGCACCACACCCTGGCCGGCTTCGTTCTGGAGCGGCTCCAGCACATCCCGGCTCCGGGGGAGTGTCTGCGCTGGAAGGGATATGAGTTTCGGATCCTGGCCATGGATGGGCCGAGGATCGAGCGGGTGCAGATCGAGCGCCGGGCGGGTCCGGAGAGTTGATCGCTCGCAGCGCGACCGCCGCGATCGCGCATCACCGATAATTTCAGCGTTTGAGTGCCATGCCCATGAACCCGGTGCGTGTGGGGGTCATCGGCATCGGCAACATGGGCTGGCACCATGCCCGGGTGCTCAGCCTGCTCAAGGATGCCGAGCTGGTGGGTGTGGCCGATCCCGATGCGGCCCGGGGAGAGCTGGCCACCCAGCAGTTCGGATGCCGCTGGTTCGCCGACTACGCCCAGCTGCTGGAGCAGGTGGACGCGGTGTGCATCGCCGTGCCAACCCTGCTGCACCATCGGGTGGGTCTGGCCTGCCTGCAGGCCGGCAGACACGTGCTGATTGAGAAGCCGATCGCGGCCAGCCAGGAGGAGGCCACGGAGCTGATCAAGGCGGCCGATCGGGCCGGGGTGCTGCTGCAGGTGGGCCATATCGAGCGCTTCAACCCCGCCTTCCGCGAGCTGCTCAAGGTGGTGGCCGGCGAGGAAGTGGTGGTGCTGGAGGCCCGGCGCCACAGCCCGAACCCCGATCGCGCCAACGATGTCTCCGTGGTGCTCGACCTGATGATCCACGACATCGACCTGGTGCTGGAGCTGGCCCACTCGCCCGTGGTGCGCCTGGCGGCAGCCGGCGGCCGCAGCGCCGAGGGCCCGATCGACTACGTGAATGCCACCCTGGCCTTCGCCAACGGCGTGGTGGCCAGCCTCACCGCCAGCAAGATGGCCCATCGCAAGATCCGCAGCCTCAGCGCCCACTGCCGCGCCAGCCTGGTGGAAACCGATTTCCTCAACCGCACCCTGCACATTCACCGCCGCGCCCACCAGTCGGTGAGTGCCGACCACGGCGAGCTTGTGTATCGCTCCGACGGGGTGATCGAGGAGGTGAGCACCACCTCGATCGAGCCGCTCTACGCCGAACTGGAGCACTTCCTGGCCTGTGTGCGCGGCGAGGAATCACCGGCGGTGGATGGTCTGCAGGCCTCAAGGGCCCTGCTGCTGGCCGATCTGATCGAGCAGTGCGTGGAGCAGCCCAACCTGTGCATGAGCCTGGAGCAGCCGATCTGAAGCGGCGGTGGGGGCGCCTCAGTTCAGCTCGCTGAGCTCTCGCAGGGCCTGCAGCTGCCAGCGCCGGCAGGCGGCCGGCGACGCGCGGTAGAAGCGGTCCCAGGCGTCGGCCTTGTGCTGGCCATAGGCCTCCAGCAGCACCTCGGGGTGCTGCTGCTGCCATCCCACCCGCACGGCGTGGCCGATCACCACATCGAGGGCCAGGTCGTCGTCGAAGCGCACCTGGGGGTTGGCCTCCACGAAGGCCATCAGGGTGATCAGGGTTTCGGTGCAGAGCTGGCGGTACTCCGGGGCCTCGATCTTGCTGAGCAGGTGTTCCACCAGGGAGGCGAAGTTGCGCTCGCCGGCGGTCTTCTCGCTGAGCAGGGGAGCACTCTCCAGCCGGTTGCGTTTCTCCAGCTTGTCGCCGATCACGATGCCGTGGCAGTGGTGCAGCAGCTCCCACACCCCCGCGTAGAAGTCACGGGGCACGCGCCCCAGGGCCCCCAGGCGCATGCGCTGCTGCAGCCAGCAGGTGCCCCGTGGCAGCTCCTCGAGCGGATCGGGCACGGTCCAGCGCACCCGGCCGCTGAGGTGGAGCTGCTCCTTGCGCTGCAGGGCCGCCCGGGCATGGTCGCCATCGGCCAGCACGGCCCGCAACCGCCGCCGGATCGCGTGGGGGGGCTGCTGACAGAGCCGCTCAAAGGCGTCGATCGGGTTGAGGTCGTCCTCGGCGGCCAGTTCGCTGGTGAGCAGCAGCAGCAATTGCCCCAGCTGCAGGGTGAGGCCACCGCTCAGCAGCCTGGGTTCGTGCCGCGCCAGGCCGTCGAGGGCCAGCAGCAGCTCCTGCTGCAGCATCCATTCGCGGCCGTCCTCGCCGCTGAAGCGGCGGATCATCGCCGCGATCGTGGCGCTGTCCTGGGGCGCACTGATCAGGGAGTCGGCGGTGTAGTTGCGACCTACCACCACCTGTTTCTGGCGCACCAGCAGGTCGGTGAGGGCATCTTCCAGCTGGGGATGCACCAGCTCCAGCTGGCCGGCCATCCGCCGCACCACGTCCCAGTCGCCGGCGGCGAGCGCCCGGCGGTACACCTCCTCCAGCAGGCTGCGCAGGGCCACGGGGCCGTCGCTGTCCGGCCCCGGCAGCGTGGTCTGCTCGCCCAGGCGCCGGGCCAGCTGCTCCAGCACCTCCGCCTGCTCCGCCAGGGAGGTGCTGCCCCATAGCCGTCTGGCCAGATCGGCGATGCTCAGGTCGTCGCTCTCGAGGGCCTGCTCCTCCGCCGCCGAGAGCGGTGTCTGGCTGACACTCTCCTGCAGGGGCAGGGGGAGCGGCTCACTGGCCTGGGCAGGGACGCTCGCGGCAGCAGGCAGTTCCACCCAGGCCCCCCGGTCCGCCAGGGCAGCCAGGGTGTCCAGCTCCACGGGCACGCCGTCGATCGCGCCAGCGCGCAGTTGCTCGGCCAGGTTGAGGAAGGGCTGCGGATCGGCGGCGAAGGGGCCCTCGGGGATGGGGATCAGCAGCAGCGGCGCCCCCTGGCCGCGCCAGTGGCGCTGCAGCAGGCGCAGCTCGGCCACCACGGCATCCACCAGCTGCTCCGGATCATCCGCCAGATAGAACGTCCCCTCCTCGAGCACGGCGGGCAGGAAGGCCAGCCGTTCCTTGGCCGTGCCATCCCCACCGGCCAGGGGGCGGCGGTAGAGCCGTGCCGTGGCCAGGGTTTCCATCCGCCCCGGCGGGTGGCCGCTCAGGCCGAGCTTCGGATTGGCGCCCACCTGGTTGAGGCAGGCCGCCAGGTCCTGGGGGCTGCCGATGCGCAAGGCCTGCTCCTCGGCGCCATCGTGGCCGCAGGGCAGACCGCGCTGGCGCAGGGCGCCGGCAATCGCCTCGCTGCCGGGCACCATCGCCACCAGCACCACCTCAGCGCCGGGCGGTTCGGGCCTGCGCCGGCCACTGGGGTCGAGATCGGCGGGGGTGATCAGGCCGGCCAGCAGCAGATCCCCCAGCCAGGTGAGGCTCTGGGTCCAGAGCAGGGGCACATTGGCGTTGGCCTGGCGAGGCTGGCTGCCCGGCTGCAGGCGCTCCGCCGCCACCGCCGGCTCCGGCACCAGGTAGAGCTCGGGCAGCAGGGCCACCCCATCCACCTTCACGCTCACGCTGGCCAGCCGCTGGCGCCACTGGCGGGCCTCCTGCCAGCGCTCCTCGCAGCAGGCGGTGATCAGCTCGTAGGCCCAGAACAGGGGCCACTCACACTCGATGTGCTCGAACTGGGCCAGCTCCTCGCGCTCGTAGTGCAGGCGGGTGTGGTCCTCCACCACGGTCTGGTGACCGTCACGGCGGAAGCGCTTGTAGCCGTAGCCGCCGCCCAGCTGGGCGCGGATCTTGGCGCGGGTGCGCTCCGCCAGCTGGGGGTCCTCCACGGCCCAGGCCGGGTAGCCGATCACCGACAGGCAGGCCGCGTCCACCTCCTTGCTGGCCGACTCCCGCGGCAGCAGGGCATCAAGGGCCCGGCGCAGGCGCACGATCGCGTCGTGGGGGATCACCAGGCAATGGCTGCCATCGCCGTGGGGGCCGAAGAGATCCAGGCCTTCGAGGGCCTCCAGGGCGGCCTTCACCAGGCCGATCGAGCTGGCATTGCGCTCCGGCAGGCCGTGGTTGCCCTTGTCGCCCCGCTCCCAGATGCCGTAATCGGGAATCCGGTAGGCCTGGGCCACGTAATACACCAGGTTCTGCACGAAGTCGTGCTCGTGGCTGGAGCGCACCACCACCAGGCCGGCGCGGGTGAGCTGGGCCAGTTGCAGCAGAAACAGGCCGGTGGCATCCAGCTGCAGGTGGCCCCAGCCGTCGTCGGGCACCACCGGGTTGCCGCTGCCGGTGTCGAACTTGGCGTGGATCGCGTCCAGCCGGTGCAGGCTGTGCTTGAAGCTCTCCACCTTGGGGGCCTGGCGGGCCATGGCATGGAGCAGGCCGCGCATCAGCTGCAGCACCCGCTGCTCCAGCTCGAACACGCGCCGGCTGGCGCCGCGCAGCCGGCGGTGGGCCAGGGCCAGTCCCCAGACGCACTGGATCGAATACACGCAGTCGCGCACCCAGGCATCGCCGTAGTTGCCATGCACCGTGTTGGCCGTGCTGGCCGGCAGCAGACCGCTGATCGGGTGCTGGCGGCTGAGCACCACGGCCTCGATCTGGCGGTCCAGCTCCTGCAGCACCGTCCAGGCCCGATCATTGGGATCGGCCAGCACGGCCGCCGGGGCGGGAGCAGGGGCACTGGCCATCTCGGGATGCGGCATCGGGGGTGCGGCGGAGGGGGCAGCGGCGGACGGGGGATGGCTGGCAATCCCAAAGGAAAACCAAAGCATCGCCAGCCATAGATTCTGTCCCTCCGCCGCACCCCCGATGGCAGCAATGGCAACCGACCGCCGCACCACTGTGCTGGGTGTTCCGGTGGATGCCTGCGGCGATGTCTTCGCCGCTGCCCTGGCTCTCTATCGGCGCGGCGGTGGTCAGATCGTGACCCTCAACGCCGAGATGACGATGGCGGCCCTCGCCCAGCCTGATCTGGGGCGGGCGATCGCCGCCGCCGACCTGGTGATCCCCGACGGGGCCGGGGTGGTGTGGGCACTGGGACGGCAGGGGCTGCGGGTGCGGCGCAGTCCTGGGATCGAGCTGGCGCGCGGCCTGTTGCGCCATGGGGCAGCCACCGGCTGGCGGGTGGCGCTGGTGGGGGCCTCACCGGCGGTGATGGAGGCCCTCCTGCAGCGGCTGCGAGCCGAGATCCCCGGCCTGCATCTGGTGTTCACAGCCCATGGTTACCAGGGCAACGAGCGCTGGCCGGACCTGGAGCGCGAACTGCTCGCCGCCCGCCCGGATCTGGTGCTGGTGGCCCTGGGCGTGCCCCGTCAGGAAACCTGGATCGCCGACCTGCCCGGCCGCAGCGCCGGACTGTGGATGGGCGTGGGCGGCAGCTTTGACGTGTGGGCTGGGGTCAAAAAAAGGGCCCCCCGCTGGATGGGAGCCCTGCAGATCGAGTGGTTGTACCGCCTCTGGCAGGAACCGAGCCGGTGGCGGCGAATGCTCGCCTTGCCGGAGTTTGCCTGGGCTGTGCTGCGCAGCTGAGCAGAACCGGGCTCAGCGGAAACCCACCGAGGCTTGCCACACGAAGGCCAGCAGCAGGAAGAAAAAGGGAATGATGGGCAGGATGTCCACCAGGGGCGCAAAGGCCTGATAGGCCTCGGGCAACTGGGCCAGGGTCTGCAGGGCGAAGGCGGCCATCCCGGAACTCACGTGTCGCGTGAGCCGGACGCTACCACGTGTGGGCAGCCGGGGAGCCCGGCTGCCAGGGAGCGAAATCCTCTGCAAAACAGCCCTCCCGGATCGCCTGGCCCATCGCCGTGGTGAAGCGCACCAGCTGGGTGATGTTGTGCAGGCTGAGCAGGATCTTGCCCAGCATTTCCGCGCTCTTGATCAGGTGGTGCAGGTAGGCCCGGCTGTGGTGGCGACACGCCGGACAGGGGCAGCTGGCATCGAGGGGGGTGTGGTCGTGGCGGAAGCAGGCGTTCTTGAGGTTCCAGCGCTCCCCGCCCACCAGGGCCGCCCCGTGGCGCCCGAGGCGGGTGGGGATCACGCAGTCGAACAGGTCGAAGCCGTTGGCCACGGCGATCGCCATCTCGCGCAGGGTGCCCACGCCCATCAGGTAGTGGGGCACGGTGGCGGGCAGGAGGGGGCCCACCTGGCGCACGATCCGGTGCATCTCCTCGGCGGGCTCGCCCACGCTCACGCCGCCGACGGCGATCCCCGGCAGCCCCATCGAGGCCACCACCCGGGCTGATTCGGCGCGCAGATGGGGAAAGCAACCCCCTTGCACGATGCCGAACAGGGCCTGATCGGCCCCGGAGTGGCTGGCGATGCAGCGCTCCAGCCAGCTGTGGGTGCGGCGGCAGGCGGCGGCCACATCGGCCTCGCTGGCCGGATAGGGCGGGCACTGGTCGAAGGCCATGGCCACGTCGGCCCCCAGGGCCATCTGGATCGCCATCGAGCGCTCCGGGGTGAGGTCGATGCGGCGCCCATCCCGTGGCGAGCGGAACACCACCCCGTCGTCGCTGATTCGGTTGATGTCCCCCAGGCTGAACACCTGGAAGCCACCGGAATCGGTGAGCAGCGGACCATCCCAGGCCATGAAGCGGTGCAGCCCGCCCGCCTCGGCCACGATCTCCTCCCCCGGCTGCAGGTGCAGGTGGTAGGTGTTGGCCAGCACCATCTCGGCGCCGGTGCCGGCCAGCTGGCCGCTGGTCACCCCCTTCACGGTGGCCAGGGTGCCCACCGGCATGAAGCGGGGCGTGTGCACCGGCCCGTGGGGGGTGTGGAAGCAGCCGCAGCGGGCCCGGGTGTGGGCACAGTGGGCCGTGACCTGGAAGCTGAAGGGGAGCGGGCCAGCCCCCTGGGGTGAAAAGCTGATGGGACCGCAGCGGTGCTGCGCTGACGCTAGAGGTCGCCTGGCTCCCTTCACCCGTCACCGCTCTTCCGATCCCGGTGCTGGCGATGCCCCCGCCGAGGCACCCGCCTGGCTGCGCGATCTGGCGGGTGCCTGGATCTTCTATTCGGTGCTGCCGGGTTGGCCCTGGCCCCGGCCCCGCTTTGAGCGGATCGCCCGCTTTGCCCCCTGGATCGGCCTGGTGCTGGGCGGCCTGCAGGCCCTGCTCTGGTGGTTGCCCGCCGGCTGGCTCCCCGCCCCCGCCCGGCTGGCCCTGGTGATGGCTCTGGGGCTGGCGCTCACCGGTGGTCTCCACCATGACGGTGCCCTGGACACGGCCGACGGGCTGGCGGCGGGACCCCGGCGCCGCCTGGAGGCGATGGCTGACAGCCGCGTGGGGGCCGCGGCGGTGCAGGTGGCCCTGCTGCTGGCCCTGCTGCGGGCTGCCGGCCTGGCCTGCCTGCTGCCGGCGTCTCCGCTGCTGGGCGCACTGCTGCTCGTGTGGGCTGCCTTCTGGGGGCGGCTCGCGCCGCTGCCGGCAATGGCCTTTCATCCCTATCTACGCCGTGAGGGCAGTGCCGCCTTCCATCGGCGCCACTGGCAGGGACTGGGCCGGGAGCTGCGGCCGGCGCTGCTGGCCCTGGCGGTGCTGCTGGCGCTCGGCTGGCTGCTGTCCATTCCCCTGCCGGGGCGATGGCTCGGGTTGCTCGGGTTGCTGCCGGCCTGGCTGGTGCCCTGGTGGCTGGGGCGCCGGCTCGGGGGGCACAGCGGCGACAGCTATGGCGCCAGCGTGGAGTGGACCGAAACCCTCTCCCTGCTGCTCATGGGCCTGGCAGTGGCCTGGGCGGCAGCCTGAGCCGGAAGGCGTTCCCCCGCACCGGCAGCTCCTGGGCCATGGCGGCCGGGGAGGGCATCAGCTGCAGATCTCCTCCGAGCTGGCGGGCCAGTTGCCGGGCGAGCGCCAGTCCCAGTCCCGTTCCCGGCAGATCGGCACTGCTCCGTCCACGCTGCCCGGCCTCAAAGATCCGCTCGCGCTCGTCGTCGGCGATCGGGTCGCCCCCATCCCAGACACACAGCTGCCATCCCCCTTCCCCCCAGGGAGCCACGTGCAGCCCCACCGGGGCACTGGAGCGGCTGTAGCGGAAGGCGTTCTCCAGCAGGTTGGCCAGGATCTCGGCCACCGCGCCGGAGTCGCCCTGCCACTGGGGCAGCTGGCCGGGACCGTGCCAGGGACGCCCCTGCAGGGCCGCGGTGGCTGTGGCCCGCTGCAGCAGGGGCTCGAGCAAGGGGGCCAGAGGCTGTTGGTTGTCGCTCCCCAGGCTGGGGGGCAGCAGCAGGGGAGGCGTCTCCCCTGCCGCGGAGAAGGCAGGCTCCACGCGCTCGAGAGCGTCGATCGCATCCACGTAGCGCTGCAGCTGGTGTTCCTCCTGCAGCAGTCCCTCCACCAGGGTGCGGTTGCGGGGATCGTCTTCAAGCCGGCGCCACAGCAACTGGCCGAACGTGCGCAGGGCCGCCAGGGGATTGCGCAATTGATGCACCAGCACCTTCAGCTGCTCGCGCTGCTGGTGCAGGCGCAGCTGCAGCCGGTGGTGCTCCAGATCGAGGCAGAGCCCCTCGGTGAGGCAATGGCTCACGGCCAGAAGCCGCTGCTGCAGGGGCTCAGGCCAGGGCAGGTTGCTGGTTTCCACCAGCAGGGCGCCCAGCAGCACCCCCCCTTGGCGCATGGCCAACCAGCGGCGGTGTTCCGCTGGTTGACGCAGCTCGCTGTCGCTGGCGAGGGCGCGCAGTGCTCGGCTTGCACTGGGCCAGTGACCGATCGGGATCAGATCCGGTGCCCCGCCGTCGGCTGCTGGTTCAGTGACGTACACCACCACGGAGGTGACATCACTGCGGTCGGCGAACTGGGCCAGCTGGGCATTGACCAGGCTCAGAAACCTCTTGGAGACTGGCATCTGGGCTTGGATTGCAGCGCGTTCCGGCGAAGGCCAAAGAAAGTTGGAATGACCTGAGTCAAATCCGGGAAAAAGTCTTAAGATCTTCCGTATCGACCACTACCACGCGGTCACCGCGGGGCCAGGAGGTCAGTGATGTGAAGCCCGCAGTTGCGTTTTCGTTCAACTAAGGCTACAGCAGAGGTGTGTTCAGGTGGCGGGTCTCCCGGGCCTGCTCCGCCCCTCGCCGCTGGTGGGGTGCTGCCGTTTTTCGGTGCACCACTGTCGCGTCGCTGACTCGATCGGCAACGTCGGCACCGGCTGGTTGGGAGTTGTGTCGCGAAGGGTTCCCAAGATCCTTCGCCAGCTGGCGGTTCATCCCGCTTCTCCTCGTCCCTCTCGATCCTCCCGCCTCCGGGAGTTCTGCCATGTCTAAGAAGCGCAAGCGGATCAGCCGCCGCCGTCTTGCCGGCCAGCGGGTGTTGGCCCATGTGCCCACCTTCAATCTGGAGACCGGCTCCCACAAGCCCGTCACCGCCGCCCGTCGCTACATCGCCGAACAGGCCCTGGTGGCTCCGGCGATCCTGAATGTGCGTCGCAATGAGCACACCACCGACCGCTTCTTCTGGGGCGAGAAGGGGCTGTTCAGTGCCCAGTACGCCGAGGAGAACCACTTCCTCTTCCCTTCGCTGCGCGACATCGTTGATCGCATCGGCGAAGAGGTGCTGTTCGAAGGCATCGAAGCCCTCGCCGCCGATGACTGGGAGGAAATGGAGGAGTACGAGTACGCCTTCGTCTGAAGACAGTCCGAGCGAGCTACAGGTCCCTCACCTGCGGCTCCACGCTCCCCCCAGCTGGGCCTTGCCAGCAGTGGTCTGGGCCTTGCCAGCAGTGGTCAAGGAACTGGCGGATGGCCGGAAACAGGCCGGGGTCGATCGCATGGCCGCCGTCGAACTGCAGCAGCTCCACCGCCGCGCCGGCTCCCTGAAGCTGCTCCCGAAGCGCTTCACTGGCCTGGTATGGCACCACGGGATCCTGGCGGCCATGGCTGAGCAGCACCGCTGGGCTCCGCCCCGGCTGGGGTGTCCAGTCGGGATGGGGGTAGCCACTGCAGCCGATCAGGCCGGCCACCGGCAGCCCCCCGGCGCCGGTGGCCACATCCAGGGCCATCGCCGCCCCCTGGGAGAAGCCGAGCAGCACCGTCTGGCGCAGGCTCAGTTCCCCATCCAGGGCAACCAGCCTTTGGCGCAGTTGGCTGCGGGCGACGGGCAGCTGGGGCCAGCCCGGTTGCTGCAGGTCGTACCACTGCCGCCCCACGCCGGCCGGGTGGGGCAGCGGGGCCTGAAGGGCCACCACGCTCACCTCAGGGCCCACCAGCAGTCGTCCCAGCTCCACCAGGTCGTCGGCGTCCGCTCCCCAGCCGTGCAACAGCACCAGGCGCTCGCGGGCTGTTGGCGGACCCAGGCGGATCAGGCCGACATCGTCGGCGCCGCTGGAAGGAGAGATGGTCATACCAGTGTGCAGTCACTGCGTAGGTTGGCCCTTCACCTTCCAGATCGCTAGCCATGGCCCCGACGGCCCTTCTGAGTGTGTCCAACAAGGAAGGTCTGGTGCCCCTGGCGGAAGGCCTGCTGGCCGCGGGATTCCAGCTGCTCTCCAGCGGCGGCACCGCCCAGGCCCTGCAGGCCGCCGGCCTGCCCGTGACCCGGGTGGCCGAACACACGGGCGCCCCGGAGATCCTCGGCGGCCGGGTGAAGACCCTCCATCCCCGCATCCATGGCGGCATCCTGGCCCGCCGCTCCGACCCCGGCCACCAGGCCGATCTGGCCGCCCAGGCGATCGCCCCGATCGATGTGGTGGTGGTGAATCTCTATCCCTTCCGGGAGACCGTGGCCGATCCCGCCGTGGCCTTCGACACCGCCATCGAAAACATCGACATCGGCGGCCCGGCGATGGTGCGGGCCGCGGCCAAGAACCATGCCGACGTGGCCGTGCTCACCAGCCCTGAGCAGTACCCCGGCTTCCTGGCGGCGCTGCGCGAAGGACGGCTGGATCAGGCCTTCCGTCGGACTCTCGCCCTGGCCGCGTTTGAGCACACCGCCAGCTATGACGCCGCCATCAGCAGCTGGCTGGGCGCCCAGCTCGCTGCGGAGCAGCAGGCCGCACCCCTGCAGTTGGCGCTGCTCCCCCAGCAGAGCCTGCGCTACGGCGAGAACCCCCATCAGCCGGCCACCTGGTACAGCCAGGCCGGAGCCGGCTGGGGGGCGGCCGAGCAGCTCCAGGGCAAGGAGCTCAGCTACAACAATCTGATCGATCTGGACGCCGCCCTGGCCACGGTGCGGGAGTTCGGCTACGGCCCCGGGGCCGAGCCCGCCGCGGTGGTGGTGAAGCACACCAATCCCTGCGGCGTCGCCACGGGTAGCGGCTGCGCTGATGCTCTCGAGCGGGCCCTCGAAGCCGATCGGGTGTCGGCCTTCGGTGGCATCGTGGCCCTCAACACGCCGGTGGATGGGCTGACCGCCGAGCAGCTCAGCAGCCTCTTCCTGGAGTGCGTGGTGGCGCCCGCTTTTGATGCGGCTGCACGCGAGCGCCTGGCGGGGCGCGCCAACCTCCGCCTGCTGGAGCTGGCCCCGGCCGCGATCGCCCGGGCCTCCAACCAGCAACTGCGCTCCGTGCTGGGCGGCGTGCTGGCCCAGCAGCTCGACGACCAGCCGGTGGACGAGGGGGCCTGGCAGGTGGTGAGTGAGCGCCAGCCCACAGCCGAGGAGTTCGATGATCTGCGCTTCGCCTGGAAGCTGGTGCGCCACGTGCGCTCCAACGCCATCGCCGTGGCCCGCAGTGGTCAGAGCCTGGGGATCGGCGCGGGCCAGATGAACCGGGTGGGTTCGGCACGACTGGCCTTGGAGGCGGCGGGGGATCGGGCCAGCGGTGCCGTGCTCGCCAGCGACGGCTTCTTCCCCTTCGATGACACGGTGAAGCTGGCGGCCAGCCATGGCATCCGTGCCGTGATCCAGCCCGGAGGCAGCGTGCGGGACGCCGATTCGATCGCCGCCTGCAATGCCCTCGGTTTGGCGATGGTGGTCACCGGGCGCCGTCACTTCCTGCACTGAACGCCAGCTAGGTTCGCAGCACCGATCCGGCCGTTCCCTTCCGTCCGATGCCTGAAGCGCTTGCCTACAACCTCAACTTCGTGCACCCGCTGCTGATGTGGGTGCTCTTCGGCCTCAGCGGCTACGCCATGGTGCTGGGGATCAAGGCCAAGAAAACCCGCACCGCCGATGCCGAGACGCGCAAACAGCTGATCAAGGGGCAGTACGCCAAGCGCCACTTCCAGATCGGCGGGGCCCTGCTGGCGGTGATGGTGCTGGGCACCTTCGGCGGCATGGCCGTCACCTACCTCAACAACGGCAAGCTGTTCGTGGGCCCCCACCTGCTGGTGGGCATCGGCATGACCTGCCTGGTGGCCCTGGCTGTGGCCCTGATTCCGCTGGTTCAGCAGGGCAATCTGATCGCGCGCAAGGCACACGTGGGCCTGAACATGCTGATGATGACCCTGTTCCTCTGGCAGGCCGTCACCGGCATGCAGATCGTCAACAAGATCTGGGAGAACCGGCCGGCTTGAGCCGGACACACCACTGCCTGGCTGGCGGAGCGGCCCTCAGAACTGGGCCCGCCGCCGTGGCGGGCAGTCCAGCCCGTGGCTGGCGTGGAAGTCTTCCTGAACCTTCCAGGTGAGTCGGCGGGAGATCTGGCGCACGATCTGGCGCAGCAGATGGTCGCCGCTGGACTGAACCAGTTGGTCGGGCAGCAGGGTGATCACCCCCGGCAGCCGGATCCACACGCTCAGATCGAGCTGCCAGCGCACCAGGGTCACCTCCGATTCAGCCGCTTCATCGAGGGAAAGGGCGGCGTTGAAGTCCACGTCGTAGAGCCGCTCCAGACCGCTGGCTTCCCCTCCAGGGAGCATCGTGATGATGCGATAGATGCCCTCACTCTGGGGCAGCAGCTCCAGGGCGATCGTGGGTTCCACCTCGAAGCCGAAGTTGCCGAAGCGGCCCAGGGTGAGCCGGTAGCCATTCGATCCCAGGGGCTCCACCGCCATCGGTGCGGCACAGCGCCGGAACCAGCCTTCGTGGCGATCCAGGTAGGCAGCCACCCGGGGGGCTGGGGCGCGCATTTCCATCACGTCGGCGAACTGGCTCCCGTAGCAGCGCACCCGCCCATCGCTGTGATAACGCAGCAGCTCAGGGGAGTTGGCAGAGCTGGGCGGCGTCTCAGAGGAGCCGGAAGGCGTCTCTGACGGTGACAGCGATGGACTGGACAACGTCACGCAAGGGGCTCTCGCAGGGGGGCAGCGGAATCACCAGTGGCCCGGATGAATCAATGTAAAGCCACGGGTTGGCAGGGTCGGCAGTCGCTGCGACAGCGGCCAGCGCAACTCTCGGCTCAGAGCTGGGTGAGGTCGATCAGCCGTTGGATCACCTGCTCCACGATCCTGTCCGGCGTCGAGGCGCCGGAGGTGATCCCCACCCGGATCGGCCCCTCCGGCAGAAAGGGATCCTCCACGTCCAGCTCCCCGCCCAGGGGCATGTGCTGGATCCAGTTGCCGGGGCCGATGCGCTCGGGGGTGTCGATGTGGAAGGAGCGGATGCCGCGGCTCACGGCGATCTCCTGCAGGTGGGTGGTGTTGGAGGAGTTGTAGCCGCCGATCACCACCATCAGATCGAGGGGTTCATCCACCAGGGCGAACATGGCGTCCTGGCGCTCCTGGGTGGCGTCGCAGATGGTGTTGAAGGCCAGGAAGTGGTCGTTCAGCTCGGCTGGCCCGAAGCGCTGCAGCATCGTGCGCTCGAACAGCTTGCCGATCTCCTCGGTTTCGCTTTTGAGCATGGTGGTCTGGTTGGCCACGCCCACCCGCAGCAGGTCGCGGTCGGGGTCGAAGCCCGGCGAACAGGCCTTGGCGAAGCGCTTCATGAAGGCCTGGCGCTGCTCCGCTGAGAGGCCGTTCCCCTGGGCTCCGGCCAGGATGTAGTCGCACACCAGCTGGGCTTCCGCCAGGTCGAGCACCACCAGGTAGGTGCCGGCGAAGCTGCTGGTGGCCAGGGTTTCCTCGTGTTTCACCTTGCCGTGGATGATCGAGGTGAAGCTGTGCTTCTTGTGCTTCTCCACCGTGTTCCACACCTTGGACACCCAGGGGCAGGTGGTGTCCACGATGTGGCATCCGCGCTCGTTGAGCAGCTGCATCTCCTGCACGGTGGCGCCGAAGGCCGGCAGGATCACCACGTCGCCGCTGGCCACCTCGGAGAAGTCCTTCACGCCGCCATCCACCGGGATGAACTGCACGTTCATGTCGCGCAGGTGGTCGTTCACCGAGGGGTTGTGGATGATCTCATTGGTGATCCAGATGCGCTCACTCGGGTAGTGGCGCCGGGTCTCGTACGCCATGGCCACGGCCCGCTCCACGCCCCAGCAGAAGCCGAACGCCTCGGCCAGCCGCACCGTGAGCCGCCCCTGTTCCAGCTGGTATCCGGTGCTGCGCAGCTGGCCCACCAGATCGCTCTGGTAGGCCGTCTGCAGGCTGCCGGCCACCTCCTCGCCCAGGCCGAAACCGCGGCGGTTGTAGCGCTCCGAGTGGTGCAGGGAGCGCTTGAAGGATCGGGTATCCACGGCGACCGGACGCAGGGGGGTTAACTGTATGGGCTTTGCGGCGCAGGAGGCTGGTGCGGCCCTTGCTCAGGAGAGGGCCACGCTGCTGCCGGTCATGGTGACCAGCCCCGCGATCCCCTGCCAGCCCAGGTAGAGACCGAGCACCAGGGCAAAGACCCCCACCAGCCACTCGGCGCGGTGGACGAGCCAGTCGTTGAGCCGGCTCAGCGGTTGACGCAGGCTGCCGCCCGTGGCCAGCCAGGCCAGGGGCGGCAGGAGCAGCAGCGACGTGGTCACCGCCACGAACACCACGCCCACCTCCAGATCCCCAAGCACGGAGGTGTGATTGGCCAGCAGCATGCCGCCTTCCTTGGCATAGAACACCAGGTTTTCCGGGCTGAGCAGGGCGCAGCCGGCTCCCAGTCCCAGCAGCGGCAACCAGTCGAGTTCGGGCAGCTGCCCCATCAGCTGCATCGCCCAGCTCTCCTCGCCGATCGCCACGGCCGGGGTGAGCTGGAACAGGCCCAGGGCCATCAGGGCCCCGGCGCCGATCAGGTCCATCAGCACCTGGCCGCGGCCGCCCAGCTGCATGGCCCAGCTGAAGCGGCTGCCGATCAGCACCACGGTGCCGAGGGCCGCGCCATTGGCAATCACCCAGCCGGAGAGGTACACGGCGCAGCGGCGCAGCGGCGTGGGACCCAGCAGCAACAGGGCCACCAGGGCGATGTTCAGGGGGCTGAAGGCGATGCCCAGGCCGAGGGCCACGGTCTGGGTGAGCCAGTGAAAGGGAAGCATCGCCGGATTGTGACGCCTCGGCCGCTCAGGGCGTGGCCGGATTCGCCTCGACCGCGGCAACCCCCTGCCAACGCACCTGCTCGGCGCTATAGCTGTACACACAGGGGATCACCTCCACTCCCGCGGCCAGGGCGCTGCGGAACAGCTCGCCGTAGCGCGGGTCGGCCGAATCCCCCGGCGCGAAGCGGGTCACGTCACCCCGGCTCAGGCAGGGCACCAGCACGGCACGGCAGGAGGGCACCAGTGCGCTCAGCTCCACCAGGTGTTTCTGCCCCCGCTCAGTCACCGTGTCGGGAAACAGGGCCAGCTCGCCCTGGGTCCAGGTGGTGTTCTTCACTTCCACGTAGATCGGCCGCTGATCGGGGGCCCCTTCGTCGGGGGTGAGCAGCAGGTCGATGCGGCTGCGGCGGTTGGCGCCGTAGGGCACTTCGGCGCGGATGCTGCCGATCGGCCCCAGCCACTGCTTGAGCAGGCCCGCTTCGATCGTGGCCCGCACCAGGCGGTTGGGCAGGGCGGTGTTGATCCCCACCCAGACCGGACTCCCCTGGGCCCCCGGTACCTCGGCCTGCTCCCAGGTCCAGGCCAGCTTGCGTGTGGGGGAGGGGTCGTGGCGTAGCCGCACCCGCCCGCCGGGCAGCAGCACGCCGGTCATCGGGCCGGTGTTGGGGCAGTGGGCCGTCACAACCGTGCCACCGGCCAGCTCCACGTCTGCCAAAAAGCGCTTGTAGCGCCTGAGCAGCACCCCCTCCACCAGCGGCCCGGTGTCCAGCACGGCGGTGGCGGGCTCGGTGGCGGTCATGGTGCTCTGGCTCGGTGGGCACGGCGGCCATACTGCCGCTCGAACAATCGCCGTTCGCGGGCCGCGGGCCCGTCCCCGCCCCATGGCCCCATCCCTGCGTCGTATCGCCCTGATCGTGGCCGTGGCCACCGCCTTGAGCAAGGTGGCCGGCCTGGTGCGCCAGCAGGTGATCGCCGCCGCCTTCGGGGTGGGTGCTGCCTACGACGCCTACAACTACGCCTACGTGCTGCCGGGCTTTTTGCTGATCCTGCTGGGCGGGATCAATGGCCCCTTCCACAGCGCCATGGTGGGAGCCCTGGCCCGACGCCCCCGGGAGGAGGGGGCCCACGTGCTGGCGGCGATCAACACGTTGGTGGGCGCCGCCCTGCTGGTGGTCACGGTCCTGCTGCTGGTGGGGGCCGATCCGCTGATCACGCTGGTGGGCCCTGGCCTCGACCCCGAACGCCATGCGATCGCCGTGCAGCAGCTGCGCTGGATGGCGCCGATGGCCCTGTTCGCCGGCCTGATCGGCCTCGGCTTCGGAGCCCTCAATGCCGCCGACGAGTTCTGGCTCCCCTCGGTGAGCCCGCTGCTCTCCAGCGTGGCGGTGATCGGCGGGATCGGCCTGCTGTGGTGGGGGCTGGGGCCCGCGATCGTCTTGCCCAAGTGGGCCGTGCTGGGGGGCGTGGTGCTGGCCGCCAGCACCACGGTGGGCGCGGTACTGCAGTGGCTGATTCAGCTGCCCGCCCTGGCGCGGCAGGGGCTCCATCGCCTGCAGCTGGTATGGGACTGGAAGCATCCCGGTGTGCGCGAGGTGCTGCAGGTGATGGGGCCGGCCACCCTCTCCTCGGGGATGCTGCAGATCAACGTGTTCACCGACCTTTTCTTCGCCTCCGGGATCGTGGGAGCGGCGGCGGGGCTGGGCTACGCCAACCTGCTGGTGCAGACCCCCCTCGGCCTGCTCTCCAACATGCTTCTGGTGCCGCTGCTGCCGGTGTATGCCCGGCTCACGGCCCCCGCCGACCGGCCGGAGCTGGTGGGGAGGATCCGCCAGGGCCTGATGCTCTCCAACGCCTCGATGCTGCCCCTGGGGGCGTTGATGGTGGCTCTGGCCGGGCCGATCGTGGCCCTGGTGTACGAGCGCGGCGCCTTTGACGCCGGAGCGGCCCTGCTGGTGGGGGGACTCCTGATGGCCTATGGGGTGGGGATGCCGGCCTATCTGGCCAGGGATGTGCTGGTGCGGGTGTTCTATGCCCTCGGCGATGGCACCACCCCGTTCCGCTTCTCGGTGGCCGGCATCGGCCTGAATGTGATGTTCGACTGGCTGCTGGTGGGCGGCCCCACCCCCTGGGGCCTGCAGCTGCCGGCCCTGAACTTCGGTGCCCCCGGGCTGGTGCTGGCAACCGTGGCCGTGAACGTTCTCACCTGTCTCGCCCTGCTGCTGGCCCTGCGCCAGCGCCTCGGCGGCCTGCCGCTGCTGGCCTGGGCCCGCGACACCGCACTGCTGCTGGGCGCTTCCCTGCTGGCGGGCCTGGTGGCCTGGGCCCTGGCCTCCTTCGTGGCCTGGCCGGCTGATCTGTTCGGTCGCCTCTGGCAGACGGCCATCAGTGGCAGTGCCGGGCTGCTGCTCTATACCGCCGTGGCGGGGGGCCTGCGGGTGCCGGAGGCCCAGCAGGTGATCAGCCAGGTCAGCGCCAAACTGCCGCGCCTGGGCAGGGGCTGAAGCTTCAACTAGTCCCCTTCCCGCACCTGGCGCAGCTCGCGCACCTGCAGGGGCAGTTCCAGATGGGACCGACCCAGCAGCTTGCCTCCCTCCACGGAGGCGATGCGGGCTTCAATGCCGAATTCCCGGAAGGCCGTCTCCAGTTCCTGGATCAGGGCCTTCTCCACCTGGGCCTCGGCGTCCACCACCTTGCCGATCAGCCTGCTGCCCAGACGGCCGATCCGCTGGCTGATCACCTCCCGGGCGTTTGTGACTTCAATCAGCAGCACTGCGGCCCACAGGCGATGGGCGCAACCCTATCGGCAAAACGGCTCCAGCACTTCCTCCAGATCCCGTAACTGGCCGGCGGGCACCAGCCGGGCCAGGGGCAGCCGCGTGGCACCGCCGCCAATCGGCACCTGCACGGCCTCCAGGGCCTGGCGGGCGCACACCGCCCGGCCCTGGTCGAGCCGGGCGGCGCACTCAATGGCCAGGGGCTGGGCCAGGCCCGCATCCCCCAGGTAGAGATGCCAGCCGGCGATCTGCAGGTAGAGCCGATCGGCCAGGGCCACCTCCAGGTCGTGCAGCTCGTGGGCGGAGAGGCTCATGGTTCCGGGGAGCGGCCTGGTCGCAGGGCCACCACCACCCCAGCGTGCCCCAGCAGCAGCGCCAGCCAGCCCAGCGTGAACCAGTTGAGATGGATCCAGGGGTGGCGCAGCTCCTGCACCACCCACAGACCGCTGTTGAGGGCGGAGAAGAGGGCGGCGTGCAGGGTGAGGTTCACAATCCGCTCGAAGTGCCGGTAGGTGGGATCGGCGGGATTGGCCGGGCCGTACCAGCGGATCGGCATGGCGAGAGGAGTGACAACAGTTCCTGAATCATGCCGCCGGAGCCCCCGCCGCGCCCGCCTTTGGGGGGTGGTTGACGGAAGGGCCCCCCATGCGGTGAGAATGTCGAGGTGGGCGCGTTGGCGCCCGCACCTGCGCTTGTAGCTCAGCGGATTAGAGCATCTGACTACGGATCAGAGGGTCGGGAGTTCGAATCTCTCCAGGCGCGTTTTCATTCACCTCCTGCATCACCTAAGCCCTGCAGCACCTGGATCGGGTTCTGAGGATTGCGGCCTTCACCGCACCGGATCATCCCCACCGGGCGGGCCCCTGGATGGGCCTGACGGCCAGGGCTGAACAGCTCTGATCGCCCGCGCTTCCTTACGATTCCCTTCAGCACGCTCCCGCATTCCCGTACCGATGGCCGATCTCGCCGCGACCAATCAGCCCCTTTCGGCCGGTGATCCCGCCATCGCGGCCCTGATCGGCAAGGAGCTGGAACGCCAGCAGACCCATCTCGAGCTGATCGCCTCCGAGAACTTCGCCTCCCGGGCCGTGATGGAGGCCCAGGGCTCGGTGCTCACCAACAAGTACGCCGAGGGTCTGCCGTCGAAGCGCTACTACGGCGGCTGTGAGCACGTCGACGCGATTGAGGAACTGGCGATTGAGCGGGCCAAGCAGCTGTTTGGCGCCGCCTGGGCCAACGTGCAGCCCCACAGCGGCGCCCAGGCCAACTTCGCCGTGTTCCTGGCCCTGCTGCAGCCCGGCGACATGATCCTGGGCATGGACCTCAGCCACGGCGGCCACCTCACCCATGGCTCGCCGGTGAACGTGAGCGGCAAGTGGTTCAAGGCAGTGCACTATGGCGTCGACCCCGACACCCAGCAGCTCAACTTCGACACGATCCGCCAGCTGGCCCTGGAGCACAGGCCGAAGCTGATCGTCTGCGGCTACTCGGCCTATCCCCGCACGATCGATTTCCAGGCCTTCCGCGCCATTGCCGATGAGGTGGGCGCCTACCTCCTCGCCGACATGGCCCACATCGCCGGCCTGGTGGCGGCAGGCGTGCACCCCAACCCGGTGCCCGTCTGCGATGTGGTGACGACCACCACCCACAAGACCCTGCGGGGCCCCCGCGGTGGTCTGATCCTCTGCCGCGATGCCGAGTTCGCCAAGCAGTTCGACAAGGCCGTGTTCCCCGGCAGCCAGGGTGGCCCCCTGGAGCACGTGATCGCCGCCAAGGCCGTGGCCTTCGGTGAAGCCCTGCAGCCCAGCTTCCAGGCCTATGCCCAGCAGGTGGTGGCCAACGCCCAGGCCCTGGCCAGCCGCATCCAGGAGCGTGGCATCGCCGTGGTGAGCGGCGGCACCGACAACCACATCGTGCTGCTGGATCTGCGCAGCATCAACATGACCGGCAAGGTGGCCGATCTGCTGGTGAGCGATGTGCACATCACCGCCAACAAGAACACGGTGCCCTTCGACCCCCAGTCGCCGTTCGTGACCAGCGGCCTGCGACTCGGCACCGCCGCGATGACCACCCGCGGATTCGATGAGCAGGCTTTCCGCGAGGTGGCCGATGTGATCGCCGACCGCCTGCTCAATCCCGAAGACACCGCCATCGAGCAGCGCTGTCGGGAGCGGGTGGCCGCCCTGTGCGAGCGCTACCCGCTCTACTCCTCAGCCCGTGAGCTGCAGCACGCCTGATTCGGCGTTTCACCCGTAAGGTGGCGACCACAGCCTGCCCCTCCGGGGTTCGCGTCTGCCAGCCGACTTGACTCTCGCCTACAGCCCCAACGCGGCAGCTCTGCTCACCCTGGTGGTGGCCACCCTGCTCACAGCACTCATCGTCCCGGTGGTGCGTTGCTGTGGACTGCGCTGGGGTTTCACCGATACCCCGGATGCCCGCAAGCAGCACACCCGGCCGATGGTGCGCCTGGGGGGAGTGGGCATTGTGCTGGGATTCAGCGTGGCCCTGGCCCTCACCTGGCTGCTGGGAGGCTTTGCCGAGCTGGAGCCCAGCAAGGACCGCCTGATCTGGACCACCCTTGCCGGTTGCCTCTGCTTCTTTTCCATCGGCCTGGCCGATGACCTGTTCGCCCTGCCCCCCCTGCCCCGGCTGGCCCTTCAGCTTGCCGTGTCCCTGGCGGTGTGGTCGGAAGGGGTGCGCATCGGCAGCATCGAATTGCCATTCGGGGGCGTTGCCGACGCTCCGGCTCTGCTAACCCTGCCGGACTGGCTGAGTGTGCTGGCCACGGTGATCTGGCTGGTGGGCATCACCAACGCCATCAACTGGCTCGATGGCCTCGATGGCCTGGCTGCGGGGGTGAGCGGCATCGCCGCCGTGGGGCTGCTGTCGGTGAGCTTCAGCCTCGATCAGCCCGCCGCGGGCCTGCTGGCGGCCGCCCTGGCCGGCAGCTGTCTGGGTTTCCTGCGCCACAACTTCAATCCTGCCCGCATCTTCATGGGCGATGGCGGTTCCTATTTCCTTGGCTTTTCCCTGGCGGCGATCAGCATCGTGGGCCCGGCGAAGGGGCTCACCAGCGTCAGCCTGTTGCTGCCCCTGCTGATCCTCTCCCTGCCCCTGGCCGACATGTCAGCAGTGATCATGGGCCGCCTCAGCGAGGGGCGATCGCCCTTCTATCCCGACCGTCGTCACCTTCACCACCGCCTGCTGCGCACCGGGCTCAGCCACCGCCATACCGTGCTTCTGATCTATGCCTTCACCCAGTGGCTGGCGGCCCTTGCGCTGGTCCTGGTGAATGCTGAGATGCGCTTCCTGTGGCTGGCCTTGGCCACGGCCGTGCTGATCTGGGTGCTGGTGAGCACCCAGCGTCGGCTGCAGCGGGTCGATGAATCCTGATCTGAGTAGCTGGCCGCGCCGATGAGCGCTGAGATCCTCTGCATCGGCACTGAGCTGCTGCTGGGCAACATCACCAACGGCAATGCCCGCTGGATCGCCGAGCAGCTGGCGGGCCTCGGCATCCCCCATCACCGCCAGCAGGTGGTGGGGGACAACCGCGAGCGCGTGATCGCTGCCGTGCGCGAGGCGGCCGGTCGCTGCCGGCTCCTGATCACCACAGGAGGCCTCGGCCCCACCCCCGACGACCTCACAACCGAGGCCATCGCCGCCGCCTTCGCCACCCCCCTCACCGAGCGGCCGGAGGTTTGGGCCGACATCCAGGCCAAGCTCGCGGCCCGCGGCCGGCCCGTGACGCCCAGCCTGCGCCGCCAGGCCCTGCTGCCGGTGGGTTCCGACCTGCTGCCCAACGCCACCGGTTCGGCTCCAGGCATGATCTGGAGTCCGGATCCGGCTGGTCTTTCCTTCCCGATCCAGCCCGGTTTCACCGTGATCACCTTTCCGGGAGTGCCCAGCGAGATGCGGGCGATGTGGACTGCCACCGCCGCTCCCTGGCTGCAGGGCAGTGGCCTGGCGGAGGGCGTGTTCGCCAGCCGCATGCTGCGCTTCTGGGGTGTGGCCGAATCGAGCCTGGCCGAACAGGTGGCCGACCTGCTGGAGAGTCCAAACCCCACCGTGGCCCCCTACGCCGGCAGTGGCGAGGTGAAGCTGCGGCTCACTGCCCGCGCCGCCAGCCAGGGCGAGGCCGAGGCCCTGCTGCGGCCGGTGGAAGCCGAGATCCGCGCCCGTGCCGGGGTGGCCTGCTTCGGCGCCGACGACGACTCCCTGGCTTCGGTGGTGCTGGAGCAGCTGCGCCAGAGGGGGCAGACCCTGGCGGTGGCCGAAAGCTGCACCGGCGGCGCCCTGGGGGCGGCCCTGGCGGCGGTGCCCGGCGCCTCCGAGGTGTTTCTGGGCGGGGTGATTGCCTATGCCAATGCCGTGAAGCAGGGGCTGCTGGGGGTGGAGGCAGAGCTGCTGGCGGCCCATGGCGCCGTGAGTGATCCGGTGGCCCAGGCCATGGCCGAGGGCGCGCGGCGCGCCACCGGCGCCGACTGGGCCCTGGCGGTGACCGGCATTGCCGGCCCCGGCGGCGGCAGCGCCGAGAAACCCGTGGGGCTGGTGCACATCGCGGTGGCTGGCCCGGATGGCTGCTGCAGCGAGGGGGTGCGCTTCGGATCCAGCCGCGGCCGCAGCTGGATCCAGCTGCTCACGGCTGGCGAGGCGCTGGATCGGTTGCGCCGCCGGTTGTTGGCGGCCTGAATCCGTCGCCCGTTTCTGCCTCCCGCTTGCCTGGTGTGCCGATGCCATCAAATCCCCACACCGCTTCCGCGTCCCGGCCCCCTGCTCCGCGCCGGCGGCTGCCGCTGCTGGCGGATCTGCCCTGGTACTGGCTGCCCTTCTCCGCAGCGGTGAGTTGCACCGGTGGTGGCTGTCTGATGGACATCGTCACCGGCCGGGAACCCCGCACGTTCCAAGGCGAGCCCTACGAGGAGATCGCCGTGTTCGGCAGCCTGCTGCTGATCGTGCTCTGGTGCACAGCCGATGTGCTCCAGCCTGCAACCTGGCCGATCACAGCTGCGATGCCCCTGGCCTGGACGGCGATGCTGCTGGCCCGGCTATGGGTGGTGCAGCGGGGCTGGCGTTCCTGGCGCCCTGGCAGCTGAGGGCCCGGGGGCCGCCGTGAGGGCCTTCGCTTACTTGTAGACCACCACGTCCACGCCGCTGGTGCGCCGCTTCACCAGCACGCCTGTGTCCTGTTCGCCCCGGTGCAGTTGCAGGTCGATCTCCTCTTCTCCAAGCCGCAGTCCGTGGATCTCCAGCAGGTTGATCCGCTCTGGCAGCACTGGATTGCGGAACAGCACCTCCACGCGACCGCTGTCGGGGTTGTGGCCGATCCCCATGCCGGTGATGGCCTCGAGCAGCCCGAACAAGCTGCCGCTGGCCCATGCCTGGGGACTGCAGGCCACCGGGTAATGGGTCGGCCCCTCGTCCGGGTGGCGCGGGAACCCGCAGAACAGTTCCGGCAGGCGGTGCAGGGGCATGGCCTGGGCGGTGTCAAACAGGCCCATCAGCACCCGCATGGCCTCCGGGGTGTGGCCGTAACGGGCCAGCCCCAGGGCGATCAGCGCGTTGTCGTGGGGCCACACTGACCCGTTGTGATAGCTCATCGGGTTGTAGCGGGCTTCGCCCTCGTCCAGGGTGCGAATCCCCCAGCCGTTGAAGCTGCTGGGGGCCATCAGCTGGCGGGCGATCGCGCTGGCCGCGGTCTTGCTGGCCAGGCCGGTCCATAGACAGTGACCGGCATTGGAGGCGCGCACCTCACAGGCCTCACCCTGGCCGTCGAGGGCCAGGGCATAGGAGCCGATCCGCTCGCACCAGAAGGCGTCGTGGAAGCGCCGCTGCAGCTGCCGCGCCTCCTGCAGCAACCGCTCCGCTTCGGCATCGTGGCCGAAGTGCCGCTGGATGTGGGCCATGGCCCGGCGGGCCCCGTAGCTGTAGGCCTGCACTTCGCACAGGGCAATCGACCCTTCCGCCAGGCGACCATCGGCGTGGTGAACGGCATCGTCGGAATCCTTCCAGCCCTGGTTGCGCAGACCCCCCTGGGCTGCGCACCGGTAGCGCAGGAAGCCATCGGTAGCGCTGCTCTCGTTGGTGCGGATCCAGGCCATCGCCGCGTCCAGGGCGCCGCTCAGCTCTCCGATGAAGGCCTGATCGCCGCTGCGCATCAGGTAGTCGCCCGCCAGGATCACAAACAACGGCGTGGCATCAACGCTGCCGTAGTAATGGGCAAACGGCACCTCGCCCAGGGCAGCCATCTCCCCCAGCCGGGCTTCATGCAGCACCTTGCCGGGCTCGGCATCGTTGCCGGGGTCGCGATGGCGGGCCTGGTGCTCCGCCAGAAAACCCAGCACGCCACGGGCCAGCCGGGGTTCGAACAGCAGCAGTTGCCGGGCCGTGATCAGGCCATCGCGCCCGAACGGACAACTGAACCAGGGCACCCCGGCGTAGGGGTAGAGGCCATGGTCCAGCTGGCTGGACAGCAGGTGCACATCCGAGGTGGAGCGCGCGATCCAGCAATTGAAGGCGGGGTTGTCGCTGGTCACACTGGCCGCCAGCCTGCTGGCCTCGCGGAAACGCTCCACCGCGGCCTCCATGGCCGCATCAAACGCCGCCTCTGGTGTGGGTGGCTGGCGGTTGCCATCGGGATGGAAGTCGAGCACCAGGCAGAGCCGCCGCGGGCGGCGGGGCTCCAGTTGCAGGCTCACCTGCAGGCAGGCTTCGTCCACCTCCTGAACAGGTCCGCTTAGCCGCACCAAGGTGCAGCGATCGCTGTTGTCGAGCCCTCGGTACACCGCTTCCAGCCCCTCGGAGTTGCAGGTGCGCACGCTGCGGCCGCGCTCCGGGCGCTGGTAGCCCCGCACCTCGAAGATGTCGCGGAAGTCGGCGTCGAAGTGCAGCGTGATCGGCACCTGCAACGACGTTTGGGCAAAGCTGGTGAAGGTGAGTTGCTGCAGACAGGCCGTCGGCGTGAGCACTGTGGTCCGCTCCAGATGCACGGTTTCGTCGTCGTTGCTGAGATGGCTCACCTGCAATCCCAGTTCCCCCCGTTCGGTGGAGCTCAGCACCGCTCCAGCTCGGCCCCACATCAGCCATTCCAGTCGGCTCACATGGCGGGTGCCCCGGTGAAACACCCCTGAGTCCGCATGGGTGTCGGGGTGGATCTCGCCTCGGGCATCGAGCATCGCGAAGGTTTCCCCGTTCTTGAGCACGAACGGGGCGAGCACGTCATGCGGCATGGAGCAGGGGGTCGCAGGGCGGGCAGGGGCAGTGCAGGGGGCGGTTGCTGTCCTGGGCCCCGGGATCTTTGTGGACGTCGATCAGGTGGCGGTAGAGCTGTTCGTACTGCTCCGCCTGGCGGGTCACGCTGAACCGCTGCTCGAAGTCCCGGCGCACCGCCCGGCGATCGAGCCGGTCGAGCTGGCGCACGGCGGCCACGGCCTCGGCGATCGAGTCGACCAGCACGCCATTGAGCCAGGGCCGGATCACTTCGGGCGTTGAGCCGTTGCGCCAGGCGATCACGGGGGTGCCACAGGCATTGGCTTCGATCATCACCAGCCCGAAGGGCTCCGCCCAATCGATCGGGAACAGCAGGGCCAGGGCGTTGCCCAGCAACGCCTGCTTGCCGGCGTCATCAACCTCGCCGATGAACTCCACCAGGGGATTGCCCTTGATCAGGTCCGCGATGTGGTCGCGGTAGTAGGGCGCATCGCAGCGATCAATCTTCGCGGCCACCTTCAGCGGCAGGCCCAGCTGGTCGGCGATCGCGATGGCCCGGTCGAGGCGTTTTTCCGGTGAGATGCGTCCCACGAAAGCCAGGTAGCTGTCGGGTTCGAGCACCGGTTGATAGAGATCCAGGGGCAGGCCGTGGTGCACGGTGGCGAGCCAATTGGCCTCGAGCAGGGGTTGCCGCTGCGCTTCCGAGATCGACACCAGGGGTAGATGGTGGAACTGTCGATACAACTGGGCGCGGTCAGGGGCCGTCAGGGGACCATGCAGGGTGTTGAGGTGGGGCACCGGCAGCCGCCGCACCAGGGGGTAGTGGCTTGCTCCGGTGTGGAAGTGGAGTACGTCGAAGCGATCGAGCTGATCCATCAACTGGTCCAGCTGGATCAGTTCCGGCACGGAGGGGTCGCCGTTGTAGCCCGCCAGGCGCAGGGCCTCGGGCACGCAGGGGAACAACTCGGCGCTGGTGCGGGAATCGCCGCTGGCGAACAGCACCACGGCATGGCCGCGCCGCACCAGCTCTTCGGTGAGGTAGTGCACCACCCGTTCAGTGCCGCCGTAGCGCTGGGGCGGGATGCTCTCGCAGAGCGGTGAAATCTGGGCAATTCGCATCACTTGCGAGAACAGAGAGGTGCCGCGGCTGATGTTGTGCGGAACATCTCAGTTCTAGAGAGGGTTTGGAGGCGTGCCGCAGCCGAATCTGTGGCGGATGGGCCCCCGGGGTGCAGCTCTAGGCTGGTTCGTCAGTCGAACGGGTCATCCGTGAGCGCCGGCACCCTTTACGACAAGGTCTGGGATCTGCATCAGGTGGCCCAGTTGCCTGGGGGCTCCACCCAGCTGTTCATCGGGCTGCACCTGATCCATGAGGTCACCAGCCCCCAGGCCTTCGCGGCCCTCAAGGACCTGGGCCTGTCGGTGCGCCACCCCGAGCGCACCGTTGCAACAGTGGATCACATCGTGCCCACCACGTCCCAAGCGCGGCCCTTCGCTGATCCCCTGGCCGAGGAGATGCTGGCCACCCTGGAGGCCAACTGCGCTGAGCACGGCATCACCCTGCACGGCATCGGCAGCGGCCGCCAGGGGATCGTGCATGTGATCGCCCCGGAGCTCGGCCTCAGCCAGCCCGGCATGACCGTGGCCTGCGGCGACTCCCACACCTCCACCCACGGGGCCTTTGGGGCGATCGCCTTCGGCATCGGCACCAGCCAGGTGCGCGACGTGCTGGCCAGCCAGAGCCTGGCGATGAACAAGCTCAAGGTGCGCCGCATCTGGGTTGACGGCCAGCTGCAGCCGGGCGTGTTCGCCAAGGACCTGGTGCTGCACGTGATCCGCACCCTGGGGGTGAAGGGCGGCGTGGGCTACGCCTACGAGTTCGCCGGCCCGGCGATCGCGGCGCTGTCGATGGAGGAGCGCATGACCCTCTGCAACATGGCGATTGAGGGGGGCGCGCGCTGCGGCTACGTGAATCCCGACCAGACCACCTTTGCCTACCTGCAGGGCCGACCCTGGGCCCCCAGCGGTGAGGCCTGGGAGCGGGGCGTGGCCTGGTGGCGCAGCCTGGCCAGCGGCGCCGACGCCGTGTTCGACGACGAGGTGCGCTTTGATGCCGCCGCCATCGCTCCCACCGTCACCTGGGGCATCACCCCCGGCCAGGGCATCGGTGTGGACGAAGCCGTGCCCACCCTGGAGCAGACGCCCCCGGAGGAGCGTCCCCTGGCTGAGGAGGCCTACCGCTACATGGACCTGCAGCCCGGCACACCGATCGCCGGCATGCCGGTGGATGTGTGCTTCATCGGCAGCTGCACCAACGGCCGCCTCAGCGATCTGCAGGCCGCCGCCGCCGTGGCCAAAGGGCGCCAGGTGGCCTCCGGGATCAAGGCCTTCGTGGTGCCTGGCAGCGAGCAGGTGGCCGCCGCCGCCGAGGCCGAGGGCCTCGACCAGGTGTTTGTGGCGGCGGGTTTTGAGTGGCGCGAGCCCGGCTGCTCGATGTGCCTGGCGATGAACCCCGATCGGCTCGAGGGCCGCCAGATCAGCGCCAGCTCCTCCAACCGCAACTTCAAGGGCCGCCAGGGTTCCGCCAGTGGCCGCACCCTGCTGATGAGTCCGGCGATGGTGGCCGCCGCCGCCGTCACCGGTCGCGTCACCGACGTGCGCGAGCTGCTGCAGGCCTGAGCACGCTGCCTGTTTTCGCCCGTTCAGCGCCCAGCACCGTTCCGGATCGTCCCTGCTCCATACCCCGCCATGCCCAGCTCCGCCCCCTTCCCCACCGGCCCGATCCGCCAGCACCGCGGCCGCGGCGTGGCCGTAGTGGGGGCCGATATCGACACCGATCGGATCATCCCGGCGCGCTTCCTCAAGTGCGTCACCTTCGACGACCTGGCCCGCGGCGCCTTTGCGGACGACCGCACTGAGTTGGCCAACGCTGGGGCTGGTCCCCACCCCTTTGATCGCGACGCGCACCAGCAGGCCTCGGTGCTGGTGGTGAACAGCAACTTCGGCTGCGGCTCCAGCCGCGAGCACGCCCCCCAGGCGCTGATGCGCTGGGGGATCCGCGTCCTGATCGGCGAGAGCTTCGCCGAGATCTTCTTCGGCAACTGTCTGGCCCTGGGCATTCCCTGCCTCAGCGCCGAGCCCGACACGGTGCGCGCCCTGCAGGAGGCGATCGCCGCCGATCCCGGCGCCGAGCTGCTGCTGGATCTGGAGGCCCTGGAGGTGGAGCTGGAGAGCGAGTTCGTGGGCGCCAACCGCTGGCGGGTGCACCTCGACCCCGGCCCCCACCAGATGCTGGTGAGCGGCCAGTGGGATGGCACCGGGCAGTTGCTGGCCAATGGCGTTGAGCTGGACCGCACGATGGGGTCACTGCCCTATCTGCGGGGATTCTGAGCGCGTCTGCCCTGCCGGGGGCTCGGGTCTGGGCACAAAGGGCGTGCCGCTGCCGCTGAAGCTGAAGTCGTTCAAGCGGATCCGGATCCCGCCGATGCCGTCATAGGGGCTGTAAAAAACCCCGAGCTCATAGGAGCGTTGCTGCAGTTTGAGCTCCACGTAGGAGTAGCTCACATCGCCGTAGAACCTGGAGTTGCTGTCGATGTTCCAGGTGGCTCCGGCCTCCAGCACGAGGGGGCCATATAGCTGCTGGGCTGCTCGGAAACTGAGGGTGCGCAGGTCCACGGCCCGATCGAAACCGAAGGGGCTGCGCCCATCCAGCAGGGTGCCCCCCACGAGCAGGGCCACCTGGCTGTAGTCGAACCAGGGTTGGCGAAAGCGGCCGAGGGTGATCGCCGGACCACCGAACAGCGTGAGCGTGTTCTGCCGCTCCCCTTCCCCGTAGCGAGCCAGGGAGCTGGCCAGGCCGAAATTCAGGGCCAGCCCGGGCCGCACCGGCTCGGCGGCATAGCGCAGCGTGGACAGCTCGTCCTCGTCGGGCTCCAGGCTCGCCTCCCAGAGGCGCAGGGAGCTGGTCAGGCCCCCACTCAGGCGGCCGCGCCACTGGGTGTCGAGCCGATTGCGTTCAAACAGGTTGGCCTGGTAGTTGCCGGCCATGGCTCGCCAGTCGAGGTCGATCGGTCCCACATAGGGCGTGCGCCTTGGGTCGTCGCGGCCATCGGCCGGATCGGGGTTGAAGCGCAGGTTGCCGTCCAATTGACCGCCGTAGGAGTACACCACGGTCTGCAGGCCCAGGCTGCCGTTGTACACCCGATCCCGGTAGGTGCCGAACAGCTGCCCCTCGGATTGGCTGTGCCCGGCCAGCCCCAGGGGGGTCCTGAGGCGCACGCTGCTGCGGGTGCCCGCCGCCAGGTTGTCCGGACTGAGGGTGGAGAGGCTGGTGTCGGCCTGGAGCCGGAACCGGTCGATCGGCAGATTCAGCACCGCCGTGAGGCCGAACAGGTCGGCCCCCTGCAGGGGCTGGTTCACCGCAGGTCCGGCCAGGGATTTGCCTGGCGCGGTGTAGCTGTCGGTGCGGCCCTGGATCGCCCGCTGCAGCATGAACTGGGGCTGGATGTTGAGCTTGCCGGCCTCGCCGATGCGCAGGGTGGGCAGGTTGTAGCCCAGGTAGATGCCGTCGCGGTCGCGCTTGTCGGTGTCGAGGGTCAGCTGCAGGGCCTCGTCGCCGATCACGGCCTGATTGATTCCAGGCAAGGCCACGCGGTTGCTGAGCAGGATCCGCGTGCGCCTGGCCTGGATGCGGGTGATGCCCTCGTCCTCGAGCAGGGCCTCCACCTCGTAGCCGATGGTCCAGGACTGGGCCGGCGTGAGCGGGTCGTTGGTGAAGGCCACCTCCCGGGCTGTCCAGCGGTTGCCGCGGATCTGCAGGTTGGAGGCCTGGAAGCGCAGCCGGTTCACCTTGCCCCGGCTCGGCTTTGGCCGGCGATAGACGCTGGCGCCCCGCGGCCCACTGGTGCTGGTCTCCTCGTCGGAGTCGATCACCGCCACCAGGTTGAGCTTGATCGAGGTGTCCACCGCCTGGCGGAAGCGCACGTTGTCCACCCGTTGATCCCGGATGGGCTCCTGCGCCGCAGCGGCGGGTTGTTCGGCTGGGGGTGGGCTCTGCTCGAGCAGCTCGCCCAGGCTGCTGCCCGGATCGCTCTGCGGGCCTCCGGGACAGCCGCGGGGAGCGGGCATCGAGGGCCAGGGCACCCGGCGGGGGGGCAGCAGCTCCAGCACGGGACGCTGGTCGCCGCGGCTGCGCAGCTCGGGGCAGGCAAAACCCTGATCGCTGCTGGCCGGGTCAGGGACTGGGTCGGTGTCGGTGGGAGTGAGGGCGGGCTGGCCGAGAGCTTTCACCTCCCGCTCCACACCCTCCTGGTCGATTACCCCGTAGATGTCATCGAGCTCCCCGCTGCCCTCCAGCTGGCTGTAGCGCAGGCGGCTGGCCTGGATCGTCTGATCACCCTTGTAGAGGCGCAGGCGGCCGGTGGCGTACACCGTGCGGCTGCGCTCCATCACCTCCACCCGGTCGGCCAACAGCCGCCAGCCCTGAAACCGGGCCTCCACGTTGCCTTCGGCCACCAGCACCGTGCGCTCGGCATCCACCGTCTGGCGGTCGGCCCGGATGAGCAGGAAGGACGGGGCCGCCGGGGCCGATGCTGCCGATTCAGCGGCCTGGACCCCATTGGCACCCGCCATGGGCATGCCGATCAGCAGGGCAAGCCCGAGCACTCCGGCCACTCGCCCAGCTCGGCCGGATGGCGGGCTGCCATGGATCGGGTGCGTCAAGGCGAAGCAGCCTGGTCGACAGGGACCTTATGCCAGGGACGCAGGCATTGAAGATGCAGGGTTGAACCGAGGAGGGGTTCAGTCCTCGAGGTCCTTGCGGCTGGGGGTGCGGCTGGGGTCGCTGGCCAGGAAGCCGAACACGAAAATGCCGATGAAGAAGAAGACGACCGAATAAACCGAGATCTTGAGAGCCAGCATGGTTCGGTCTTGCGGGAGACGGGCGTGGTGACAGGGAGTGACGGGCCGGGATGAGGGTCTGGTCGACCCCGCGGCGGCGGCATCATCCTATGGGACCTGCTTGGCCATCCAACGATGACTGAGGCCCCGGGGCCTGGGCTCGCTCACCAATTTGAAACGTTTGCCCCCCTGCACGAGCCGTCCGGCACCAGTGCTCCCTGGGATCTGCGGCCGCTCTGGCGCTGCCCAGGGGTGGATGGCGAGGCGATCAGTGCCCTGGATCATCCCTGGGGGGCGCGGCATCGGCCCGACTGGCAGGCCCGGGGGCTGGTGATCTGGCCCCGGGGCGGGCAGTGGCGGCAGCTGGATCTGCGGCTCCCCTGCCCGGCGGCCTGGCAGCCCCTGCAGCGGCCTCGGCCGGCGGTGGCCGCCCGCCTGGCGCTGCGTTGGTGGGCCGACGCGGTGGAGCTGCGGGTGGATGGCCAGCTGGTGCACCAAGGAGACCTGTTCGACACCGCCTGCCGCTGGCTGCTGCCCGAGCGCTGGTGGCGAGGGGAGGCACTGGAGCTGGAGCTGCGGTTGCGCAGTCCCCTCCACGACGACGGTGCCCTGATCCTCAGCCGGGTGGAGCTGGAGCCCCTGGATCCGGCCGATCCTTGCGGCGTGCTGACCAGCCAGCGCCGCGAACTGCTTGAGCTGCGCCGGGCGGCCGGGGTGGCGGCCGATCCCCCCACCCGGCCCGGCTTCCACGTGCTGGGCCATGCCCACCTCGATCTGGCCTGGCTCTGGCCGGTGGCCGACACCTGGCAGGCGGCCGAGCGCACCTTCGCCTCGGCCCTCGACCTGATCGAGCGCTTCCCCCTGCTCCATTTCGCCCATTCCACGCCGGCCCTCTATGCCTGGCTGGAGCAGCACCGGCCCGCCCTCTGGCGGCGGCTGCAGGCGGCGGTGGAGGGCGGCCGCTTCGAGCCGATCAACGGCCCCTGGGTGGAGACCGACTGCGTGCTGGTGAGCACCGCCTCGCTGCTGCGCCAGTTCCAGCTCGGCCAGGCCGACAGCCGCCGGCGCTTTCCCCTCCTGTCCCATGAACTGGCCTGGTTGCCGGACAGCTTCGGCTTCGCCGCCGGCCTGCCGGCGGTGGCGGCGGCAACCGGCGTGCGCTGGTTCTGCACCCACAAGCTGTTCTGGAACGCCACCAACCCCTTCCCCCATCGCCTGTTCCGCTGGCGCTCCCGCTGCGGCGCCGAACTGCTGGCCCTGATGACCGCGCCGATCGGCACCGACGGCGACCCGGTGGCGATGGAGCGCCACCGGCTGGACTGGGAGGCCGTCACCGGCCTCTCCCCCAGCCTCTGGTTGCCAGGGGTGGGGGACCACGGCGGCGGCCCCACCGCCGAGATGCTCGAGCAGCTGGCCCTCTGGCAGGCCCAGCCCCTGGCCGCCCGCCAGCACCACGGCAGCCTGCGCAGCTATCTGCAGGGGCTGGAGCCGGCTGCCTCCCAGCTGCCGGTATGGCGCGATGAGCTCTACCTGGAGCTGCACCGCGGCTGCGCCACCAGCCGCCCCGACCAGAAGCGCCACAACCGCACCCTGGAGCGGCTGCTGCGGGAGGCCGACCTGGCGGTGGCCCTGGCGGCGATGGCAGCCCCGCCTGCCCAGGTGGCGCCGCTGCCTCAGCCCGACTGGCGCCCCCTGCTGTTCCAGCAGTTCCACGACATCCTGCCGGGCACCTCCGTGCCCGAGGTGTTCGAGCAGGCCGAGCCCCAGTGGCGAGCGGCCCGCCGCCAGGCCTGCCGCCAGCGGGACCGCGCCCTGGCGGCCTGGTTGGGGCTGGCCGGCGCCGCCGCGCAGGACAGTGGTTCTGCCGAGGGCTGGTGGGCCGCCCAGCTGGTCCCCCTGCCGCCGCGGCCGCGCACCGTCCGCCTGCCGGCAGGCCAATGGCAGGCGGACGGTGCGCCCCTCCCCAGCCAACCCGCCTCGGCCGGGGGGGTGTGGGTGCAGCTGCCCGCCATCGCCGGCGTCGCCGCCCGGCCCCTGCGCAGGGGCCGGGCGGGCCCCGCTGCCGTGCTGCAGGCCGCGGTTTGGGTGGAGGGAAGCCGGGCCGGCAATGGCCTGCTGGAGCTGGAGCTGGGTCCGGCGGGGCTGGAGCAGCTGCGCGACGCCCAGGGGCGGCCCCAGTTGCGGGCCCCGCTGGCCTGGCGGCGCTTTGGCGATCGCGGGGAGTTCTGGGATGCCTGGGATCTGGCCGCCGACCATGCCGATCATCCCCTGCCCTGGCAGTGGCAGGGGGAGCCGCAGTGGTGGGAGCAGGGGCCCCTCTGCGCCCGCTTCGTGTGGCACGGCCGCTGCGGTGACAGCCCGGTGCGCCTGGATGGCCGCCTGCTGGCCGGCACCCCCTGGCTGGAGCTGGTGCTGGGGGTCCACTGGCGCCAGCGCCATGAGCTGCTGCGCCTGGAGGTGCCGCTGGCCGACCGGGCGGACCGCTGGGCCGCCGACACCGCTGGCGGGGTGCTGGAGCGGCCCGCCCAGCCCCGCACCGCCCGCGAACAGGCCCGCTGGGAGGTGGCGGCGATCAGCTGGTTGGCCTCCTGCGCTCCCCAGGGCGGCCTGGCCGTGCTGCTGGATGGCCCTCAGGGCGTGTCAGGGCAGGGCGAACGCCTGGGAGTGTCGCTGCTGCGGGCGCCCACCTGGCCGGATCCCGGCGCCGACAATGGCTGGCAGCGGCAGCGCCTGGCGCTGCTGCCCTGCGCTGCTGGCTGGCGGGCCGATGGGGTGCCGGCCCAGGCCCAGGCCTTCCGCGAGCCGCTCTGGCTGCGGCCGGCCGCAGCCTCCCAGCCGCCGCCACCCGAGCTGACCTTGCCGCCCCTGCCTGTGGGGGTGGAGATGGTGGGCTTGCGCTACCTCGGCGATGGCACCGCGGCCCTGGCCCTGACCAATCACACCCCCTGCCGGCAGGAGGTGGACCTCGGCCCGGCCTGGCAGGTGCTGGCCCGGCTGGACGGTCTGGATAACCCCGTCGGGCCGGCTGCGGGCCCGAAGCTGCGGCTGGGGCCGTGGCAGCTGGAGTTCTGGCGGATCCGGCCCGCTTGATCGATTAGTCGTCGTGGTCGTCGAAGGGATCGGTGAGGCCCTTGGAGGGCGGACCGAAGGCCAGGTAGATGCCGAGGCCGGTGAGCCCCAGCAACACAGCCAGCACGGTGATCGCAACCGAGAGGGCGGGGGAGCCGGTGCTGCTGGGATCCATCAGGGAAAGGCTGGCTGGTGGGGCTGGGGTCTGGGCTTGGGGCTGGAGTTGGCGGGGATGGCGGCGGCCTCCATCACAACTCTCGACAGCCACACCCGCCGGAGAGGGCGAGACCCTTACAGTAACCAGAGCGATTTCCTGCCTGAGAGGCCGAAGCAGCCATGGCTCAACGCACCCGTCTCGGCGACCTGCTGCGCCCCCTCAACTCGGAGTACGGCAAGGTCGTGCCCGGCTGGGGCACCACCCCTGTGATGGGTGTGTTCATGCTGCTGTTCCTGGTGTTCCTGCTGGTGATCCTGCAGCTGTACAACCAGTCCCTGCTGCTTGAGGGCATCAACGTCAACTGGAATGGGGCCGGCTGAGGCGTGACCCTTCCCGCTCGCACCCTGCCGCGATGAATATCTTCGGCATCGGCTTGCCTGAGATGGCGGTGATCGCCGCCATCGGCCTGCTTGTGTTCGGTCCCAAGCGCCTGCCGGAACTGGGCCGCACCCTGGGCCGCACCCTCAAGGGCTTCCAGTCGGCCTCCAGTGAGTTCGAGAAGGAATTTCGAACGGCCATCGCCACCGTGGAAACCACGGCCGAGTTGCCGGCTTCCCTCGAAGCGGCCGCTTCCTCCCCCGTAGACCAGGCAGTTGTTGCCACCAAGGCCGTTGAGCCCTCCCAGGACGGCTCCTCCAGCTGAGCGGCCGTGCCTGGTCTTCAGCTCGTGGTTGGTCTCGGCAATCCCGGGCCGAAATATCTCGACACACGCCATAACGTTGGCTTCATGGCCGTGGAGCGGCTGGCGGCAGAGCTGGGCGGCTCCTTCCGCCAGCAGGCCAGGCTCCATGGGCTGCTCGCCGATGTGGGCCAGGCCGCCACGCGGCTGCGGCTGCTGATGCCCCAGACCTTCATGAACGACAGCGGCCGCTCCATCCGCGCCGCCCTCGACTGGTTCGGCCTGCAGCCGGCGGACCTGCTGGTGATCGTCGATGACATGGACCTGCCCCTGGGTCGTCTGCGTCTGCGGGCCAGTGGCAGTGCCGGCGGCCACAACGGCCTGCGCAGCGCCATCAGCCACCTCGGCACCCAGGATTTTCCCCGCCTGCGCATCGGCATCGGTGCCCCGGCGGAGAACCCGCAGGAGCGCAAGGCCCGCACCATCGGCCATGTGCTCGGGCGCTTCAGCCCCGCCGAGCGCCCCCTGCTCAACGACGTGCTCACGGAGGTGGAGGCTGGCATCGGCCTGATCCAGCGCCTGGGGCTGGATCGGGCCGGTACCCGGTTGAACGGTTTTCGCGGCCTGGCCGCGCCAGGCTGAGCCCATGGCCCGCCTGCCCGCCACCACGGCCCGCCTGAGGGTGCTGCACCAGAGCTTCAGTGAGCGGCTGCTGGAGGGGGAAGTGAGTGCCGGCAGCTTTGCCTGGACCTTCCGCTGGGCCTTTGATCGCGGGGAGCTGAGCGTGGAGCCGTCCCTGGGACGGGCCCTGATTCAGGACGCCCTGCTGCGCTTCCTGCTGCGGGCCGACTACCAACTGGAGCCAGGGGCCGACTACGTCTTCACCGTGCGAGCCCGCCTCTGACGGGGGGAGGTTGGCGCCACACCGGCCCACAGCGCCGCGCCAGGGGTCTGTCGAGATGGCGCTCCAGCAGGAGCTGGGCGACGACGTCGTCGATGTCCCGCGGGGGCAGGCGCAGGCCACTGGGCAGGCAGAGGCGCCAGCCGCGGGGGGGCTCCAGCTGCCAGTAGCGCTGGCGCGCCGCCAGGGTGGTGCCCCATTCATCCAGTTGCTGGCTGGGCAGGGCTGCCTCCGTGAGCTGGCGGCACCAGTCGGCACTGCCGGTGCCGTTGCCGAGCACCACCAGCCTGAGCCCCTGGCGCCGCCACTGCAGCAGCAACGCCAGGCTGGCGGCCGGCGGCAAGATCGCGGCGGACACGATCGCCTGACACGCCTGATCCGTCACGGCCAGCCCGCACTTGCTGCGGCCTGGATCCAGCCCTGCGATGCCCAGCGCGTCGGGGGGGGTCACGGTCGTCGCGGGCCCTTGGTCTCGTCGCCACGGCTGGGCGCCAGGCGCAGCTGCACCCCGATGGGATCAGGGGTATCGCTGTCCAGCCGGGCCACGGCTTCGAGTTGCACCACCTGGCCGGCCGGCCGATCGGCCAGGGTGCGGGTGAGCTGGTTGAACTGGCCCACCTCGAACTGCAGGCCATCGGCCAGGCTGCCCTGGCGTTGCACCCGGGCATAGGCCGCCGCCAGCAACAGGTTGAGCCGTCGGGCGATCTGTTCCGGGTCGCGCAGATCCCCCTCGATGGTGGTGCTGGCGAGCACTTCGCCCCTGCGGGCCACCCGGCGGTTGGGACGCAGGTCGGGGAAGGCCAGCACCTGTTTCTCACCCCGCAGCACATTGGCGGCGGAGCGGATGCTCACCACCCAGCTGCCCGGCTGGCTGAGCAGGCCTTCCAGTTTCTTGATGTCGCTGACCGGCACCAGCAGGATCTGGCGGTCGGGCGGTTCACCCGGCAACACCCGCCGGAAGGCGTTGAGATTGGCCTGCTGCAGCAGGGCCGTGATCACCTCCTGGGCCTGGGCCGGTCGCTCCAGCTTCACCTTGGCGGTGGCCAGGGGCTGGCCGCTGGTCAGCACCACGTCGCCGCGGCGCAGGGCGATCAGGTTGGCCTCCAGCTCGTCCAGTTCGCGCGCACCGGCGGCTATTTTCTCGCCCAGCTGGGCGAGTTCCGCCTCGGTGCGGCGAATGTCGGCGTCGCGGCGCTTCACTTCTCCGCTGAGCCGGCCGCGTTCCGCCTCTAACCTGCTGCGCTCCTGCTGCAGCGGCGCCAGTTCCTGCCGCAGGGCCGTGGCCCGTCGCTCGGCCAGGGCCAGCTCCTGCTGCACCCGTCGCTGGCCCTCCTGGGCGCGGGCCACCTGGGTTTTACTCGACTGCAGGGCGACCCTGCTGGCCTGCAGATTCTTCTGGCTCGCCTGCAGCTGGGTCTGGCTGTTCTCCAGCTGGGAGCGACTGCCCGCCAGTTGCTCCCGGCTCTGCCGCAGCCGGTCCTCCAGTTGGTCGAGTTCAAACAGGCCGGTGCGCAGCCGCTGGCTCACCAGCAGCATCAGCCCAAGCGACACCGCGCTGATGAGGCTGCCGGTGAGCACGGTGATCACCACCGCCGTGTGCCGGGGCCGCAGGTTGAACAGGCTGAGACGCGCCTTGCCCACGCGGCTGCCCAGCCGGTCACCTAGGGTGGAGAGCACGCCCCCGAGCACCAGCAGCATCAGAATCAGCAGCCAGCCCGTCACGGGTTTCGGCGACTCGGCCCAGTATCTCCCCCTCAACTCATTTCTCGGCTGAGCAGTTCTCAGCTGAACCGCTTGGCCAGGGCGATCGGATCGAACACGGTGATCTTCTTGCGGTCGATCTGCAGCAGCCCTTCCTGGCGCAGATCCCCCAGCAGCCGGGTGATGGTCACCCGCGTGGAACCGATCGCCTCGGCGATCGCCTGATGGGAGAGCCGCAGGTCGATGGTGATCCCCTCATTGCCGGGCACGCCGAAGTCGCGGCAGAGCACCAGCAGGAAACTCACCAGTCGCGAGCTCATGTCCCGGTGGGTGAGGGTTTCGATCATGGTCTCGGTCTGCAGGATGCGCGAAGAGAGGCCCTGGAGCAGCAGCAGCCCCACGCTGGCGTCCTGTTCGATCGCCTTGCGCACCGAGGTGGCCGGGGCGGTGATCAGCTCCACCCGGGTGAAGGCAATGGCGTGGTAGAAGCGGTCGGAGCGCTGGCCGGTGAGCAGGGAGAGCACGCCGAACAGGCTGTTTTCCCGCAACAGGGCCACGGTGATCTCCTCGCCGCTCTCGTACACCCGGGAGAGCCTCACCGCACCGCGCCGGAGCAGATACACCCGCTCGGCAGGGTCGCCGGGGAAGAAGATCGTCTTGCCCCGCTCCACCGTCTCCGCACTGCTGCCGCTGAGGCCGCGGATCACCTCCAGCAAGGTCTGGCTGCCCTGGCTGGCGGAGCCGATGCCCGTCACGGTGCCCGGTTCCCCGGAGCTGGGGGTGCTGGCTGTGCGGCTGAAGCCGCGCGTGGCGCCAACCATGGGAAAGGGCGGGCAGATGGGCGGACCCTAAGGATCGCCGCACCCCGTCCATGTAGCAATCCACACGGTTTCTGGCCTGCCTCCCGGCCGCAGGCCGCCAGGGGTTCGCCCTGGTACGGATGTATCCACCAGGGATGGTGTCCATCCGTTGTGATCGGGCCTGCGGCCGCTACATTCGGGATTGCCCCGTGCCTCACGCATGACCGCCAGTCTTCCCGCCGGCATCGGTGCAGCCAAGGCCGGCAGCGGCGCTGGGGGCGGCGGCCAGCGCGCCTTGCCTGGGCAGTGGCCGGCGGGCGCCACGGTGCCTCACCTGCGTCTGGTTCCCCAGCCGGAGGGCATGCTCCAGATCCACACGGCGCCCTATCGGGGCAGTTTCGCCACCGTGCTCAGCCAGGCGCTGCGCACGGCCGGTCTGGGCAGCCGGGTGCTGGTGAGCCAGTTTCTCAAGGGCGGTGTCGACCAGGGACTGGCCGCCAGCCCCTGGCTGTGCGGCAGGCTGCGCTGGCTGCGTCCGGCGGTGCCGGCCTGTCTGGCCGAGCCCGCCGAGGAGCACTCCGGCGAGGTGCGGGAGGCGGTGGCCGAGGTGTGGCAGCACAGCCGCCAGGTGTTGCTGGATGCCGCCGTGGACCTGCTGGTGCTCGATGAGCTGGGCCTGGCGATGGAGCTGGGGTATGTGGGCCGGGAGGAGGTGCTGGACGTGCTGGAGCGGCGCCCGGCCCAGATGGATGTCATCCTGACGGGGCCGGCCATGGGTCCCGAACTGATGGCGATGGCCGATCAGGTCACCCAGCTGCGCCGCGGGCTCTAGCTCCTACCCTCGATGCTCAAGAACGACCGCTGGATCAAGGAGCAGGCTGCCGCCGGCATGCTGGAGCCCTTCCAGCCCACCCTGGTCCGGCACTTGGAGCCGGAGTCGCGCAGCGGGCCCGTGCTCAGCTATGGCTGCTCCTCCTACGGCTACGACCTGCGGCTCTCCGCCCAGGAATTTCTGATCTTCCGCCACGTGCCGGGCACGGTAATGAACCCCAAGCGGTTCAATCCCGCCAACCTGGAGCCCGCTCCTCTGCATGAGGATGACGACGGCCAGTACTTCATCCTGCCGGCCCATTCCTATGGGCTGGGTGTGGCCCTGGAGAAGATGCGGGTGCCGGCCAACATCACGGTGATCTGCCTGGGCAAGAGCACCTATGCCCGCCTGGGCATCATTGTGAACACCACCCCCGCCGAGGCCAGCTGGGAAGGCCATCTCACCCTGGAATTCAGCAATTCCTCCGGCGCCGACTGCCGCATCTATGCCAACGAGGGCATCTGCCAGCTGCTGTTCTTCGAGGGCGATCCCTGCGACATCACCTACCAGGACCGGGCCGGCAAATACCAGCACCAGCCCGAGCGGGTGACGCTCGCGCGGGTGTAAGCCTTCGCCTGGCAGGAGCTAAGGCGCCAGCCGGGCCTTGTGCAGCCGGCTCTTCTCGTACCAGTCGGCGAATTGCGGCGTCCAGCTCTGCAGGTGCGGCCACATCAGGTCGCAGAGGGCGCGGATCTCCTGCTGGGCGTCGAGCTTGGCGCGCAGGTCGAGGAAGTGCAGGAAGGCCCGCAGGCTGAAGCTCACCACGAAGTGCTGGCGGTAGTCAAAGGGCAGGATGCCGCGGGCGTGCTCCTCGGCATAGCCGGCAGCGAGCAGGTCGCGGTAGCGCTCGGCGGCGGCGCGGCAGAGATCGAGATCGATCGCCCGTTGTTCGATCGAATAGTGATACTTCTTGCCCTGGCGGTCGCTGTAGTCGCCCACGGGCCGCAGATAGAACACTTCTTCCAGCTCCAATTCACTTTGGGCGGCGCGGCAGATGCGCTCGCCCGTATACCGCATCGACTGCACATCAAAACTCACCCCCACCCGATGGGTGCGTGCCTGTTGCATCACCGAATGGGGAAACCAGCCCACGTTGAGCACGATCTGGGCGTGCTCCAGTGGGCCGTAGTGGCCGCGCTCGCCGGCCAGCAGGCGCTTCACGCAGATCTCACCGGCGCGCTGCTCATCCGGCCAGTCGGCCCGGTCAGCCGCCACGAAGCCCTCGCTGTAGTCCTGGTGCATCGCGGCGTAGACGCACTGCTGGGGATTCGGCGTGGCGCTGAGGCAATCAACCTGAAAACGGGGATCCATCGCGGGCGAAGCAGGCAGGAGGGCTAGCGGGCGGCAGGCAGGTGTGGGGCAGGCAGGGGAGCTGGCTGGCGACTGCTGAAGCTAGGGGAGGCAGAGATGGGAGCCCCCTGGGGGGCGAACCCAGCCCGCTCAGCCGTGGCTGCGCGGTCCGGCCTGGCTGGCCGCTGGGCCCGCTTCCACGAGGGGCTGGGCGGCCAGGCTGCTGGTGGCGCCCACTCCAGCCAGCACCGGCAGCGGCTGGTCCTCGATCAGGGCCGTGGCCAGGCCGTCGAGCTCCACCCGGCTGCGCGCGCCGATCGAGCGACCCACGTCGGTACCGCTGCTGTTGAACAGCTCCAGGTGGGGGATGCCATTCACCGCGTAGCGGTCGATCTCGGGCTGCCAGCGGGGGTTGTCCACGTTCAGCAGCACCACATTCAGCCGCTCGCGCTGGCGGCTCTCCACCGCCTCCAGGGCCGGGGCCATGCTGCGGCAGGCCTCACACCAGTCGGCGTAGAACTCCACGATCGTGGGCCGCCCACTGGCCAGGGCCACCCCCAGCTCCGGGGAGCGCCGGGCCAGGGCCTCCAGGGGCGCCTGGGGCTGCAGACCGCCGCGCAGCCACAGCACCGCCCCCGCCAGCAGGGCAGCAAGGGTGAGCAGGATGAGGCGCTCGCGGGGGCCGGGACCAGCCGCAGGGGCGGGGCTGTTCATGGTCATTCAGGGCTGGATGCCCCAGGCTGAGGGCACTGGGCTGGCAGCACTCTGGCAGTGTTCCGCCCTCAACCCACCACCCCTTTCTCTTCCCTCCCCGCCTGCTGTCCCCTTGAAGCGCCGACTCACCCTCCATTTCCCGCGGGAAGCGGTGCACCAGCCGATCACCTACCGGCTGGCGGTGGACTTCGACATCGCCGCCAAGATCCTGCGGGCCCAGATAGCCCCGAACCAGAGCGGCACCATGGTGGTGGAGCTCTCCGGCGATATCGATGAGCTCGATGCCGCCGAGAGCTGGCTGGAGAGCCAGGGTCTGGCGCTCAACCGGGCGCCCGGACAGATCGCCATCGACCGGGAGCACTGCGTCGATTGCGGGATCTGCACGAGCGTCTGCCCCAGTGGCGCCCTGAGCTGTGCGGCTCCCGCTTGGCAACTCAGCTTTGCTGCGCAACGCTGTCTGGTGTGTGAGCAATGCATTCCCAGCTGCCCCTTCTCCGCCATCTCCCTCGTGCTTGATCCCGGTGGTGTCTCCGGCCCCTGAGTTCCCCCTGTGTCTGTGATCAAGTCCCTGCTGCGACTGGTCGTGCTGCCGCTGCGGGCGCCGCTGCTGCTGCTGCTGCTGGCGGTGGCCGTCTACGAGGGCATCCACTGGGAAGGGGCCGCCGCCCAGCTGTCCCTGGCCTGGGTGCTGGAGTGTCTGCAGGCGGTGGTGGTGGTGCTGGTCTGCACCATGCCCGACCTGCTCCTCCAGCAGGTGTCCAGTGCGATGGCGGCCAGCCGGGTGGTGAGCCTGGTGGTCACCCTGTTGCTGGTCACCGTGGGCGGGCTGTATCTGCTCCACCTGCGGGTGCTGGCCAACGTGCTGATCCTGGCCGCGGCCGTCCTGCTGGCCCGGCTCGATCTGGCCCGGATCCGGGTGGCGCCCCATCCGCTGGTGCTCTCCACTTCGCTCACCACCCTCGTGCTGGCTGGTGCCGCCCTGGGCCGCTGGATCGTGCGCTGAGGACTCAGCCCTCCGGCCCACAGGCGGACGGACGGGGGGCCGCCATGCTCCAGAGGTTGCCCAGCACCTTCTTCACGTAGAGGCGGGTTTCCGGGTAGGGGATCGCCTCCACCCACACCTCGGGCTGCTCGTTGAGGCGCGGATCGATCCAGCCCGCCACGGCCCCTGGGCCGGCGTTGTAGCTCGCCACCGCCGGCACCGGGTTGCCCTGCCACTGGCTGAGCATCTGCTTCAGATAGCGCGCCCCCAGCTCCGCGTTGCGCCCGGGTTGCTCCAGCTCGGCAGCGGGCACTGCGGTGCCGGCCACTTCGGCGGCGGTGTCCGGCATCAGCTGCAGCAGCCCCACCGCGCCCACCGGTGAGCGCACGGTGGGGCTGAAGCGCGATTCCTGCTTGGCGATCGCCGCCAGCAGGGGCGCTGACAGCCCGGCCCGGCCGGCGGCCTGGTCCAGTTCCCTGGCGTAGGCCGGGGTGTGCAGCTCCCGCTCCAGGTCGCCGGCCAGCTGGCACTGCCCCGCTGGCAGCCGCAGGCTGGCCTGCTCCAGTTGGCCCAGCCCCAGCCAGTGGTCGCCCACGGCCCTGCGCAGCCGTCCCTCCACGGCCAGCTGGGATGGCTCCGTTGGACTCACCCCCTTGGTCTGGATGCGCCACTGCTCCCAGGCCTCCAGCGGCTGGCCGAGGCGCCAGAGGCGATCGATTTGGCTCACCCCGCTGTTCAGGGGGGTCCACTGCGCCTGCGGCAGGGGGGTGTCGCCGTCGCCGCGCAAGTTGAGGCTGCCCTCACCCAACCGGTCGGCGGCCCGCCAGCCGTAATAGCCGCCGGGGTGGCGTTGCAGCAGCTCCTGCCAGGTCTGCCTGGCCTGTTGCCGCCGGCCCAGTTGCCACTCCGCCAGACCCTGCCAGAACCAGCGCCGCGCCTCCAGCGGGGCGGGCTGCTGCCCGGCCAGCGCCGGTTCGCTCAGCAGTTGCAGGCTGGCGCTCCAGTTGCCCTCCAGGGCCAGTGCCCGGGCCCGCTGCCATTGCAGCTCCCAGCTGGCCGGGTCAGCCGGCCAGCGGCGCAGCACGGTCAGGGTGGTGTCCCGGCTCTTGCTCTCCCGCGCCAGGCGCGTCTGCACCGCTGCGCTGTTCTGCAGCGCGGCGGGCAACTGCCTGAGTGCCTCCAGGCTGGTGGCGCTTGTTCCCTCGCTGAGCAGCCGCACCGCCTCCACGGCGCTGGGGCTGCTGGGGGCCTGGCGGGCGATGGCCAGCAGGCGGGCTTCAGCGGCGGCCTCCTGCTCGGTGTCGCGCAGCAGCGCCCGGGCCAGGGCCAGCTGGGTGTCTGGGCTGGCCGGGCGGTTGCCCAGGCACTGCAGGGCCGGCTCCACCAGGCCGAGCTGGGCCAGGCCGGCGGCCAGCTGCTCGCGCTCGCCATCCTGGAGTGGCGGTTGCCTGGCGCCGCAGCGCTCGCGCAGGGCCGCGGCAGCACCGGGCCAGCGGGGGCCCCAGCGGGCCAGATGCAGGGCCCCGGCGCTGCCCTGCTCCTGGGCTGCGGCCAGGGCTGCCGGGTGGGCCGGGAAGCGCTCCAGCAGTTGCTGGCGAAGGTCGGGCTGATCCCGGCCCAGCGCGTAGAGGGCATCGGCGCTGGCGGGATCGCTCGGGAAGCGGTTCAGCAGTTCAGCCCACAGGCGCTTGGCGCCATCGCTGTCCCCCAGTGTGCGGGTGGCCTCGGCCTGGCGTTTCAGCACCAGGGCCGCCAGGGGATCGTTGCCCCAGCCCTGGTTCTTCAGCCAGTCCAGCTGCCGTCGGGGATCGCCTACCTCCGGACTGCCCCGGTCGCGGCTGAGCAGCAGGGCGGCCTCCCGACGGCGCTGCGGGTCGGGATCCAGGCGCCGGATGCGCCGCAGCTCGCCGGCCTCCAGCCGGGGGGTGAGGGGCGGCCTCAGTTGCAGAAGCTGGCGACCCAGGAGCAGCAGGCCGCCGCTGCCCAGGCAGGTGACAGCCAGAAGAAGGGGGAGGCGACGCAAGGGGACAAGCCGGGGCAGTTGCGTGCATTCTGGGGACCACCCCCTGTGTCGCTCCCGGTGCGTTGGCCCCTCCTGCCCCCGCCAGCCACCGGCCTGCCGGGCAGCCGCCAGCGCCAGCGGGCGCTGCAGCTGCTGGCGCTGGCAGGGCTGACCTGGCTGTTGCGTCCCTGGCTGCCGTTCCAGCTGTTGCCGGGCTGGGTGGTGGGCGCTCTGGTGCTCTGGGCCCTGCTGGAGCTGTTGCGCTGGACCTGGCGCCCCCAGCGCTGGCGCTGAAATCGAGGAGCCTCCAGGCACTGCCCTTCAAGCTCCCTTGTGATGGCGCGTAACCTTGGTGCCTCCAAGGGATTGTTCATGGCTGCGCCGCACTCCGGGCTGGACTGCCACCCCGTCGGCCAACCCCTCGGGGATGGGGTGGCGGGTTTCGGCACCGATGGCATCCGGGGTGCGGTGGGCAGCCAGGTCACCCCTGCCCTGGCCCTGCAGGTGGGCTACTGGTGTGGGGTGGTGCTGCCTGCTGAGGGCCCCGTGCTGATCGGCATGGACAGCCGCAGCAGTGGGCCGATGCTGGTGGCGGCGCTCACCGCCGGCCTCACCGCCGCTGGCCGGGAGGTGTGGCAGCTGGGGATCTGCCCCACCCCCGCCGTGCCCGGGGCGATCCGCCGCTGCGGGGCCGCCGGTGGCCTGATGGTGTCAGCCAGTCACAACCCCCCCGGGGACAACGGCATCAAGGTGTTTGGCCCCTCCGGCGCCAAGCTGGCCCCGGACCAGCAGCAGGCCATCGAAGCCGGCCTGGCCGGCAGGGCCAGCGCACCGGCCTTCGACGGTCATGGCGCCGCCCTCGACCGCGGCGACCTGCTCCATGAGTACCGCAGCAGCCTGATCGACAGCGTCGAGGGGCGACGCCTCGATGGTTGCAGCGTGGTGCTCGATCTCTGCCATGGCTCCGCCACCGCCTGTGGCGAGGCCGTGTTCCGGGCCCTCGGTGCGGACGTCACCGTGCTGCATGGCCATGCCGATGGCCGCCGGATCAACGTGGATTGCGGCAGCACCCACCTGGAAGCCCTGCGCCAGGCGGTGCTGGAGCGAGGTGCGGCGATGGGCTTCGCCTTCGACGGCGATGCCGATCGGATGCTCGCCGTCGATGGTCGCGGCCGCTGCGTGGACGGTGACCAGATTCTCTACCTCTGGGGCTCGGCCCTGCTCGAGGCCGGCAGCCTGCCGCAGGCGCGGATCGTGGCCACGGTGATGTCCAACCTGGGCTTCGAGCGCGCCTGGCACGCCCGTGGCGGTCTGCTGGAGCGCACGGCGGTGGGGGATCAGTACGTGCACCGGGCGATGGAGGAGTTCGGCGCCGGTCTGGGTGGTGAGCAGTCCGGCCACATCCTCTCGGCCCGCCACGGCATGAGCGGAGACGGCCTTCTCTCGGCACTGCAAGTGGCCACGCTGCTCCATGCCCAGGGCCAGACCCTGGCCGACTGGCTGGATGGCAGCTTCCGTCCCTACCCCCAGACCCTGGTGAACGTGCGCGTGGTGGACCGGGGGCGCCGCCAGCAGTGGCAGCAGTGCGACCCGTTGCGCCGGGCCGTGGAGCAGGCGGAAACCGAGATGGCTGGCCAGGGCCGGGTGCTGGTGCGGGCCAGTGGCACCGAGCCCCTGCTGCGGGTGATGGTGGAGGCGGCCGATGATGCCGTGGTGCAGCACTGGGCCAGGGAGCTGGCGGCCACGGCCGACTGTCACCTCAACGCCGCCTGACTGTCCGGCCTGACCTCAGAGACAGCTGCGGGCCAGCAGCAGGGCACCATCGCAGCCGTCGCCAGCGGGGGTGGCCAGATGGGCAGCGGGCAACAGCACGGCCAGCTGCCGCTCCAGCTGTTGGCGCAGCGGTTCCAGATGCTCCAGGGCTCCGCCCTGGGCCCACACCGGCGGGGCGCTGAGCTGCAGGGCGGCGCTGATCGCCACGGCCATCTCCGCCAGGGCCCGGCCGTTGCGCGTCACGATGGCCTGGGCCGTGGCATCCCCCTCGGCGGCCGCTGCGGCCACCACCGGCGCCAGCCTGGCGAATCCGGCCGCACCGAAGCCGCTGCCCACCACCAGCGCCTTGATGGCCGCCGCCGCGTCGGCTTGCTGCTCCCCCACCCCCAGGGCCCGCCAGAGAGCCGGGCGCAGGGGTGAATCGGCACGGCGGCCATCGGCCATGGCCAGGCTGGCGCTGAGGCCATCCCGGCCGATGTCCATGGCCGAACCGGCCCCATCCAGCAGCCAGCCCCAGCCGGCACAGCGATGTTCGGCCCCCTGGCGGTTGCGCCCCAAGGCGATCGTGCCGGTGCCGCTGATCAGCAGCACGCCCTCGGTGCTGCGGTCGCCCATGGCGCCCAGCAGGGCCGTGCGCTCATCCCCGGTCACCCGCAGCCGCTCGGCGGACAGCTCCAGGGCGGCGCAGGCCAGCCGCTGGCCCTGGGCCTGCACCCCACTGCCCTGCTCGATGCCGCTGGCCCCCACGGCCGCCGCTACCAGTCTGGAGGGGCCAGGCAAAAGCCCCTGGGCGGCGGCCAGGCTCCGCCGCAGGGCCTGGTCGAAGGCCTGCTCGCCGCCGGGGCTGGCCAGGTGGCGCACCCCTGGGCCATCGGCCTCGGCCAGCACCTGGCCCGTACCGGCGTCGGCCAGGCGGCAGGTGGTGTGGGTCTGGCCGGCGTCGAAGCCGGCGATCACGGGGGGCACGGCTTCTCTCAGGCGCGCCTGGGGGCTGCGGCCAGCGTGGCCAGGCAGAACCAGCCGATCAGCTGCACCTCCGGCCGGAAGAAGATCGTGTCCGTGAGGCCCTGCACCCCCAGGGCGGCGATCACCGCCAGCACCCCCATGGCCGGCAGGGCCCAGGGCCCATCGCCGCGCCACAGCCCCAGCCCCTCACGCAGGCTGGCCAGCACCAGACCCACACCGGCCACCAGGCCGGGAATGCCCGCCTCCACCGTGAGCTCCAAGGGGATGGAATAGGCGCTCAGGGCATTGAAGCGGGGCTGCTGGTAGAGGGGGTAGATCAGGTTGAAGGCATCGTTGCCCGGGCCGATGCCCAGCCAGGGGCGGGCCTGGATCATGTCCAGCACAGCCAGCCACACGTTGATGCGGAAGTTGTTGGAGCTGTCGCCCCGTCCGGCCACCAGGCTCAGCACCCGCACCCGCAGCGGTTCCACCTGCCACACCAGCACCGCCAGCAGGGCAGCGCCGCCCAGCAGCACCACCAGCGGGATCACCTTCCGCCACAGGGGCGGCCAGCGGCGGGTGACGCGCAGGGCCAGCAGGACGGCGAGCACGGCCGCCGCCGCCACCATCCCCATCCAGGCGCCCCGGCTGTAGGTGAGCACCAGGGCCGATGCGCCCAGCACCAGGCTGGTGGCCGCGAACAGCCGGGGCAGGGGCCGCCGCCAACGCAGCAGCACCACCACGGCCAGGGGCAGGACCGGCAGCAGGTAGCCCGCCAGCAGGTTGGGGTTCTCGAGGGTGCTGTAGATGCGCACCGTGCCCTTGGCCACGGAATTGGGGTCCACCCAGCGGGCCAGGGCATCCGTGTCCTGATAGAGCTGGCGCAGCCCGATCACCGAGGTGAGCAGGGAGCCGGCCAGCAGCGACGCCACGATCCGGTCCCACCAGCGGGGTGCGGCGCGCAGCAGCTCGTGCATCAGGGCGTACACCGAGAGATAGCTGGCCAGCTTCAGCAGGCCCTTGAGGGCGGCGCTGGGGACCGGTGAAAACCCCGTGGCCAGCAGCGCGATCGCCAGGATGGCCAGAATCCAGCCGTTGATGCCGGAGATGGCTCCGGCCGGCCGGCGCAGCGCCAGCAGCAGCCAGAGCAGGCCGCAGGCCAGGATCAATAGGCTCAGCCCCGAGCGGGTCACCACCGCCAGGCCCGCCATCAGGGCGCAGAGCACCACGCCGCTGATGGTGAGCAGATGGCTGCTGAGGGGGCCGGCTGGCGCTGCAGCCAGCAGACCCTGCCAGCGGAGCAAGAAGGGGGGGGAGGAGGAGATGGCTGAATCGCCCACGGATGGCCTGGCTGGCTTCAGCCGGGATTATCGGTGGCCCCGAGCCGTTCCTCCAGCAGCGCCAGGGGCGGCGGCGGCAGGGCATTGCGCCGGTAGAGCACCCGGAACACCGGCAGACCCTGGCCGAGCACGTACGTTTCCCGTTCCGTCGGCACGGGCAGGGGGTTGCTGGGGCGCCAGGGGCGTTCGTCCTCCGGCGGGCGACCAAAGCAGCCACTGGCCTCCACCAGCGCCACCATCGGCTCGATCACCGCCAGCACGTCGCTCTGCAGGAACAGCTCCCGCCCGGTGGCCAGGGCGGCGGCCAGGGTCAGCAGCAGCTGGGGTTGCAGCACCCGGCGCTTGTGGTGCTTCGTCTTGAACCAGGGATCGGGAAACTGAATTGACACCCGCTCCAGCTGGCCGGCGGGGAGCTGGCCCAGCCACTGCTCCAGGCTCACGTTGGCGTTGCAGAACAGGTAGCGGAGATGCTCCAGCCCCAGGGCCTGGCGGTCGGCCTCGGCCGCGGCCACCAGGGCCCGGCGGATCTCCACGCCCAGGTAGTTGCGCTGGGGTTCGGCCTGGGCCAGCGCCAGCAGGAAGCGGCCGCGGGCGCAGCCGATATCCAGGTGAATCGGCCGATCCGGCTGGGCGAACAGCGCCTCGGGCTGCGGCAGCTGCAGGGGCTGCTGGAAGAAGCGGCTGAGCGGATTGACGTGCTGGCGCACCATCAGGCCGGATCGGGCTGGTCGCGGGGCACCACGAAGGCCCAGCTGGCCGTGTAGCCATGCAGGTGGGTGGCGCCGGCCACCGGACCCACCTCGCCGTTGCAGAAGGCACCCGCCAGCGGCAGATCGCCGAACAGGTCCCGGCACACGCCCACATCCCCGTCGGCATGGCCATAGAGGCCGCTGCCCCGGCCCAGGCAGGCGAACAGGAGGCCCGCGAGGGGGGCCGGTCGCTCCTGCTGCTGGCGTTGCAGCAACTGGCGCAGCTCCTGGGTGGAGGTGGCGCCATCCCGCAGCTGGAACTGCACCTGCTGGCCCACGCGCATCCGCTCAGCCACGGCCACGGCCCCGTTGCGGGGATCGACCCCCACCAGGTTGCGCACCAGGAACGCCGAAGCCTGCTCAGCCTGGCCCGGCTCCAGGCTGAAGCTGTCGCGGCCCACCCCAAGGAACAGGGAGTTCTTCACCAGTTCCCTCTCCTGGGGGGAGAGGTCGGTGAGGATTGCCTGCAGGGCCGCCACAGGGGACTGGCGCTGGTTGCCGACGCTCACCTCCAGCACCACATTGCGCTGGGCCTGCTCCACCTCGAACACCGGACCGATCGGCCGGCAGCCCTGGGCCACCACCGGATCCAGCCCCCAGGCCCCGTCGATTAGGCAGCCCACGGCGCCACCGCACACCTCCTGGTCGAACAGCAGGGAGTGGTGTGGGGCGCTGTGGGGACAGGCGATGCCCCCCAGCTTCACCGCTGCTGGGCAGGCGTAGTCCAACCCCGCCATCAGGTCGTTGATGCCCTCGCAGCCCGGATCGATCAGCAGCAGCATCGAGTGCTCGCTGCTCTCGGCCGTGGCGCCCACCAGCGCCCGCCAGGGATCGGCTGGCCCATCGAGATCCGGCCAAGTGCCGGGCGGGATCGCGAAGGGCTGGATCCGGGCGCCGGGCAGGCGCAGCAGCGCCACACTCAGGGCTGGCTGCTGCTCCAGTTCCCGGGCCGGCTGCTGCGGTGCGGTGCCGATCACGCCGCCGGCCACACAGCCCAGCCAGTGGCTGGCCTGGAGCCGCTGGCGCAACAGGGGCAGCAGGCGGGGCAGGTCGCTGGCGAAGCTGGCCGACACGAACACCAGGGCCAGATCGGCCGTCTCCGCGCCGTCCAGCTGGCGGTGGACGGCGTCCACACAGGCCTCCAGCGAGGGCTCGCTGGCCAGGGCTGTGCGGCACCAGGCCTGGGGAGCGCTGGCGGGACGCCTGAGCCAGTCGGGCAGGGGGAATGCAGCCATGGCCTGGACCCTATCGCCTGCGGTGGCGTGCGGATAATGGCGACTTCCCGTACCCCCAGCCGTGCCGGACTCGCTCTATCGATCCCTGGTGTGGATCGCCCTGCACGTTGCGGTGTTGTTCAGCGTGGGCGTGCCCCTGGTGCTGCTGGTGTGGGCGGCGCTGAAACGGGAGGCGGCCCTGCTGCGCCTGCTCGCGATCTACTGGAAGGTGGCCAGCCTGCTGCTGATCGCCGATCTGCTGCTCAGCGACCGGCGGCCGATCGGCTTCGTGCTTCTGGTGCTGGCGCCCCTGCTGGTGCTGGTGAGCCTGTGGTTCTGGGTGGATCTCAACGAGGAACTGGCCGACCTGCCGCCCTGGCGTCCGCTGCCCCTCACGTTGCGCATCTGGCGCTGGGGGGTGAGCTTCTGGGCGGTGATCGGCGCCGCCCTCGCCGCTACAGCCCTGGCGTGCATGGACGTTGCCCGCATGGACAGCCCCCGCTGCGCGGTGTGGCTGCAGCCGCCGTCTGCGCTGCACCAGCACCTGGAGACGGTGTTCGACTTCGTGTTCGGGGGCCAGTGGACGCCTGGGGTGGCTGCCTTCATCGGCTATGTGGGCCTGCTGGCCTACGTGGTGGGCCTGGTCCAGTGGCTGCTGGTGCGCCTGCCCAAGCTCGGCCGGGTGGCCGGGGAGTTCTGAAGATGGCGTCCGCCAACGATCTGCTCAGCGGGCTGGAGGCCATCAGCCGTGGCCGCCCCGACCGGGTGCTGCGCCTGCGCGGCGAGCTTGTTGCGGCGAGTTCCGCCGCGGAGCCCTACGAACTGCTGATTTTCCGGGGGTTCTCGAGCAGCACGACCCATCCCACCGCCTTTGATTCCGATCAGCCCCTCCTGCCTGAGGGGGTTGAGTTACGCAGGGCCGAGTTGCTGGCTGGCCCGCTCGACCCCTCGGCCGAGCAGGTGCTGGCCGAGGGCAGCGATCCGCAGGCCTATCTGCAGCCCTCAGCCTGGCTCTGAGGGTGCCTGGGCCGTTCCTGGGGATCCAGCCAGATAGCGGCGCCATTGGGGGCAGATCAGCTCGATCGCCTGGCGCTCGCCGGGGAGCTGGGCGGCGCTGGCCAGCTCGAAATCGGCGAAGTCGAACCCCGGTGCCACCGTGCAGCTGAGCAGGCTCCAAGTGCTCTCGGGGGCGGGCGTGGCGGCGAACCAGTGACCCGCCGGCACCACATGCTGGGGGCGCTCACCGGCCTCCAGATCCAGCCCCAACCGGATCAGCCCTGCTCTGCCGGCGGGGCTGATCTCATACAGCAGCAGGCTGCCACCGCCATGGTGGTGCCAGGCCTCATCGGAGCGGATCCGATGCCAGCACGACCATTCCCCCTCCCGCAGCAGGTAGTGAATGGCGGTGCTGGCCGCTCGCTCCCCCCAGGGGGTCTGCACCAGTAGGCCAGCGCGGTAGGTCTCGCGGAAGTGGCCGCCTTCCGGATGGGGCAGCAGCTGCAGTTGCCGAATCAGTTCAGTGGCGCACACGAGCTGGGTCATGGGCTGAGCGGGAAGGGAAGGGGCGGCGTTTGCTGGGGCTGATCAAGCGTCCAGCACCGCCACGCAGCGACCGCAGAGGCTGGGGTGGTTGCGGTGCTGGCCGATGTCGGTGGCGTAGTGCCAGCAGCGCTCGCATTTCTGGCCGGCGGCCCGGGCTACCCGCACGGTCACCCCAGCTGCACTGGCCTCGGCCAGCACGGCCTCCGGGGGCTCACCGCCGATGCGCAGGGCCGACACCAGCAGCCAGTCGGTGAGGTTGTCAACGCCGGGATGGGGCGATCCGGCCAGCCAGGCCAGGGCCAGGGCCAGCGCTGCTGAGTGGTCGTTGTCCACCAGGGCGATCTGCACCTGGGCCTCCAGGGACGCGCCGATCCCCTGGTCGGGGCCCTCGCTGCCCTTGCCGCCCTGCTTGCGGCAGCTCTCCAGCTGGCGGTTCACCAGGGCCCGCAGCTCCAGGATGGTGGCCATCGGTGGCTCCAGCTCCGGGCGGCGCCAGGTGTCGGGCGCGCTGGGCCAGCCCCGCTCAAACACCGACGGCTCAGCCACCGAATAGGGCAGGTTCTGCCAGATGTCCTCAGCCATGTGGCAGAGCACCGGAGCGATCAGGCCGGCCAGCCGCTCCACCACCAGGCTGAGCACCGTCTGGCAGCTGCGGCGCCGGAAGTCGCCGGCGCCGCTCACGTAGAGGCGGTCCTTAGCGATGTCGAGGTAGACGTTGGAGAGATCCACCACGCAGAAGTTCTGCAGGGCCTGGAAGAAGCGGTAGAACTCGAAGCGCTCAAAGTCACCCGTCACGGCATCGATCAGGGCTGCTGTGCGCTGCAGCATCCACTGGTCCAGGAGCGGCAGGTCGGAGTACGGAACCGCATCGCCCCCTTCGGCCTGGGGGCGCGGGTCGAAGTCGTGCAGGTTGCCGAGCAGGTAGCGGGCTGTGTTGCGCACCTTGCGGTACACATCCGCCAGCTGTTTCACGATCCCCGGCCCCAGGGGTACATCGGCGGAGTAGTCCACCGAGCTCACCCACAGGCGCAGCACATCGGCGCCGTAGGCGGGATCCTGTTTCTCGTTCTTGCCGCCCTCCACCAGCACCGCAGGATCGACGACATTGCCCAGGGATTTGCTCATCTTGCGGCCCTTCTCATCGAGGGTGAAGCCGTGGGTGAGCACCCGTTTGTAGGGAGCGTGGCCGTTCACGGCCACCGAGGTGAGCAAGCTGCTCTGGAACCAGCCGCGGTGCTGGTCGCTGCCCTCCAGATACAGATCGGCGGGGTACTGCAGGCCGGGGCGGCCGGAGCTGGCTCCCGCGCCTGACGCTCCGCTCGCCGTGTCGCCGTGTCCGAGCCCGCCGAGAACTCCCGCCCACGACGAGCCGGAGTCGAACCACACGTCCATCGTGTCGGTGCCCTTGCGCCATTGGTCGGCCTCGGCGGCATAGGGCTCAGGTAGCAGGCCGGCCTCATCGCGCTGCCACCACACGTCGCCGCCGTGCTCGGCGATCAGGCCCTGGATGTGGCTGAGGGTGGCCTCATTGAGCAGCACCTCACCGGTTTCGCGGTGATAGAAAACCGGGATCGGCACGCCCCAGGTGCGCTGGCGGCTGATGCACCAGTCGCCCCGCTCGCTCACCATCGCCTCGATGCGGTTGCGGCCGCTAGCCGGTAGCCACTCAACCTGGGCGATGGCCTCAAGGGCCGCGGCGCGGAAGCCCTCCACCGAGGCGAACCACTGCTCGGTGGCCCGGAAGATCGTGGGTTTCTTGGTGCGCCAGTCGTAGGGGTAACGGTGCACGTAGCGCTCCTGCTTGAGCAGCAGGCCCGTGCCCTCCAGCGCCTCGAGGATCGCCGGGTTGGCGTCCTTGAGCACGTTGGTGCCGGCAAAGGGGCCGGCTTCGGCGGTGAGGTTGCCCGCCTCATCCACCGGGCAGAGCACCGGCAGGTTGTACTTGCGTCCGGTGTTGAAGTCGTCCACGCCGTGGCCGGGCGCGGTGTGCACCAGGCCGGTGCCGGCTTCGGTGGTGATGTAGTCGCCGCCGATCACCACGGCGCTGGTGCGCTCCAGCAGCGGGTGGCGGTAGACAATGCCCTCCAGATCGTTGCCCTTCACCGTGAGCAGCGGGGTGAGCTCCAGGCCCAGGCTGGCCTCCAGGCCCTCGCGCAGCTGAGCGGCCACCACCAGATGGCTGGCGGCCGGCGCCGGCGTCTCGACGCGGGGGCTCACGGCGCAGATGGCGTAATCGAGCCGCTCGTTCACTGACACCGCCAGGTTGGCCGGCAGGGTCCAGGGCGTGGTGGTCCAGATCGCCACCGCCAGGCCGCCGGGGGCGGTGGCGGCCTCCGGGCTCAGGCCGGCGGCGCCCAGCTGGGCGGCCAGGCCTTCGGGCAGCTCCACCACCGGGAAGGCCACGAACACGCTCGGAGAGGTGTGGCCATCCGGATATTCGAGCTCGGCCTCTGCCAGGGCCGTGCGCGAGCTGGGGCTCCAGTGCACCGGCTTGAGGCCCCGGTAGATGTGGCCGGCGAGCACCATCGCCCCGAACACGCCGATCTGGGCCGCTTCGTAGCCCTTCTGCAGGGTGAGGTAGGGCTGATCCCAGTCGGCCCAGATGCCCCAGCGGCGGAAGCCGGCCTTCTGGCCCTCCACCTGCTCGAGGGCGTAGGCGTGCGCCTTCCGGCGCAGGCTGATCGGCGTGAGATCGGCGCGCTCGCTGCTGCTGAGCCCCTGCAGCACCTTCAGCTCGATCGGCAGGCCGTGGCAGTCCCAGCCCGGGATGAAGCGCGCCTTCCTGCCCTGCAGCAGAGCGGTTTTGTTGATGATGTCCTTGAGGATCTTGTTGAGGGCGTGGCCCACGTGCAGGGCCCCGTTGGCGTAGGGGGGGCCATCGTGCAGGGTGAAGGTGTCGCCGGGGTTCTGCTGGCTGAGCCGCTCGTAGATCCGCTGCTCAGCCCAGAACGCCTGGATCTCCGGCTCGCGCACCTTGGCGTTGGCCCGCATGCCGAAGCCGGTCTGCAGCAGGTTGAGCGTGTCCTTGTAGGACGGTTGCTCGGACGCGGCGGGCGCAGAGCTGGCGGTCACGGCGCCGGGGGCAGCAAGGGGCGATTATCCCGCTTCGCTGGTTGGGGCTGGGGCCCCTTCGCCCTCGGCGGCGGTGATCAGCTCGTCGAGTTCCGTGAACGATGTCACCACCGCAGCCGGTGTTGCCCCCGTGTCGGTGGGCCCCGCCGCGGGTTCAGGACGCACCCAGCGCTTGCCGCTCCCCTTGGGCTGCCTGCGTTCCCGCAGCCAGGCGAGGAGGCCCTGGCTGGCCTGGGTCACCAGGGCGGGCAGCCGGGTTGCGGTGGTGCTGAACTGCTGCAGGGCGGTCTGCCAGCGTTCCGGCGACCACAGTCGTTGCTGCTCCTGCTCGCTGAGCTGGCGCCAGCGCGCCTGGGCCACTTCCACGCTCAGGCGGCCGATCAGCAGGCCGCCGCAGAGCACGCCCAGCATCGGCGCCCCCCGCAGCCGCTCGGCACTGGTCACCAGCACCAGCCCCAGCAGCAGCACCACGGCTCCCCACACGGCATCGCGGGCCCGGCTCAGCTCCGGCAGCAACAGGGGCAGCAGCAGCGCCGCCAGGCCGATCACCAGGGCCAGGGCACCTCCCAGAATCGCCAGCATGGCCTTCAGCGGATCAGCCCCATTCTGGGCCGGTGCCTAGAGTTCAGCCGCTGCCCATCTGGCGGAATTGGTAGACGCGCTGGTTTTAGGTACCAGTGGCTTCGGTCGTGGGGGTTCAAGTCCCCCGGTGGGCATTCACTGCTTCAGCTGCGCTCCCGGCCGGATCGGACCCTTGCCTAAGTTGCAGGTCGTTTCGGCCTCGGTGGGTTCACCGGCTTCATGTCTCAGGCTTCGGTTGCAGCTCCGCACCGCTCGGTGCCCCGGGAGTTCCTTGACCCCCCAGGGCCTTGGAACCCCACGGTGGGGCTGTTCCTGATCGGCTACTGCCTGGCCGCCCTCACCATCTGGGGCTGGTTCGTGGGCCAGTGGCCCCTGCCGGTGCTGCTGCTCACCGGCTTTCTGGCGCTCCATCTGGAGGGCACGGTGATCCACGACGCCTGCCACAACGCCGCCCACCCCAACCGCTTCTGGAATGCATGCATGGGCCATGGGGCGGCCCTGCTGCTGGGCTTTTCCTTCCCTGTGTTCACCCGGGTGCATCTGCAGCACCACGCCCATGTGAACGATCCCAGGAACGACCCCGATCACATCGTGAGCACATTCGGGCCACTGTGGTTGATCGCACCCCGTTTCTTCTATCACGAGGTGTTCTTCTTTCGCCGCCGCCTATGGCGCCGCTATGAGCTGTTGGAGTGGGGCATCGCCCGCGGAGTGTTCATTGCCATCGTGATCGCTGCGGCCCGCTATGGATTCCTGCCCTTTGTGTTCAATTGCTGGTTTGCCCCGGCCCTGATGGTGGGTGTGACCCTGGGCCTGTTTTTCGACTATCTGCCCCATCGCCCCTTCCAGTCGCGCAATCGCTGGCACAACGCCCGGGTGTATCCCGGCCGCTTGATGAACCTGCTGATCATGGGTCAGAACTATCACCTGGTGCACCACCTCTGGCCCTCCATCCCCTGGTTTGAGTACCAGCCCGCTTATCAAGCCACCAAGCATCTCCTCGATGCCAAGGGCTCGCCGCAGCGTCTGGGATTGTTTGAATCCCGCAGCGATGGTTTCAACTTCCTCTACGACATCCTGCTGGGGGTGCGCAGCCACAAGAAGCGCCGCAGTCGCCTCAGGCCCCTGGCTGCCCTGATGCCGTCCCGCCATGCCCGCCGCCGGGTTCTGCACCTGCTGCACCGCACGGCGGTCTCGCCCCAGCGCTGAGCCGGTTCAACCCTGCTCGCCCAGGATGCGGGGCACTCGGAAGAAATCCCCCTCCCGCTGGGGCGCCAGGTCGAGCAGTTGCTCGCGCACGGGGGTGGGCTCGATCCGGTCGTCCCGGGTCACGTTCACCACTTCCACGGCTCGCGTGGTGGCGGGAACGCCCTCGGTGTCCACCGCTTCCAGGTGGGCCACGTACTCCAGGATCCGCTCAAGCTGGCCGGTGTAGGTGACGATCTTCTCCTCCGGCAGGTCGAGGCGGGCCAGCTGGGCCACCTTGCGCACGTCCTCGGCGGTGATCTTGCTCATGCGGCGGCTTGGGTTGCAGAGATGGAAATCGAAACTAACCCTCCTTCGGCTCAGGCCGCCTGCCCGGCGTCCTCAGCCAGGAACCGCTGCAGATCCTGGCTGAGCGCCGTGGCGGCCACGTCCAGAAAGCGGGCGCCATGCTCCGGCTGGGCCAGGAAGGGGTCGGAGCCCATCCGTCCATCCGGATGGCGGCGGCGGAAGTCCGCCGGGCCGTGGATCGGGCCCGCGGCTGCGGGTTCGGGCAGGGGACGCTGCTTCTCCAGCAGGCTTGGTTCGAGGTGCAGGGTGATGGCGATCTCACTGGGGGTGGCGTGGTGGCCTTCGCGATCGCCATAGAGCTCGCGGGCCAGGTTCACGGCCGCTCCGGCCATGAACCAGTTGGCCAGGCGGCAGCGCAGCCGCCCCGCCTGGGGCAGGCCCCGACTGCTGGCCGTGGCATAGGCCTGGGCAAAGGCGGCCTTGGTGGTGGCGATGTTGCCGCCGTGGCCGTTGATGAAGAAGATCCGCTCAAAGCCGTGCCCCGCCAGCGACAGCACGAGGTCGTGCACCACCGCCAGCAGGGTGGCCGGCTGCAGGCTGATCGTGCCGGCAAAGCCGAGGTGGTGCTCCGCCATGCCGAAGGCCTGGGCCGGGGTCACCAGCACGCCGCAGCGGCGTCCCACCTCCAGGGCCACGGCCTCGGCGGTGAGGGCATCGGTGCCGATGGCGCCGGTGGGTCCGTGCTGTTCGGTGGAGCCCAGGGGCACGATCACCCCCTTGCAGCGGCTGAGGTACTCCTCCACTTCGGGCCAGCTGCGCAGCTGCAGGCGGATCGCTTCGGTGTCGCAGGCCATGGGGGCGGGATGGAAGGGACGGGCTAAAGCCAACGGATCATTCTGAACAGCAGCACCCTGGTGGGTGCTGCCTAGAGTTTCTGCAGCGAGCTGAGCCCGTGGCGACCATGCTGCATCGCAAGCTCTATCAGTTCTGTGCCGAGCGCCGCCCGGTGTGGGTGTTTCTACGCGACCAGCAGCGCTGGATCGAAGAGGCTTTGGTGGTGGAGATCGAGGGGGATCTGGTCACCCTCCGCTACGACGCCGAGGACGACGACGAGAGCCACAGCTGGGAGGAGAGCGTGCGGCTCGACTCGATCGGTGCCGTGAGCACGCGCCTCTCCTATGTGTGCCGCAGCCCGGGTGAGGAGCTGCCCACCGCCGATGACTGCCCGGAGGCCGAGCGGCTCAGTGGCTGAGGGCCAGGTTCAGTGGGCCGTGCCGTTGCCGTCGTAATCGTCGCTGTCGTAGTAGCCGCCCTTGGTGCCGAAGAACAGGGTGGCCAGCACGAACAGGCCACTGCCGAACACCAGAACGGTGCCCAGGTTGAAACCGCTGCTTTCCATGGGCCTCAGTCCTCCGTGTCGTGGATGCTGGTGATTCGCCAATTCTCCCAGGCCTGCAGGGCATTGGTGAACTCCTCGGCCGTGATCGTGAAGCCTGCGGCCGCGGCAATGGTCACCACATCCGCATCCGGGGCCTTGAGGCGCGCTTCCAGCTCAGGATCGTCGAAGGCGGCTTTGAGCAGACCCTGCAGCCCGGATGCAGACATGGAAAGGGGAAGACGGATGCCATCGTGATAGCCCCCTTTGGCCGCCTTGTCAGCGGCTGCTCCGCTCCGTGGGTCACGGCCTGTCACAACCCACCAACCTGCCGGCCCTCCCCCGCCGCTTCTTCGCCCGCCCTGCCGAGCGGGTTGCCCCCGAGCTGATCGGCTGCCTGCTGGTGAAGCGCCAACCCGTTGGCGACCTGCTCTGGGGCGTGATTGTGGAGACGGAGGCCTACAGCCAGAGCGAGCCCGCTTGCCATGGCTCCCGCAGGCGCAGCCCCAGCAACGAAACCCTGTTCGGGGCGCCAGGGCGTTTTTACGTGTACGTGAGCTACGGCATCCACCACTGCGTGAATGTGGTGACCCATCGGGCCGAGTGGGCCAACGGCGTGTTGCTGCGGGCGGCTGTACTGCCCGGGGAGCCGGAACGGGTGGCCGCAGGCCCGGCGCTGCTGGCGCGGCGGTTCAGCATCGACCGCGGTGATGACGGCCGCCCAGCCGATCCGGATCAGGGGCTGTGGCTGGCGCCACGCCCGGAACACCTCGCCGGCCTCGGCCCCGGGGATCTGGTGCAGGCCGGCCGCATCGGCATCAGTCGGGGCCAGGAGCTGCCCTGGCGCTGGTATCTGCGGGCCAGCCGCAGTGTTAGCCGGCGGGCTAGGGGCGACCGCCAGCCAGCCGCGCCTGAGGGTGCCTGGTGCAGCCCCTCCCACTAGCCTGAAGCTGTTCCCACCGGCGTGCCTTGAGCAACTGGAGTCACCGCCATGTGATCGATCTGGCGGCCTTCTCGCTCGCGGACTTCGCCACCGTGCTGGAGCTGGCCCAGCGCTTCCGGGTGATGCCCACGGCCGGCGCCCGCAAACTGCCGGCCCTGCAGGGCCGGCTGATGACCAGCCTGTTCTTCGAACCCAGCACCCGCACCCGCAGCAGCTTCGAGCTGGCGGCCAAGCGGCTGTCGGCCGATGTGCAGAATTTCGCGCCCTCGTCCAGTTCCCTGAGCAAGGGTGAGAGCCTGCTCGACACCGCCCGCACCTATGTGGCGATGGGGGCCGAACTGCTGGTGGTGCGCCACCGCTGCGCCGGCGTGCCCCAGGGCCTGGCCGAGCAGCTCGACGCTGCCGGTGAGCGGGTGGCCGTGCTCAATGCCGGCGATGGCCTGCACAGCCACCCCAGCCAGGGCCTGCTCGATCTGTTCACCCTGGCCCGTCACTTCAACCCCGAGGCGCCCACCCCCGAGGCCCTGCGCGGCAGGCGGGTGGTGATCGTGGGCGATGTGCTGCACTCCCGGGTGGCCCGCTCCAACCTCTGGGCCCTCACCGCCTGCGGCGCCGAGGTGGTGCTGTGTGGGCCGCCCACCCTGCTGCCGGACTGTTTCGCGGCCTTCGTGGCGGCACCGCCGCCCGGGCAGAGCAGGGATCCGGTGGCAGAGCGGGGGCCGGTGAGGCTGGTGCGCAGCCTGGAGGAGGCCCTGCCCGGCGCCGATGCGGTCATGACGCTGCGGCTGCAGAAGGAGCGCATGCACCAGCATCTGCTCACGTCGCTGGCCAGCTATCACGCCCAGTTTGGGCTGAGCCACGCGCGGCTGGCCCTCTGTGGTCGGCCTGTGCCGGTGTTGCATCCGGGTCCGGTGAACCAGGGGGTGGAGCTCAGCGGGGCCTTACTGGCGGATCCGCAGCTGAGCCTGGTGGAGGAGCAGGTGCGCAACGGCATTCCGGTGCGGATGGCCTTGCTCTATCTGCTGGCGGGGGGGCTCACAACAGCTTGAAGCCGTCTAGCAAGAGTCCGTAGAGCAGGCCGATCCGGGCCATGTCCAGCAGCTGCAGCGGCAGCCGGTCGCCCTGGCGCCGGCGCAGTCGGCCCCGGGCCCGCACGGCCCATTCCATCGTGAGCACGCACAGCAGGGCACCGATCGGATCGATCTGGCCGATCTGGCCGGCAATGGAGGCCACCACGCCCCCCAGGGAGAAGCTCAGCAGCAGGGTGATCAGCTGCAGAGACCAGCGTCGCCACGGATTGCTCGCCCAGCGCACCAGCTGGTCGCCGGCGTTCACCAGCTGCCGCTGGAAGCGGGTCTGCTGGAAGTCAGGCCGCCGCTGGGAGGAGCGTTCCAGGCTGGAGGTCATGCCGGTGGGCGATCGCATCGCCTGGGGACTGGCTGCTCGGGGAAGGGGGTGGCAGGGTCAGGAAAGAGGTGATCCCCATCACCCGGCCCGGCCCTGCCGACAACTGTCTACACCATCTCTGGAGTTTCGGCAGCTAAATACCGCTACAGATAGGGGATCCCAATAAAAAAGCCCGGAGCTCGAGGCTCGGGCCGGGTGATGGGGACTCTGCAAGCAAAGCGCTGAGGATCTGCTGCGGCAAGGGGGGCGGGCCGTTTTGGAGAGCGTCCCAGCGGGGCCTTGACGACACTGGCTGGCGTCTCAGCCCTTGATCTCAGCCCTCGCTGTCCTTCTTGCGGCTGGTCTTGCCCTCCAGCAGCTCCAGCAGAGCTTCCATCTGGGCCATCACACCCCGCACCTCGCCGGCCTCCGGGAGGAGGCCGTCATCCATCACGCCCTGATGCATTTCCCGGAGTTCCTGGCGGATGTAACGGAGGTGGCTCACCACCTGTTCGCGTTTCGACTGCGACATGAAGGAGGTTCAAGGTTGCTTCCCTTTTACCCCATCAGCGGTCTATGCCTGGCCGAACCGGGACTTGGCCTGCTCGTAGAAGGCCTCGTCGATGGTCTGCAGGTTGGCTTCCACGGCCAGGCTTTCGATGCGTCGGCGTACGGCCGGCCTCACAAAAAAGGGAATCTCCTTCAGACGGGCCTGGGCAGCCTCTGTCCAGTTCATCGCTTGCCAGGTCGGAGCCTGGTTTTCTCAAGACAGGATGGAGAATAGGGGACTCGAACCCCTGACCTCTGCGGTGCGATCGCAGCGCTCTACCAGCTGAGCTAATTCCCCTTGATCGGGTCATTCTGCAGGGCCACCCGGGCTTTGTGCAGCACCATTGTTCTGATGGCCAAACCGGTTTGGATTCGGCTCAAGCCTCCCTGGCCGTCCAATCCAGGGTTCTGCTGATCACCCCGGCTGCCGCAGGCCTGATTCATGATCGTGGGGCTGGCGTCTCTCCGCTGGCGCCCTGCCGCCGTTCCCGCGTCGCCCTCCGTCGATGTCTGTGTCCATCACCCCGGATCAGCTGGCCGCCTTCGATGAGGCCAGCACCGCCGAGCTGGCCCGCCGCCTGGATGAGGACGACTATCCCAGTCCCTTCGACGGCCTGGCCGACTGGCACCTGATGCGGGCCCTGGCGATCCACCGCCCCGAACTGGCCCGGCCCTACCTGCATCTGGTGGACCAGGAACCCTTTGATGAAGACTGAACAGCACGGCCCCGCCGATGGCCACTGAACCGCCCGGCTCCGCCGATCCCCTGGCCGGCCGGAGGATCCTGGTGGGCATCAGCGGCAGCATCGCCGCGGTGAAGCTGCCGCTGGTGGTGAGTGCCCTGGCCCAGCGCGGGGCCCACGTGCGCTGTGTGCTCACCCCCAGCGCGGCCCGGCTGGTGAGTGCCGAGGCCCTGGCCTGCCTCAGCCGCCACCCCTGCCATCTCGATGCCGACCAGTGGAGTCACCAAGCGCCCCGGCCCCTGCATGTGGAGCTGGCCGAGTGGGCGGAGTTGGTGCTGCTGGCTCCCCTGAGTGCCACCAGCCTGGGCCGCTGGGTGCACGGCCTGGGCGACAGCCTGCTGGCCAGCACCCTGCTGGCCTGTGAGGCCCCGGTGCTGGCGGCGGCGGCGATGAACACCAGCATGTGGTCGGCCCCGGCGGTGCGGGCCAACTGGCAGGAGCTGCAGCGCTGGCCGGGGGTGCTGCCCCTGGGCCCGGCGGCCGGAGTGCTGGCCTGTGACCGCCGGGGCGATGGCCGCATGGCCGACCCGGAGTTGCTGCTGCTGGCCCTAGAGAGCCTGGCCCTCCAGGGCTGCCAACGCGATTGGCAGGGCCGGCACCTGCTGGTGAGTGCCGGCCCCACCCGTGAATTCCTCGATCCCGCCCGCTGCCTCACCAACCCCAGCACCGGGCGGATGGGGGTGCTCCTGGCCCAGGCCGCCCGTCTGCGCGGGGCTGAGGTCACCCTGGTGCACGGCCCCCTCGCCGTTCCCTCCGCCTGGCTGGAGGGGCTGGCCTGCCGGCCGGTCACCAGTGCCGCCGAGATGGAGCGGGCACTGGGCCAGGCCCAGCCAGCGGCCGATGCGATCGCCATGGCGGCTGCCGTGGCCGACCATCGCCGCTCCCAGCCGCTGGTGGAGAAGCTTGCCAAGACGGAACTGGAGGCCAGCCTCAGGGAGGGCTGGGAGCCGGTGCCGGATCTGCTGGCCGGCCTGGTGGCGAGCCGGGTGCCGGGCCAGGTGATCCTCGGTTTCGCCGCCCAGTCGGGCGATGTGCCAGGCCAGGCCCGCGCCAAGTGGCAGCGCAAGGGCTGCGACCTGCTGTTCGCCAACCCGATCGACCAGCCCGGCGCGGGCTTTGCCAGCGAGACCAACCATGGCTGGTTGCTCGGTCCAGGCGAGCAGGTGCAGCGGCTGGAACCCACCGGCAAGCTTGCGCTGGCCCACCGGCTGCTGGCAGCGCTGGGGGGGCTGCTCAGGCCGCCAGGGGGTGTGCCTCGGCCGCATCCTCACCCTGGAGCAGATCCATGAAGGTGCGCAGCTGCAGCCGGGGGATGTAGGGCCAGCCGCCACTCTTCTCCACCCCCTGCAACAGGGTGAACAGGTGGCTGCGGTCGCCCGGCAGGCTGCTGCGGAACGGCCCGTCCTGGATGCGGCGGTGCAGATGCTCCACCTGGCGCAGCAGCGCCAGCAGGGCTTCCGGGTCGCCGTCCAGTTCGGCCGCCAGGTGGTCGAGCTGGCCGAGCACGCTCTCAAGTTGCTGCTGCTGGCCCTCGTTCAGACCCATCGCCTGCCGTTCTCCTGTTGGGGGTGTTGCTCTCGCATACAGGTTGTTGAGAGCGCGGCCATGGTACGGGGAAACGGGGTTTTGCACCGGTAAGATCCGCTGCAGCCCAGTCCTCGACTCCCCTCTGCGGCGTTCTTCCATGCGTTTTCGTCCTCTGCTGGCCCTTGTGCTGGCGCTGTGTCTGACCCTGGTGACCGCCTGCAGCGGTGGGGCCAAGGCTGTTGATCGCTCCCAGCTCACCTACGACGACATCCACAACACCGGCCTGGCCAACGACTGCCCCACCCTCCCGGATTCGGCCCGCGGTTCGATCGCGCTCACCCCTGGCGGCGAGTACCAGCTGCGGGAGATCTGCATGCACCCCGCTGAGGTGTACGTGAAGGGTGAGCCGGCGAACAAGCGCCAGGAAGCCCAGTTCGTCCCCGGCAAGATCCTCACCCGCTTCACCACCAGCCTCGACCAGGTCTCTGGCGGTCTGGCCGTGACCTCCGACGGCCTCCAGTTCAAGGAGGAAGGCGGCATCGACTTCCAGATCATCACCGTGCTGCTGCCTGGCGGGGAGGAGGTGCCCTTCACCTTCTCCAGCAAGGAGCTCAATGCCACCGCAGAGGGGGCGGCGATCAGCACCAGCACTGATTTCAAGGGCAGCTATCGGGTTCCCAGCTACCGCACCTCCAACTTCCTCGATCCCAAAGGTCGCGGTCTGACCACCGGTGTGGAGTACACCCAGGGACTGATCGGTCTTGGCGCCGACAGCGAGGGCCTGGAGCGCGAGAACATCAAGCGCTACGTGGACGGCATCGGCGAGATGGAGATCTCGATCACCAAGGTCGACGCCAGTACCGGTGAGTTTGCCGGCGTGTTCACAGCCATCCAGCCCTCCGACACCGATATGGGTTCCAAGGATCCTCTGGACGTGAAGATCACCGGCCAGGTGTACGGCCGCCTGGAGCAGGTCTGATCTCCAGGTCCCGGTCGGCCGGCTCCCATCACCCGGCCCGGTTCTCACCCTGCTCAGGTTCTGATCCCTGGGGGCCCGATTGGGCCCCCTTTTTGCTGGGGCCCAAGAACTGGGCGCCCATAGCTGGTCTGGGAGAATCCACGGCATCTCTCTCCCTGAACCGCCGATGGCCGCTGTGGACACCACCCTCGAGACCGCCCATGGCGGGCTGATCGCCCCCCACGGCGGCACCCTGGTGGACCTGCTGGTGCCGGAGTCGGATCGGCAGGTGGTGAGGGCCAGCGCCGATCGCCGTGTGGAGTGCAGCCACCGCAACGCCTGCGACGTGGAGCTGCTGGTTGTGGGTGGCTTCTCCCCCCTGCGTGGCTTCATGCACCAGGAGGACTATGACGCCGTCGTCGCAGGCAACCGCACCAGCAGTGGCCTGCTGTTCGGCCTGCCGATCGTGTTCGACAGCGACGACGACACGATCGCCATCGGTGAGCGACTGCTGCTCACCTACGGCGGCCAGGAGCTGGCGTTGCTCACGGTGGAGAGCAAGTGGGAGCCGGACAAGGCCCGTGAGGCCCAGGGGTGTTACGGCACCACCTCGATCGAACATCCCGCCGTGCGCATGATCACCGGCGAGCGCGGTCGCTTTTACCTGGGCGGCAGCGTGCAGGGACTGGAACTGCCCCGGCGGGTGTTCCCCTGCAGCACCCCGGCCGAGGTGCGTTCCACCCTGCCGGCCGGCGAGAGCGTGGTGGCCTTCCAGTGCCGCAACCCGATCCACCGGGCCCACTACGAACTGTTCACCCGTGCCCTCCACGCCGACAACGTGAGTGAGAACGGGGTGGTGCTGGTGCATCCGACCTGTGGCCCCACCCAGGAGGACGACATCGCCGGTGAGGTGCGCTTCCAGACCTACGAGCGGCTGGCGGAGGAGGTGGCCAATCCGCGCATCCGCTGGGCCTACCTGCCCTACTCGATGCACATGGCCGGCCCGCGGGAGGCCCTGCAGCACATGATCATCCGCAAGAACTACGGCTGCACCCACTTCATCATTGGCCGCGACATGGCCGGCTGCAAGAGCTCCCTCAGCGGCGACGACTTCTACGGCCCCTACCAGGCCCAGGATTTCGCCCGCGACAACGCCACCGAGCTGGGCATGGAGACCGTGCCCTCGCTGAACCTCGTGTACACCGAGGAAGAGGGCTATGTCACCGCCGAGCATGCCCAGGCCCGCGGCCTGCACGTGAAGAAGCTCAGCGGCACCCAGTTCCGCCAAATGCTGCGCGGCGGCGAGGAAATCCCCGAGTGGTTCGCCTTCCGTAGTGTGGTGGAGGTGCTGCGCGCCGCCGCCTGAGGCGGCCGGGCCCCGGTTAACATTCTGTTACTTCTTTCTCAGCAGAGGCGAGGCCTGTGAACAAGCGCTGGCGCAACGCGGGGTTGTACGTGCTCCTAGTGATCGTGATGATCGCCGTGGGTTCGGCCTTCCTGGACCGTCCTGACCCCGCCAACGCCCCGCGCACTCTGCGCTACAGCGATTTCGTGGAGGCCGTCCAGGCCAACGAGATCTCCCGCGTGCTGATCTCCCCCGACCGGGGCACGGCCCAGGTGGTGGAGAACAGCGGCCAGCGGGCGGTGGTGAACCTCGCCCCCGACAAGGATCTGCTCAAGATCCTCACCGAGCACAACGTGGACATCGCCGTTCAGCCCAGCCGCGAGCCGGCGGCCTGGCAGCAGGCGGTGGGCAGTCTGTTCTTCCCGCTGCTGTTGCTCGGGGGGCTGTTCTTCCTTCTGCGCCGCGCCCAGGGCGGTGGCGGCAACCCGGCGATGAGCTTCGGCAAGAGCAAGGCCCGGGTTCAGATGGAGCCCCAGACCCAGGTGACCTTCGGTGACGTGGCCGGTATTGAAGGGGCCAAGCTGGAGCTCACCGAGGTGGTGGACTTCCTCAAGAACCCCGATCGCTTTACGGCTGTCGGCGCCAAGATTCCCAAGGGTGTGCTGCTGGTGGGCCCTCCCGGTACCGGCAAAACCCTGCTGGCCAAGGCCGTGGCCGGCGAGGCGGGCGTGCCCTTCTTCTCCATCTCCGGTTCGGAGTTCGTGGAGATGTTCGTGGGCGTGGGCGCCAGCCGGGTGCGTGACCTGTTCGAGAACGCCAAGAAGAACGCCCCCTGCATCGTGTTCATCGATGAGATCGATGCCGTGGGTCGTCAGCGCGGCGCTGGCCTCGGCGGCGGCAACGACGAGCGCGAGCAGACCCTCAACCAGCTGCTCACCGAGATGGACGGCTTCGAGGGCAACACAGGCATCATCATCGTGGCCGCCACCAACCGTCCCGATGTGCTGGATGCGGCCCTGATGCGGCCCGGTCGCTTCGACCGCCAGGTGGTGGTGGACCGTCCCGACTACAGCGGCCGGCTGCAGATCCTCGAGGTGCACGCCCGCGGCAAGACCCTGGCCAAGGATGTCGACCTCGACAAGGTGGCCCGCCGCACCCCCGGCTTCACCGGCGCCGATCTCTCCAACCTGCTCAACGAGGCGGCGATCCTCGCCGCCCGCCGCCAGCTCACCGAAATCTCAATGGATGAGGTGAACGACGCCATCGAGCGGGTGATGGCCGGCCCCGAGAAGAAGGACCGGGTGATGAGCGAGAAGCGCAAGCGCCTGGTGGCCTACCACGAGGCTGGCCACGCCCTGGTGGGTGCCCTGATGCCCGACTACGACCCGGTGCAGAAGATCTCGATCATTCCTCGCGGCAACGCCGGCGGCCTCACCTTCTTCACCCCCTCTGAGGAGAGGATGGAGTCGGGCCTGTACTCCCGCGCCTACCTGCAGAACCAGATGGCCGTGGCCCTCGGCGGCCGCGTGGCTGAGGAGATCGTCTACGGCGAGGACGAAGTCACCACCGGCGCCTCCAACGACCTCCAGCAGGTGGCCCGGGTGGCGCGTCAGATGGTCACCCGCTTCGGCATGAGTGAAAAGCTTGGCCCGGTGGCCCTGGGCCGTAGCCAGGGCGGCATGTTCCTGGGCCGCGACATCGCCGCCGAGCGCGACTTCTCCGAGGAGACCGCCGCCACCATCGATGAAGAGGTGAGCCAGCTGGTGGAGGAGGCCTACCGCCGCGCCACCGCCGTGCTCACCAACAACCGCAGCGTGCTCGATGAGCTGGCCGAGATGCTGGTGGAGCGCGAAACCGTGGACGCCGAGGAGCTGCAGGAGCTGCTGGTGCGCAGCGACGTGCACGTCGCCGAGTACGTCTGAATTTCGATCGGTTCAGCATGGGCGATTCAGGATGAGGGGATGGCTTGCGCTGATCCCCTGATCTGTTCTCTGCGGCGCCAGCCCTTGCTGGTGGTGTTGCGACCCAGCGAACCTCTACACGCCATTCCCATACTGGAGAGGTTGCAGATCCTGGGGCTCATCCATGTGGAGATCGCCTGGCAGCCGCAGGTTGGCTGGGCTGAGCAGATGGCCGAGCTGCTCCTCCGCTTTCCCCGGCTTCAGCTCGGTGCGGCCTCGCTCTGCAATCCCCGGGGGGTGGCCGATGCCGCCTCTGCCGGCTGCCGCTACGCGGTGTCGTCCGTGCTCGATCCGGAGCTGCTGCAGGAGGCTCTGCGGCGCGACCTGCTCCTGGTGCCCGGGGTGATGACGGCCAGCGAGGTGCACCGGGCCCGGCAGCTGGGCTGCCGGATCGTAAAGCTGTTCCCGGCCGTGAGCGTCGGCCGCGACCACTGGCGCCGGCTGCGGGATCCCCTCGGCGCCCCGCTGCCCTTCTGCATCGCGGCCGGCGGACTCACGCCGGCGGACGTGCAGCCCTGGCTGGCCGCCGGGGTGGATGCGGTGGCGCTTGGATCGGGTCTGGGAGCGGCGCTGGAGGAGTCTGCTGGCTGGCGGGAGCTGCTCTGGCGCGTCTCACGTCCTTGGCCGAGCGGCAGGCCTGAGCATCTGGCGTAGGGAGCGGCGCCTTGCCGTTCGACCGCTCCCCTCTGCCTCTCTGCTCTTGCAAGGACTGCGCTTTCCGGGGCGGAGTGAGGCCATTGCCTGGAGTTCTGCGGGCTGCTGGTGAGGAACCTATTGTCGAAGAATCTGACCTAGGCTTGTGACTATGGTCATATTCCGGCTGGATGGAATCGTCCCCCGCCATGTCGTCCCCCACCTCGATGGCGAGCGGGTCGCCGCGGCAGGTTTCCAAATCCCACTTCAAGGCCCATGCCTTGGAACTGTTCCGCCAGGTGGAGGCAAGCGGTGAGCCCCTGGTGGTGACGGATCACGGCCGGCCCAGCATCGAGGTGCGACCCTACCGGCCGGCTGGGTATGCCGACGCTGATCCTCTCGAGCTGTTGCGCGGCTCGGTGCTCCGCTTTGACGAACCGTTCGAGCCGGTTGGGGAGAACGACTGGGAAGCCCTGGCGTGATCCTGCTCGACACCCATGCCCTGATCTGGTGGGCCGATGGGGATCATCAGCGACTCTCGGCGGCGGCCCGGGAGGCCATCGATCAGGAGATCGACAGCGTCCGCCTCCCTGATGGGACATCCGGGCTCCTGGTGTCCGCGATCAGCTGCTGGGAGGTGGCGATGCTGGTGAATCGCGGACGCCTCGCCCTCAGCCTTGATGTGGAGCGCTGGCTTGCGCTGCTGGCCGCCCACCCGGCGGTTCGGCTGGTAGCTCTGGATCACGCTGTGGCTGTAGCGGCGACGCGCCTGCCAGAGCCGTTTCATGCGGATCCGGCCGACCGGTTTCTGGTGGCTCAGGCACGAGCGCTGGCGATTCCGCTGGTCAGTGCCGACAGCAAGATCCGCTCCTATGCCCATGTGCGCAGCCTGTGGTGAGTGCTCCGCTCGCCGAGATCCCTCACCACAGGCTGCACTGGCCCTGCTGGCGCAGCAGGTGGTCGGCCAGCACCAGGGCCACCATCGCTTCCACCATCGGCACCGCCCTCGGCAGCACACAGGGATCGTGGCGGCCCTTGGCGGCCAGGGTGGTGGCCTCGCCGGCGGCGTTGATCGTGGCCTGCTCCTTGCGGATCGTGGCGGTGGGCTTGAAGGCCACCCGGATCACGATTTCCTCGCCGTTGCTGATGCCGCCCTGGATACCGCCGGAGTTGTTGGTGGCGGTGTGCAGGGAGCCGTCGGCGGTGGGCAGGAAGGCGTCGTTGTGCTCGCTGCCCTTGAGCAGGGTGCCTCCGAAGCCCGAGCCGATCTCGAAGCCCTTGGTGGCCGGCAGCGACATCACCGCCTTGGCCAGGTCGGCTTCCAGCTTGTCGAACACCGGCATGCCCAGCCCCACCGGCGGCCGGCGCACCACGCAGGTGATCAGGCCGCCGCAGGAATCGCCCTCGCGGCCGATCGCCTCGATCCGCTCGATCATCCGCTCGGCTGCCTCGGGATCGGGGCAGCGCACGATGTTGGCCTCGATCGCCTCCAGGCTCACCGTGGCTGGATCCACGGCGCCCTCGATCGTGTGAATGCGTTCCACCCAGGCCAGCACCTCGGTGCCGTGGGCCTTGGCCAGCAGCTGCTTGGCGATGGCACCGGCGGCGACGCGGCCGATCGTTTCCCGGGCGGAGGCGCGACCGCCGCCGCTGCGGGCCTGGATGCCGTATTTGGCCTGGTAAGTGGCATCGGCGTGGGAGGGGCGGAAGGCCACCTCCATCTCCCTGTAGTCCTGGGGGCGCTGGTCCTTGTTGCGCACCACCATGGCGATCGGGGTGCCCAGTGTGACGCCATCCAGCAGTCCGCTGAGAATCTCGACGCGATCGTCTTCCTTGCGGGGGGTGGTGATCCTGCTCTGGCCGGGCTTGCGCCGATCCAGCTCGGCCTGAATCGCTGCGAGATCGAGCGCAAGCCGCGGCGGGCAGCCATCCACGATCACGCCCACGGCGCCGCCATGGGATTCGCCGAAGGTGTTGATGCGGAAGAGCTGGCCGAAGCTGCTGCCCATGGGGAGGTACCGGTTCAGCGAGCCTAAGCAGGGGTCACCGGACGGCGCGCCTGCAGTTCCAGCACCGTTGGCCCCACCCACAGGCTGCCGGGGTCGCGGCGGGCGGCGGCCATGGCGGCGTCGGCTTCGCTGGCTTCCGCGGCACTCCAGAGCCCCATGTCCTGGAGCCGCCGTCCGTAGACCCGCACAAAGGGCTCCAGCCATTGGGCCACCCAGCTGCCAGGCCCGCCCACGCTGGCCAGGGGCCGCACCTCCCCGATCAGGAAGCCGCGAGCAGCCAGCAGCGAGGGCAGTCGGCGGTTCACGTTGGCATCGCCGCCGCTGGCTTCGAAGCTGCTGAGCACGGCGGCCGCGAAGTGCTGCAGGATCGTCCCATTGGGGTACAGCCCGAACGTTGACCAGTGGACGTATTCGTGGAAAACGGCCACGCCACCAGGCAGCAGGGCCTGCTCCAGCTGGGCGACCAGGGGCTCAAGGTCTTGCAGAAACATCGCCACCCAGCGGCACCAGGCCAGATCAAAGCCCTGCTCGAGCTCCAGGGGGTGCTGCTGGAGGTCGTGCTGCCGGAAGCGCAACTGCGGCAGCTGGCGGTCTGTCGCCAGCGCCTGGGCGGCGGCCAGATAGGTGCCGTCCTTCTCCAGGCCCAGCACCCGTCCGCTGGGCCCCACCAGCTCGGCCAGCTCCAGCGCACTCCAGCCAGGACCACTGCCCAGATCGAGTGCTGCCATCCCAGGCCCAAGCCCGGCCCGTTTCCAACCCGCCTGGGCCAGCGGTCGCCAGAGCCGATGCTGCAGCTGCAGTCGTTGCTGTTCGTCCGGGTCCGAACCCAGCACATAGGGCAACGATCCTTCCACTGCCAGGCAGCCCGTCTCGGTGACTGCAACAGGCTCGCATTCCCCTAGGGCACCAAAAAAAAAGCCCCCCGCAGGAAGGCGGGGGGCTTGTTTGGGATTCCGTCTTGAGCCCAGCTTGAGGCTGGACTCTTGATATTCAGCCAGGATCAGCCGAGCTGTTGGCCTCAGCCGATCGCCGGGGCGGTCAGGGCC
>Ga0207939_1000003_pt1 | contig 163754 bp, 168 predicted proteins | sample LakMenEpi02Jun12_FD_150663 | JGI IMG/M metagenome (GOLD analysis project Ga0207939, IMG submission 150663) | Freshwater microbial communities from Lake Mendota, WI - 02JUN2012 deep hole epilimnion (SPAdes) | ecosystem: Environmental > Aquatic > Freshwater > Lentic | place: Lake Mendota... | reverse complement strand
GGCTGCTGATGAACTCCCGCATCGCCTCGTACAGGTCCTCCGGGAACTCGTTGACGACGCTCACGTGGGCCGGGAGATGGTCGGGGATCTGGCTCATGCACGGCTCGCGTTGGCCACCCCATCAATCCACAGCCAGGGGGCTTCCGTCAAAGCGGCAAACCCACTCCGGGAAGATCCGGTCTCCAGGTGAGACTGCAGGACTGGCGCCCTTTTGCCCCGCTCCCGCAGCGTCTCTGCCCTGGGGCGAAAGGCTGGACAGGGGCCGTCAAGGGGACGGTCATTTTCCCCATCCAGCAGCCCAGATCGGCGGCGCCATGAAGGGTCTTGCGCGCCAGGCCTGGGGAAAACCCTCCCGTTTCGGTGGGAAAGGGCTGACAACTGGGGAAAACTCCATGCTTCAGCAGGGCTGATGGTTTGGCCACCGCACTGCAGCAGCGGCAATCAGGCGCCGCCAGGCGCCGCAGAACTGCTGAACGGTCGTGTCAGCGCCGCTCGCTCACCGGGGCCCACCGGGCCTTCAAGCCGATATCCGGGCCTCCCGATTCCCGGTTGGGGCGCTCCACCCACTCCGTGCTCACCATCCTGTGACCCCTGCGCACCTGGCGCATGCCGGCGGGGGCCTGGGCGGCAGCGCAGTTGGCTGTGCCATCCCTGCAGGCCCCGTCCGCCCACCTCCTCCCCTGCCCGCTGCAGCCGGCCAGCACCACCAGGATCAATGGCAGCAGCAGATTCACACCAGGGGCCCTGGATTGCATGCCCGCACATCCCTTCAGCGGCCTGGCTGATCCTGCTGCCAGAGCCGCTCCAGCCGCTGGCGCGCCTCGGCGGTGCTGAGGGAGGCGCTGGCGCGCAGCTGGCGGCGAAACAGGGCGCCGAAGCGCCAGGCCTTCACGCCCAGGGCCAGGGCAAACACCACCCAGGGCACCAGCATCCAGAGGGGGTGGTCCATGGGGCGGTGGCGGGCTGCGGCGCCCCTGCGTCAACGTCCCCCAGCCTGGCAGCGGGACCTCTCCAGCGGGCAGGGCCCCACCCGGATCGAGCGGTAGGCCGGCCGCTGCCAGCTGCTGCCAGGCTTGCTCCGGCTCAGCACCAGCTGCCAGAGCTGCCCCTGGCGGGAGCGGAAGAAGCCGGCACAGCAGAGCAGGTAGTAGCGCCAGAAGCGCCGGAACCGCTCCGCCCCGGCCCTGCCCCCGCAGGCGGGTGCCAGCTCCGCCGCCAGCGCGGGCCAGGCCGCGTCCACGTTGGCGTGCCAGGCCATCAGGGTGTGGTCGTAGTCGGCGCCGAAGTTCTGCCAGTCCTCGATCAGCCAGCCCCCTTCCACCGCCGTGGCCAGCTCGCCAGGGGCCGGCAGTCGGCCATTGGGGAACACGTGGGTATCGATCCAGGCATCGCAGTGGGGGGTCTGACAGCGGTAGCCGATCGTGTGCAGCAGCAACAGCCCGTCGTCCTTGATGGCGTTGCCGGCCGCCGTGAAGAAGGCGGCGGCGTTGCGCGGCCCCACGTGCTCGTACATCCCTACCGACACCACCCGGTCGAAGGGGGCGCAGCCCAGCCGCTCCAGCTGCCGGTAGTCGCAGCGCTCGAAGCGCAGCGGCAGGTCGCGCCAGTGGCTGCGGGCCAGGCGCAGCTGCTCGCCCGAGAGGGTGATGCCCACCACCTCCACGCCGTAGTGGCGGGCGGCGTAGGCCGCCAGGCCGCCCCAGCCGCAGCCGATGTCCAGCAGGCGCTGGCCGGGGCGCAGCTCCAGCTTTTCGCAGATCAGCCGCAGCTTGTGCTCCTGGGCCTGCTCCAGCCCATCGGCCCGCTGCCAGGTGCCGCAGCTGTACTGCAGCCAGGGATCGAGCATCGCCGCGTACACGGCGGGGGCGATGTCGTAATGGCGGCGGGCCACCAGCGTGGAGCGGGCCGGTGACTGCAGATTGAGCAGCCGCTCGCGCAGCAGCCAGAGGGTGCTGCGCAGCCGGCTGCCCTGGGCCAGCCGGCTCTCGCCCTGGGCGAGCAACAGCCGGGTGAACAGCTGATCGAGGGCTGTGCACTCCCACAGCCCATCCACGTAGCTGTCGCCCAGCCCGAGGGAGCCCCGTTGCAGCACCGCCGTGATCAGGCGGCGGATCGCTGTGCCGTCCGCCAGTTGCAGGTCCCAGGGGCGATCGCCACCCAGGCGCACATCGGCGGCGCTGAGCACCGCCGCCAGCGCCGGCGGAACGGACAGCGTGGCCATGGCCGGTTGCCCCGAGACAGTCGGTTAAACGCTATTGATGTTCTGTGATGCCATCTGCTGCATCGGCGCGGCCCATCGGCCCGGCTGCTGCGCAAATGCCCCCGTTTGGGGGGCTCAGCAGGGCCGCCCGGCCCCTGAAGATGGAGGTCGATCCAGCGGTGTCCGGGATGAAGCGCGCAACCAGCCACCAGCCCGGCAGTGACCTGGGTAGCTATCCAGCCAGTCCGTTGGCAAGTTGTCTGGGCCGCACCTGCCTGCAGTGGGGCCGCGACGGTGAACTGGCCAGCGTGGATCTCGAGCTGGTGCTGGAGCGCCTCGCCCAGGTGGATCAGGATATGGCCGCCGAGCGCCAGCGCACCCTGAGCCCCTGCCCATGTCCCTCGATCAGCTGAAGGCGTTCCTCACCCGCATGCAGCAGGAGGAGGGCTTGCGCCAGGCGGTTTTGGCTGCGGCCACGGCCGACGACGTGGCCCAGATCGCTGCCTCCCTCGGTTATGAGTTTTCCGGCGATGAGCTGCTCCGCCTCTCCGGCCAGAAGGTGGGTCGGGTCACCGTCACCAAGCAGGACATCCCCGGCGAATACAACTGACGCACTGATCCCCCGCGCCAAGCCCCCCGCGCCAAGCCCCCCGCGCCGATCCCGCCAGCCCGGGATCAGGGCCAGCTGGGGAAGGTCACCGGCTCGTACTTGGCGAAGTGAATGCGCCAGCCGCGCACCACCAGGTTTTTCAATCCGTCGAGCAGCGCCGCCGTATCCCCCGTGGCGATCCAGTTGGCCTTGAGCACCGGCAGCTGCTCGCTCATCACCTCCAGCGGCAGTTCCACCAGCAACAGGCTGTCCGGGCCCGCCGCCCGCCGCAGGAGGCCGTCGTCGCTGCGCTGCCAGATCCGCAGCAACAGCTCCAGCGCCAGGCTGCGGCCGGTCTCGCCCGGGTCGCTGGCAGCGGCTGCCGCGGCGGGCTGGGATTTGCCGGTGAGCGGCAGGCTGCGGCGGCCGTCCTGCTCGATCAGGGCCAGGGCCACGAGATAGGGAGAGTCAGCCATCGATGCCCTTGCCATGCAACCTCACCATGCTGCATCTTCACCCTGTTTCGTGACCATCAACGGCTCCGAAATGCCCCCAAAAGGGGGCATCGCCCCCTGCCGATTCAGGCCGAATCTGGAACGCATCATCAGCGGCGTTCCATGACGCAGACCACCTTCACCACGGCTCTCACCATCGAGGAACTGGAGGCCAATCACGAGATCTATTGCAAGGCGCTGCGGATCCTGATCCGGGAGGACACCCCGATCGAGCGGATTCAGCGCAGCGTGTGCTGGCGCCGGCTGGACACGCTGCACCGCTCGCTGCCCCAGCGCTACAGCAGCCCCCAGCGGCTGGTGCTGCAGATCAGGGGCAGCCTGGGCCGCCTCCAGCACGCCACCCCCGGGCGGGGCTGAGGCAATCAGGCCGGTTCCCCGTATCAAGGGGCACCCGCAGGACGGCCCTTCCGGGCCAAGGATGGAACCAGAGCGAGAGCCATACCGCCATGCAAGAGGTTGTTTTCCGGGTTCTGGTCGAACGGCCGGGCCATCTGGAGGCGAGGGCCGAAGTCCTGCCCCTGTCCATCAGTGCCGCTTCCCTGGAGGAGCTGCAGCACGAGGCCCGCGAAGCCCTGATCGAGCACTTCGGGCCTGCCCACTGCGCCTATCGCGTGCGCATTCGCCGCTACCCCCAGCCCGTGCCTGCCCTGCCCCTGCCCGCGTCAGCCGCCTGCCGCTGAGCTCGCCATAACGGCTTCAGCACCCTGAGCCGTGGCATGGCCGACAGCCCCCAGCCCCCCGCCGGCATCCAGCGTCATCACCAGCGCACGTTGGCAGCCCTGTTTGCCCACCCCCTGCACCGCGACCTGCGCACCTCCAAGGTGGAGGCCCTGTTGCGCAGCCTCGGCGCCTCGGTGACGCCCCTGGATGGTCGACGCCTGCGCATCCAGATGCCCGGCGGCGAGGAAACCTGGATTCACGCCAGCTGCGGCCTGGGCAGGCCCTTTCTCGATGCCGATGCCCTGATGCGCGTGCGCCACCTGCTGCAGGCCGCCGGCGTGGGCCCGGATCACCCCCAGGCCGAGGCCCGGGGGGCCCGGGGCGACCAGGCCATCCGGCTGGTGCTCTATCTCACGCACACCCACACCGACGCCTTCCTGCTGGAGGGCGACGGCGTGGAGCACGCCCAGTTGCGCCCCCACGGCCTCTGGGGCAGCGGCGAGAACCTCAGCCACCGCCACGACCGCGACATCGCCGGCCAGCGGGCCCCCCTGGATCACGCCTACCTGCGTGGCCTCGTTGGGGCGATTGAGCAGGCCGACGCGGTGCTGCTGCTGGGGCACGGCACCGGCGAGAGCGACATGCGTCAGCTGCTGCTCAACCACCTGCACAGCCACCACCGCCCCTTGCTGGATCGGATCGTGGGCGTGGTCACCCTGGATCAGGCCCACCCCAGCGAGGGCGAGCTGCTGGCCCTGGCGCGGGACCACTTCGGCAACCTGCCCGAGCGGCGCCAGCGGCCGGGTGCCGCCCCGCCGCTCAGCAGGGTTCAGAGCTGAGCGCGATGCGCTGGCGCCGTTGCTGCCGTGGCGCCGCCAGGCCTCCGCGCCGCTGAGCAGGGCCGAGCCGATCAGCAGCAGGGAGAAGCCCTGGCGCAGGCGCTGGTCGTTGAGGTGGGGGGCAAGGCGCTGGCCTGCCACGGCGCCGAGGGCACCGCCGATCAGCAGCGGCAGCATCAGCGGCAGGCTGGTGGCGGGCCAGTGGCCCAGGGCTGCCAGGGCCACCAGGGCATTCACGGCGATCAGCAGCAGGCTGGTGCCGCTGGCCAGGGCCATCGGCAGGCCGGCCAGCAGCACCAGGGCCGGCACGATCGCGAAGCCGCCGCCCACCCCGGCGATGCCGGTGAGCAGGCCCACCAGCACCCCCTGCACCGCCAGCAGCAGGGGCCGGCCACGGCGGCTGGCGGTGGCGGCCCCCGTGCCCAGGCTGCTGCGGCGGGTGAGCAGCCAGGAGGCCAGCAGCGCCGCGGCGGCGAATACCCCCAGCTGCACCGCCTCAGGCACCAGGCCGGCCTTCACCCAGCCACCACCCACCCAGCTGCCGGCCAGGGCCGGCAGGCCCAGGATCAGGGCCGGGCGCAGAGCGAACTGGCCGCGGCGCAGGTAGGGCCCCAGGTTGGCCAGGGCCAGCAGCATCACCACCAGCAGCGACAAGGGCACCGCCTCGCGGGTGGGCAGGGCGGCGCCGCTCACCAGCAGGGGCAGCAGCAGGATCGAGCCACCGGCGCCCAGCACCGAGAGCAGGAAGCCGATCAGGGCGCCACCGCCCGTGAGCAGCGCGAAACCGGCGCCATCCATCACAGACGCACCCGGTTCCAGGGCATCACCGCCAGCAGGCGGGCCATGCCGCAGAAGCCGCTCACCCCGGCAAACACCAGGCCGGCTCCCACGAACCAGCTCAGGGCGATCCAGCCCGGGGCCACCCAGGTGCCCAGGATCAGCCCCAGCAGCACCAGCGAGCCGGCGGCGATCTGCACCTGGCGCATCAGCGGCAACGGTGCATTGTTGAGCTTGCGCACCGGCAGGCCGGCCTCCTGCCAGGCGGGGATGCCGCCCGCCAGGTCGGCCAGGGGGTGGGGGTGACCGTTCTGCAGCAGGCGGCTGAGGGCCTGGCTGCTGCGGTTGCCGCTGTGGCACACCAGCACCAGGGGGCCGCCGGGCAGGTCGGCCTCACTGATCCGGGCCAGGGGCACGTTGAGGCTGCCGGCGATGTGGCCGGCGGCGTATTCCATCGGTTCGCGCACGTCGATCACGCGCACGCGCTGTTCGGCCAGCTGGTCGGCCAGGTCGTGGGCGCTGATGCGCCTGGGGAGGGTGGAGGTCATGGCAGCAAAGGGGATGGGCGGCGGGAGGGAAGTGGGCAGGGGGAAAGGGGACTGGGGGCGGCTCAGGTTTCCTGCACGCCATCGAGCGGGTAGCCCTCGGCGGCCCATCGGCTCAGGCCGCCGTGCAGGTTGGCCACCTGCTGGTGCCCCGCCTTGAGCAGTTGCTGGGTGGCCAGGGCCGAGCGGCTGCCGGAATGGCACACCACCACCAGCGGCCGGCCGTCGGGGAGCTCGCCGCTGCGGGCTTCCAGCTCGGGCAGGGGGATCAGCAGACTGCCCTCTACCCGGCCATCGGGGCCGGCGAACTCCTCACTGGAGCGCACGTCCAGCACGGTGAGTTGATCGCGGTGGGCGGCCACCCAGGCCGGCAGCAGTTCCGGCAATCCGGCGTAGCTGCGCTGCAGTGGCGCCCAGCTGGAGGCTGGCAAGCTGACCTCCAGCTGGTGGCGCGGCTTACCGGAACGCATGTTGCCGGGCAGGGCCTCGGCGATGCGGTGGGGGTGGGGCAGCTTCATGTTCTCCATGTGGCCCACGAAGTCGCGCTCGGTCGCAGCCCCGCCCAGGCGGGCGTTGAAGGCCTTCTCCTCAGCCACCGACGTGACGGTGCGGCCGGTGTAGTCGTGGCCCGGATAGAGCAGGCAGGACTCCGGCAGGCTGAAGAGTTGCCCGGTGATCGAGCTCCACAGGCTTTGGGCGTTGCCCTGCTGGAAGTCGCAGCGGCCGCAGCCCCGCACCAGCAGGGCGTCGCCGGTGAAGGCCATGCTCCGGTCGTCGAGCACGAAGCTGATGCAGCCATCGGTGTGTCCCGGGGTGCTGCGCACCTCCAGGAAGCGGCCGCCGAAGGCCACATGGTCGCCGTGCTGCAGCGGCAGGGTCACGTTCTCGGCCCGGGCGTCGGTGGCCAGGCCGATGGCGCAGCCGGTGGCCTCGTGTATCAGCCAGCTGCCGGTCACGTGGTCGGCGTGGGCGTGGGTGTCGATCGAGGCCACCAGCTCCACCCCCAGCTCGTGGATCAGGGAGAGGTCGCGGGCGTGCTGCTCGAACACCGAGTCGATCAGCACGCCCTGGCGGCTGGGCACATCCACCAGCAGGTAGGTGAAGGTGCCGGTTTCGGCATCGAAGAACTGGCGGAACAGCAGGCTGCTGCCGCCGGCGGCAGCGTCCAGGGAAACCGGGGACAGGAAGGGGGCGGTGACGGGCGCCGGTGCAGTAGCCATGACGGTCAGGTCAAACACTGATATGACTATACACGCATAGCCCGCTGAAGGCAACGGAGGGTCCTGTCCTGGGCAGCGCCCGGCTCGAACCCGGCCCCGCCGACAACGCCTGTCCGGCGGCCTGAGCGGCCGTGCGTGCTGGGTGGAATCACCTATGGCGTTCCGGGCCCGGCTGGGTACCGTCGCACTGCCCGGCCCCATCTCCGATGCCACGGTCCCTGCGACGGTCCGCCCCCTGCCTGGATCCGCTCCCCATGGCGCTGCTGGTCGGGGCCGGCTCCCTGGTGGTGCTGCTCGGCTGGGGAGTGGAGCAATGGCGCCTCAGCGATCAGGAGGTGCCGGTGCACACGGCCCGTCTCCATTCGTATCCCTGAGGCCAGGGCGCAGCCGATGCCCTGGTTCGTGAAGCTGGAGGAGGGGGTGGTGGACAAGGCCCGCTTCGATGCGGTGGTGCCGGCCCATCAGCGCTGGCTAGAGAGCCTGGCGCGGGCCGGGCACCGGCCCAGCAGTGGCTACTGGGGTGACCGGGTGGGTCGGGAGGGGGCCGGCGGCATGCTGGTGTTCCAGGCCGCCGACCGGGCGGAGGCCGAGGCCCTCGTGCGCTGCGATCCGCTGATCGCCGAGGGCTGTGTGCGCTGGACCCTGCACGACTGGCGCCTGGTGTTCGCCGATCCGGCCTTCAGGAATGGAACAGCAGCACCAGGCCCGACGTGAGCTGGTGAAACTCCCGTTCCTCGCGGCTCAGGTCGAGGCCCACCTGCAGGGCCTCCTGCAGTGCCGCGTCGTAGGGCGGGGCGGTGGGCGGCGAGCCGGCGTTCCAGAGGGCGGCGATGCCCACCGGTGTGACGTGCCAACGGAACTGCGGGGTGGTTCCGATCTCCGGTTCGCTCAGGGCGCTTTCAAGGAGTTCGCGAATCGCCATGGTTCCCAGGAGGTGCCCGCAGCTTCGTCAGCCCCGCAGTCCGCGGCAATCAGCTGAGAGGTTTCGTGACGAACACCCAGGCGCCAGGAAGTGCTGCGGCAGCAAGCCACAGCCAACTCAACCGGGCACTGCAGCGCAGCATGCGCCGCACATCCGCTGCTGCCGGTGCCCGCCCGCCCGCCCCCAGCAGGGGCTTGCTGCGCAGCTGGCCGCCGTAGCGGTTCACCCCCCCCAGCTGCACGCCCAGCACTCCGGCGTAGATCGCCTGGGAGAGGCCGGCATTGGGGGAGGGATCGGGCCGGCCATCCCGCAGGGCCCGGCCCACCAAGGCAGGCCAGCGGCCTGGAGGCACCCCGGCGGCCAGGGGCAGGCTGAGGGTCACCAGCCGGCAGGGCAGCCACACCAGCAGGTCGTCCAGGCGGGCACCGGCGGTGCCCAGCCAGCGCAGCCTGCCGCGCCGGTAGCCGAGCATCGAATCGAGGGTGCTGGCGGCCTTGAACCCCCAGGCCAGGGCCAGCGGACCGGGCCCGGCCCACCAGCCTGCGCTCCACAGGCCGGCGCCCACCAGCATCCAGAACAGGGGGGCGAACAGGCCGTCCACCGCATTCTCACTGGCGGTTTCGGCCAGGGCCCGCAGGATCTGGGGCCGGTTGAGCCCGGCGGTGTCGCGGCCCACGATCCAGTCGAGCTGTTGGCGGGCTGGTTCCAGGGCGGAACTGCTGGCGGCCGGATCGGCGGGCAGGGCTGCCAGCACAGCCTCCACCGCCAGGGCCAGGCCGCGGCCGGCCAGCGCGCTGGCCAGGCCCAGCAGCAGCACCCACAGGCCCAGCTCCCGGCAGCTCTCACTGAGCACCAGCCGCTCTAGCAGCCAGCCGGCTATGCCGCTGGCTCCCACCAGCAGCAGGGTGATCAGGCCGCCGGCCAGGCGCAGGGCCCAGGGGCGGTCTCCCGCCCAGCCTTCTGCCGGGCCGCGCAGGCGGTCGATGGCCCAGCCCATCACCACCACCGGATGGGGACACCAGCGCGGGTCCCCCACCAGGCGGTCGAGCCCCAGGGCCAGGGCTACCAGCAGCAGGGGCTGGATCAGGCGGCCTTCAGCCAGGAGAACATCGAGCGCAGGCCCTTGCCCACCTGCTCGATCGGATGGGCGGCATCGCGCTCGCGGATCTTCGCCATCTCGGGCTTGCCGGCCTCACACTCGGCCACGAAGTTGCGGGCGAAGGTGCCGTCCTGGATGTCGGCCAGGATGCGCTTCATCTCGGCCTTGGTGTCGGCGGTGATCAGGCGCGGGCCGCTCACGTAGTCGCCGTACTCGGCGGTGTTGGAGATCGAGTCGCGCATGGCGGTGAGGCCGCCCTTCACCATCAGATCCACGATCAGCTTCACCTCGTGCAGGCACTCGAAGTAGGCCAGCTCGGGCTGATAGCCAGCTTCCACCAGGGTCTCGAAACCGGCCTTCACCAGCTCACTGAGGCCGCCGCAGAGCACGGCCTGCTCGCCGAACAGGTCGGTTTCAGTCTCTTCCTTGAAGTTGGTTTCCAGGATGCCGGCGCGGGTGCCACCGATGCCCTTGGCATAGGCCATGGCCAGCTCCCGGGCGTTGCCGCTGGCGTCCTGCTGGATGGCGAACAGCGCCGGCACGCCCTGGCCGTTCTGGTATTCCCAGCGCACGGTGTGGCCGGGGCCCTTGGGGGCGATCATCACCACATCCACGTCGGCGGGGGGCTGGATCAGCTCGAAGCGGATGTTGAAGCCATGGGCGAAGCTCAGCACCTTGCCGGCGCTCAGGTGGGGGGCGATCTCCTTTTCGTAGACGGCCTTCTGGGCCTCGTCGGGCAGGAGCACCATGATCCAGTCGGCCTTGGCGCAGGCGTCGGCCACGCTCAGCACCTCCAGACCGTCGGCCTTGGCTTTTTCCGCCGAGCGGCTGCCCTCGTAGAGACCCACCACCACGTCGATGCCGCTGTCCTTGAGGTTGAGGGCATGGGCATGGCCCTGGGAGCCGTAGCCGATGATCGCCACGGTCTTGCCGCTCAGCAGGGAGAGATCGGCGTCGGAGTCGTAGAAGAGCTGGGCCATCCGGGCTGGCACTGGGGCAAGGGGCAAGAAGCGAGCTTACGCAAGCGCGCCTCCCGAGGTTCCGGCTGGCTCTGGTGGGTCAGGCCTCGCTGGGGTGGGCGATCACCCGGTCGATCAGGCCGTAGTCCTTGGCTTCGGCGGCGCTGAGGAAGTAGTCGCGGTCGGTGTCCTTCTCGATCTTCTCGAAGGGCTGGCCGGTCATCTCCGCCATCGAATGGTTGAGCATGTCCTTGATGCGCAGAATTTCGCGCGCTTCGATTTCGATGTCACTGGCCTGGCGCTGGCTGGTGCCGCCCAGGGGCTGGTGGATCATGATCCGGCTGTGGGGCAGGGCCAGCCGTTTGCCCTTGGTGCCGGCGCCCAGTAGAAACGCGCCCATCGACGCAGCCAGGCCCACGCAGATGGTCACCACGTCGGATTTCACATACTGCATCGTGTCGTAGATCGCCAGGCCGGCGGTCACCGATCCCCCCGGGGAGTTGATGTAGAGGTAAATCGGTTTGCTGCTGTCCTCGGAGTCGAGGTAGAGCATCTGGGCCACCAGGGCGTTGGCCACGGCGTCGTTCACTTCTGAACCCAGAAACAGGATCCGCTCCACGCCCAGGCGGGTGTAAATGTCCACCCAGCGCTCGTACTGGCTGCCGGGCAGGCGGTAGGGAACGCTGGGGGTGCCGATGGGCATGGCTCAGGTGAAGGGGAGTGGTGGAGTGCGGAACGGTGTGGAGAGAAAGCAGGCAGCGCGGGCCTGGGGTGCTGGGCCGATCGCTCAGCCGATGCCGGCCGGGCTGCGGTCGGCGCTGGGCAGCTCGGCGCCGGCGCCGCCGCCGGGCAGGTCCTTGCGGCTGCTCAGCACCCGGTCGATCAGGCCGTAGTCCTTGGCTTCCTGGGCTGTGAGGTAGGTCATGCGGTCGGAATCGCGCGACAGCTGCTCAACGCTCTTGCCGGTGTTCTCGGCCAGCATCTCCAGCATGGTGCGCTTGTTGTGCAGCACCTCCTTGGCGCGGATCTGGATGTCGCTGGCCTGGCCCCGGGCGCCGCTGCGGGGCTGGTGCAACACGATCGAGGCATGGGGCAGGGCGGCGCGTTGGCCCTTGGTGCCGGCACTGAGGATCATCGCCGCCGTGCCCATGGCCTGGCCGATGCAGATCGTGTGCACCGGCGGCTTCACGTAGCGGATGGTGTCGGCAATGGCGAAGGCCTCGGTCTCGAAGCCGATGGCGTCACCGGTGAACCAGGAGGTGCCGGTGGAGTTGATGTAGAAGAAGATCGGCTTCTCCGCGTTGTCGAACTCCAGATAGAGCAGCTGGGCGATGATCAGCTCGGTCACGTCGATGCCCATCTGGCGCTTGGCGTCGTCGTCGCTGAACAGGGGCAGGCCCAGATACACGATCCGCTCTTTAAGCAGCAGGGAGGGCAGATCGGGCGGCGGGGTGCGCATCACGGCGGAATCGCCGTAATAGGGGGCTGACACCGACATCCGCAGACCTTTGGCTGGCACTGCAATCGAGCCTAGCGGGAGCGCCCCTTGGGACGCTCGGTGCGAGCAGTGCCCATCTTCTCCTGGCTGCCTTTCTCCTGACTGCCTTTCTCGCCGCCGGCATTCGCCCCCTCCAGCCGGGCGAACACGATGCGGCCGGTGGGGTTCTGCAGGGCGCCGGTGATCACCACCGCCAGGCGCTCCCCCTGGCGGCCGCGGGCTCCCTCCACCACCACCATCGTGCCGTCGTCCAGGTAGCCCACCCCCTGCTCGGCCTCCTTGCCGTCGCGCACCACCTTCAGCTGCAGCTCGTCGCCCGGCTGCACCTCCGGCCGCAGGGCGATCACCAGCTCGCTGAGGTTGAGCACCTTGAGTTCCTTCACCTCGGCCACCTTGGCCAGGTTGTAGTCGGCGGTAAGCAGGGTGCCGCCGGTGTCGGCGGTGAGGGCCTGCAGCTTGTCGTCCACCCCGTTGCCCTCGTAGCGGGTGCTGTTCACCACCAGCCGGCGGCCGTACTGCTCGCGCAGCTCGCTGAGCAGCTTGAGGCCGCGGCGGCCCCGGCCCCGCTTGTCGGCGTTGGCCGAGTCGGCCAGGGCCTGCAGTTCATCGATCACGCACTGGGCCACGATCACCTGGCCCTCCAGCAGCCCCGAATCGAGCAGGCCGCGGATGCGGCCGTCGATGATCACGCTGGTGTCGAGGATCTTGGCGCTGGCGGGCTGGAGCACCCCCTCGGCCACCAGCAGCGCCTCGGCATTGCTGGGGGAGAACAACCTCAGCAGCGTGCGCCCATGCACCTCGGCCAGGTTGTAACCCGACACGCCGAAGAACACATTGCTGAGCACCGCCGCCAGCGGCTTCACGAACACCACCTCCCAGGGCAGCGGCAGCAGCAGGATCGGCGCCAGCAGCAGGTTGGCCACCAGCAGGCCCAGGATGAGCCCCACCGCCCGGCTGATCAGTAGGTCGGTGGGCATCGAGCGCACCTGGCTCATCAGCCGCTTGCGCAGCTGGCCGAAGAAGAAGCCCGCCAGCAGCCCGAAGAAGGCGCCGAACCCCGCCAGCACCGTGCGCAGCCCCTCGGGCCTGTCCACCTGCACCAGCAGCGATTCCGGCAGCAGGTCCACCCCCAGCCAGCCGGCCGCGGCGCCGGACACCAGGAACAGCACCAGGATGAGGGAGTCCACCATTCCCGCTGCCCCTGGACCTGGCCACACGCACGCAGGCAGCATGCCTGAAACCGGCGCGGCTGGCCTGCCGGGGTAACCGCCCTTGACCGTGTCCCCGCCCTGGCCGCCCCGCAGCGCCTACCTGCACATCCCCTTCTGCCACCGGCGCTGCTTCTACTGCGACTTCGCGGTGGTGCCCCTGGGGGATCGGGCGGGGGCTGAGGCGGGCGCGCCGGGCTCCGCCTCGATCGCGGCCTATCTGGAGCTGTTGCACAGCGAGATCGCCGCGGCGCCGGCTGGCCCTCCCCTGAGCACGGTGTATTTCGGCGGTGGTACCCCCTCCCTGCTCACCCCGGGGCAGGTGGGCGACCTGCTGGCGGCCCTGGGGCGCCGCTACGGCCTGGCGCCGGCGGCCGAGATCAGCCTGGAGCTGGATCCGGCCAGCTTCGATCAACGGCGCCTGGCGGGCTACCTGGCCGCCGGCGTGAACCGGGTGAGCCTGGGGGGCCAGAGCTTCGACGACGGCGTGCTGCAGGCCCTGGGCCGGCGCCACAGCGGCGATGACCTGCGCCAGGCCGCCGCCTGGCTGGCCCAGGCCCGGGCCGAGGGCGTCCTGGCCAGCTGGAGCCTCGATCTGATCCAGGCGGTGCCGGGCCAGACCCTCGAGGGGTGGCGGCAGCAGCTGCGCCAGGCGGCGGCCTGCGGCCCGCCCCATCTCTCGGTGTACGACCTCACGATCGAGCCCGGCACCGTGTTCGGCCGCCGGGCCGAGCGGGGCCAGCTCCAGCTCCCCGACGACGACCTGGCGGCCGATCTGATGGATCTCACCTGGGCCGAGCTCCGGGCGGCCGGCTATGGCCACTACGAGATCTCCAACTACGCCCTGCCCGGGCACGCCTCCCGTCACAACCGGGTGTATTGGAGTGGTGCCGGCTGGTGGGGCTTCGGCCTGGGGGCTACCGCGGCCCCCTGGGGTGAGCGCCAGGCCCGCCCGCGCACCCGCCAGACCTATGCAGCCTGGTTGGCCAGCTCCTGGCCGCCGGCCGCCGGCGATTCGCTGGCACCGGCTGCGGGCCTGCCCCTCGATGAGCGGCTGCTGGTGGGCCTGCGCCGGCGCGAGGGGGTGCGGCTGGCGCAGCTGTTGGCGGGCGAGGGGCTGGATGGCGCCGCCGTGGCTGTCGCGCTGGCCGAGCTGCGCCAGGAGCTGGCCCCCTGGCTGGAGCGGGGGCTGCTGCTGGAGAAAGGGGCGCGCTGGCGGCTCAGTGATCCGGCCGGCCTGGCCCTCAGCAATGGGGTGCTGGCCCAGCTCCTGCAGTGGTGGCAGACGCGGCTGGCTGCTGCTGGGCAATCCAGCGGCGCAGCGCCTCCACCCCCAGTTGGCGTCCCTGCAGCAGCGGCGGACTGAAGGGGGGCTGGCGGGGGGTGAGGCCGAGCAGGTCGGCGGTGACCCGCACCTGGCCGTCGCAGGCCGGGCCGGCGCCGATGCCGATCACGGGAATGGCCAGCTGGGCGGTGATGGTGGCGGCCAGGTCGTGCGGTACGTGCTCCAGCACCAGGGCGAAGCAGCCCGCCTTCTGCAGGGCCAGGGCGTCGCGCTCCAGCCGCAGTCGGCTGGCTGCGTCGTTGCCCTGGCGGCGGTAGCCGAGCTGGTGCACCGACTGGGGCGTCAGGCCCACGTGCCCCATCACTGGAATGCCGGAGCGCACCAGCCGGTCGATCACCGTGAGGGTTTCCGGTTCGGCCCCCTCCAGCTTCACGGCGGCGGCCGGACTCTCCTTGAGCGCCCGACCGGCGGCGGCCACGGCGTCATCGGCACCGCACTGATAGCTGAGGAAGGGCAGGTCCACGATCAGCAGCGGCTCCTGGCCCAGGGCGCAGACACTGGCCATCCCCCGGGCGGTGGCCCGGCAGTGTTGGAGCATCTCCTCCAGGGTCACCGGCAGGGTGGTGGGATGGCCGAGCACCACCATGGCCAGCGAGTCGCCCACCAGCACGGCATCCGCGCCGGCCTCGGCCACCAGGGCCCCGGAGAGGGCATCCCAGGCGGTGAGAACCGTGATCGGCAGCCCGGCCTGCTTGCGGCGGGCCAGATCGGCGGGGCGCAAAGGCACGGCTGAGGGGGAAGGGAGAGGCATTGCTAGCATCGTCCCGACTCGGACCCACGCGGCCCTGACGCCTAAACCTGGTCAGGACCGGAAGGGAGCAGCCACACGGGATGCTCAAGGCAGGCGTGGAATCCGGGTCACCCTCTTCCCATGAAAACGGGGTGCAGTGCTATCCGAGCTGATCCCACTCGGTGGAGGCTCGCTCAGCTGGGGTCAACTTCAAGGCAATATCAGCGCAACGCAATTCAGCTCATCTGAACTCAAGGGCAATTAATCTCCAGCTCAACTGGATCGAGGGCCTGCGATGCCGGGGCACAGTTGAGGTCAGGGCCTGTGTAGCCAGTGCCCGGAAGGTCGTCCGCCCTGCCCAAGGGGAGGCTCAGCTCTCCTCGTTGCGGGCGTGGCGGTTGAGCAGGAAGGGGGGAATCTTGGCGCCGCGATCGTCGCCGCTGCCGCTGCTGGCTGGTTGGGGGGGCTCGGGGTTGAAGGCCGTACCGGAGGCGAAGCTCACAGCCGGACGCTCCTGGCGGTAGGCGGCGCCGCTCTCGAAGCCCGTGGCGATCACGGTCACGTGGATCTCACCCTCCAGCCGCTCGTCCACCACGGCTCCCACGATGATGTTGGCGTCGGGGTCGACCACGTCGTAGATGGCCTCGGAGGCGGTGGTCATGTCCTCCAGGGTCATGTCCTTGCCGCCGCTGATGTTGATCACCACGCCCTTGGCCCCGTCGATGCGGGCTGACTCCAGCAGCGGACTGGACATCGCCGCCTGGGCGGCCTCGGTGGCCCGGCTGCGGCCGGAACCCACACCGATGCCCAGCAGGGCTGTGCCGGCGTCGGCCATCACCGAGCGCACGTCAGCAAAGTCCACGTTCACCAGCCCGGGCCTGGTGATGATGTCGGTGATGCCCTTCACACCCATGCGCAGCACGTCATCAGCGGCGCGGAAGGCCTCGTTCAGGGGGGCGCCGGCGATGGCGTCCCGCAGCCGGTCGTTGGGAATCACGATCAGCGTGTCTACGTGTTCGGCCAGGCGGGCGATCCCCTCCTCGGCCTGGCGCAGGCGCTTGCGGCCCTCGAAGCCGAAGGGCTTGGTGACGATGCCCACGGTGAGGGCACCCACTTCCTTGGCCACCTCGGCCAGGATCGGCGCAGCCCCTGTGCCGGTGCCGCCACCCATGCCGGCGGCGATGAATACCAGGTCGGCGCCCTGCAGGGATTCCTGCAGCTCATTGCGGGATTCCTCGGCAGCCTTCTGGCCGATCACCGGATTACCACCGGCCCCGAGGCCACGGGTGAGCTTCTGGCCCAGCTGGGTGCGGTTCTGGGCGGCCGACTGCAGCAGGGCCTGGGCGTCGGTGTTGAGCACCCGGTAGCCCACCCCCTGCAGGTCGGAGGCAATCATCCGATTGACGGCGTTGCTGCCGCCACCGCCAACACCGATCACTTCGATCCGGGCTGACTGGCTGGGGACGATGCCGCTGCTGGGGCTCTGGCTCATGGGAAGGGTGTTCGGTGAGGCACCGTTGGCAGTTGGGCCGTCAGTGCCCATGGCGCGATCTCCGCTGATCTGCGCGTGCATTATGTCGGCCCGGGAGCACTGTTATCTTCCGATTCTCACACGTTTGCGGGTTTGAGCACACCAGCCATGGTGTCTGAGGCCGGAATCTCAGGCCGGAGTCTCAGGGGTTGGTGGGTGCCGGCCTGGCGGGGGCCGGTCCGGGCACCAGGGCCAGCTCGGGCTGGTTGGGATCGGTGAGATCGATGCTCTGCAGCCGCTTGCCCTTGAGCTGGGCGGGCAAGGTGGCCACCAGGTGTTCCAGCACCTGCAGCCGTTGCGGGAGCTGTCCATCCCCCGGGCCCAGCCGCACCGCTCCGAGGCTGGCACTGTCCACCCAGATGCTGCCGGCCGGATCAAAGCGCAGGGTGCGCATGTCCTCGATCAGTCCGTCGCGCTGGCGGAGCACCTCGGTGAGGGCCTGGCGGTGCCTGGGTAGCCAGCCCTTCACCAGCAGCTTGTCGGTGGTCTCGGTGCGCAGCCCCTGACCCTGGCGGGCGGTCATCCAGTTGCCCAACCGGTCCACATAGCCCCGTTCCAGGCCCTGGGGGCTCAGGCGTTCGGCCCTTGCCACCGGTTGGCGATCCACCACCACCACCCGCAGCCGCGGAGGGGCCATCAGCCGGCTCACCCGGACCTCCTCCACCGGCAGCGTGCCCGCCAGGCCGCTGGCGATGCGGCGGGGGTCGAGGGTGAGCAGGGGCTGGGGGAAGCGGATGTCGGCGGCACTGATCACTTCGGTGGTGGTGACCTGACGGCTGCCGATCACCTCCACCTGCTCTGGTCCGCTGAGGGTCCAGCCCAGCCTGAGCAAGCCGTAGCCCAGGCCACCGGCCAAACCCAGGAACACCAGCACCCGCCAGGCATTGCGCAGGCGCTCCTGGCGCTGCTGAAGGCGCAGTTGCCGGCGCCGTTCAGCGCCCGGCGAGAGGGGACGGGCCTGGCTCACAGCTCGCAACGGGAGCGGGCCATCAGCTCGCCGATCCAGCGGCGGGCCCGCTCGGCGTCGGCGAAGGGCAGGTCTTTCTGCACTCCACCACCCACCAGGCGCAGGCGGCAGGCCCCCTGGGCCTCCTCGGTGAGGGGGGCCTCGCCGGAGCGCAGGGCCAGCAGCTCCACCAGTTCCAGTTGCTTGATCACGAAGTCACCCTCGGGCTTGAGCTGGCCCGCTTCAAAGCTGCTCCAGCTCAGCACTCCGTCCACCAGCCGGGCCGCGCCGCAGCTGTCGAGCTTGGCCAGTTCCGCGCCCTTGGCCCACTCGCGGAACAGGTGCTGCCTGCGCCGCTCCAGCCAGCCAAGGGCCGTGAGCAGCACGAACACCAGCAGCAGTGGCAACCACAGCAGGCCCTGACTCATGCCGATGGCCCCCCCGGGGGAATCTGGGAGTGGCATTGTGTCGCCCCTTCCACCAGTTCGGCTACCAGTTGCTCAAGATCCACACCGGAAGCCGCCCAGAGCATCGGGTACATGCTCTGGCTGGTGAAGCCCGGCAGGGTGTTGATCTCATTGAGCCAGAGATCACCGCTGGCCTCTGAATAGAAGAAGTCCACCCGGGCCAGCCCCTGGGCGTGCACGGCCCGGCAGGCCTCGATCGCCATCGCCCTCGCCCGCTCGCTGATCCCATCCGGCACCTGGGCCGGGATCACGGTGTGGCTTTTGCCGTCGCTGTACTTGGTGTCGTAGTCGTACCAGTCGGCGTCGAAGCAGATCTCGCCCAGCACGGAGGCCTGCAGGGGTGCGGCGCCGCCCCCCTTCACCGCACATTCCAGCTCGCGGGCCGTGACGCCCTGCTCCACCACGATGCGGGGATCGAGGGCGGCGGCTTCCCGCAACCCAGCCAGCATGTCGTCGCGGTTGCGGGCCTTGCTGATCCCCACCGAGGAGCCCAGGTTGGCGGGCTTCACGAAGCAGGGGTAACCCAGCTGGGCCTCCAGCCGTTCCAGCAGCGGCTCGGGATCGCCGCAGAGCTCGGCCGCATTCACACAGGCGTAGGGCACCTGGGGCAGGCCGGCGGCGGCGAAGGCGGCCTTCATCGCCTGCTTGTCCATGCCCATGGCCGAACCGAGCACGCCGGAGCCCACGTAGGGCACCTGCATCAGGGTGAACAGTCCCTGGATCGTGCCGTCCTCGCCGTTGGGGCCGTGCAGCACCGGGAACCACACCTCCACCTCCGTGGCCCCGGCCGGCAAGGCGCCGAGGCCCCGGCTTTCGGCGGGCAGCCCCCCCTGCTGCAGGGCGGCGGCGAGCTGTTCGGGGCTGGCCGGAGTGCCCTGGGCCAGCACCGCGGCGGCCAGCTCGGGGCCCCACCAGCGCCCCGCGGTGTCGATATAAAAACAGTTCACGGCATAGCGGCTGGCGTTGGCACCGCCCTGCAGGCCGCGCAGCACCGTGGCAGCCGAGCGGATCGACACCGGGTGCTCCCCGGAAGCTCCGCCGAAAACCAGGCCCACGCGGACTGGACCAGGGCTGGAGGGGGCGTGGGGGGAGACCTCAGGCATCGGGCCGCTCGAAGACCGCCGTGGACGGTCCAGGCAAAACTCAGGCCAGTTTGCCGCTCAGGGAGAAGGCGCGCACCTCCTCGATCAGCACGTTCACAAGCTCGCCCGGCTGGATGGCCGTGCCGTCGGACCGCTGGCCGGGGAAGAAGGTGAGCCGGTTGGTGCGGGTGCGGCCCATCACCTGGGCCGGATCCTTGGGATTGATCCCCTCCACCAGGATCTGCTCGATGCGGCCGGCGTAGCGGGCGCTGCGTTCTTTTGCTTTCCTCTCCACCAGCGCGTTGAGCTCCCGCAGGCGCTCCACCTTCACCAGCTCGCTCAGCTGGTTCGGCCAGTCGGCAGCGGGGGTGTTGGGCCGCGGCGAGTAGGCGGCGGTGTTCACCTGGTCGAAGCCGATCTCCTCGATCAGCGCCAGGGTGCGGCGGTACTGGGCGTCGGTTTCGCCGGGGAAGGCCACGATCACATCGGCGCTGATCGCGGCATCGGGCATGCGCTCGCGGATGCGCGCGAGGATGCGGCGGTAGCGATCGACCGTGTAGCCGCGCGCCATCGCCTTGAGCAGGTCGTCGTCGCCGCTCTGGAAGGGGATGTGGAAGTGCTCACACACCTTGGGCAGCTCGGCGCAGGCATCGATCAGCCGCTCGGTGAAGTAGCGCGGGTGGCTGGTGGCGAAGCGGATGCGCTCGATGCCCGCCACGTCGTGCACGAACTGCAGCAGGTCGGTGAGGGTGTGCTGGCGGCGGCCCTCCGGCGTGATGCCCGGCAGGTCGCGGCCGTAGGCGTCGATGTTCTGGCCCAGCAGGGTGATCTCCTTGTAGCCCTGCTCCGCCAGGCCCTCCATCTCCAGCCTGATGGCCTCGGGCAGGCGCGACTGCTCCTTGCCGCGCACCGAGGGCACCACGCAGTAGGTGCAGCGCTCGTTGCAGCCGTAGATCACGTTCACCCAGCCGCAGATCGTGCTGTCGCGGCGGGCGGTGGTGATGTCCTCGAGGATGTGGTGCTCGTCTGTGGCCACCACCTGCTGGCCCTGCTCCACCTGGGCCAGCAGCACATCAAGCCGGTTGGCGTGCTGGGGCCCCATCACCAGATCCAGTTCGGGCACGCGCCGCAGCAGCGATTCGCCTTCCTGCTGGGCCACGCAGCCGGCCACCACCAGGGTGAGGTTGGGATTGGTGCGTTTGCGTTGCGCTTGCCGGCCTAAGTAGCTGTAAACCTTCTGCTCGGCGTTATCGCGGATCGTGCAGGTGTTGTAGAGCACCAGATCGGCCTCGAGCTCGGCCTGGGCTTCCCGGTAGCCCATCGATTCGAGGATTCCGGCCATGCGTTCGGAATCCGCCTTGTTCATCTGGCAGCCGAAGGTGGTGATCCAGTAGCTGCCGCGCCCCGCCTGGGGGGCCTGGGGGGCCGGAGTGCTGGCCTGGGAGAGGGTCGCCGTCATGGCTTCAGTTTCGGCTATGGCCAGCCCGGACTGACGCGGGGCCGGGGCCGTGCCAGCTTGAACGCAGCGCCCCAGCTTCAATGCGCCTGAGCCTGCGCCGCTTCCCGCTCACCAAGGCCGTGCCCCTGGCCATCAGCCGCGGCACCACGGGCGCCGTGGAGCACCTGCTGGTGACGGTCGAGCACGGCGGCCTCACGGGCTACGGAGAGACCGGCGGCTTCGACACCGGCCACCGCCACTACGCCACCGAGGCCATTGCAGCCGAGCTCAAGGCCGTGGCCCATCAGCTGGAACCCCTGTCTCCCGAACCCCTCCAGGCCCTGGAACCCCTGCTGGCCGAACTCAGCCCACCGGCGCGCTGCGGCCTGGATCTGGCACTCCACGACTGGTGGGGCCAGCGGCTGGGGCAGCCCTTGCACCGGCTCTGGGGGCTGGATCCGGGAGCCTGTGCCGCCACTAGCGTCACCCTCGGGCTGGGGGAGCCCGCGGCGGTGCTGGCGCGGCTCGAGCGCTGGTGGCAGCTGCTGTCCGCCACCCGCATCAAGCTCAAGTTGGGCAGCCCCGACGGCCTCGCCCACGACCTGGCCCTGCTGGAGGCGGTGGCCGCGGCCCTGGAGCAGCGGCGCCAGAGCACCGGCGTGGCCTGCGAGCTGCAGGTGGATGCCAACGGCGGCTGGGATCTGGATGCCGCCAGGGCGATGCTGGAGCCGCTGGCCCGCGCCGGAGTGGTGCTGCTGGAGCAGCCCCTGGCGCCCCAGCCCGATCCCGAGGCCGACACCGCCGGTTTTGCGGCCCTCCATCCCCACTGCCCATTGCCGCTGGTGGCCGACGAGAGCTGCTGGGACCTGTCCGACCTGCTGCGCCTCGCCTCCCACGTGGATGGGATCAACATCAAGCTGCTCAAGAGCGGCGGCCTCGGCGAGGCCCTGTTGATGGCCCGCACGGCGCGGCGGCTGGGGCTGGGGGTGATGCTGGGCTGCTACTCCGACGGCTCGCTGCTCAATGGCGCCGCGGCCCAGCTGCTGCCGCTGGTGCGCTGGCCCGACCTCGACAGCCACCTCAACCTGATCGACGACCCATGTGTGGGGCTGGAGCGGCAGGGCGATCGGGTGCTGCCGCCGGAGGCTGGCGGGATCGGTGTGCGGCCAGGGCTGGACTGGGCAGCGGAGACCCCCGCTACGGCGATGGAGGTGAACTGATGCTGAAAGCTGAACAGCGGGTTGTGCTGCTGCAGCACGGCGGTCTGGCCGACCTCTCCGGCAAGACCGGCCTCACGCTGTTGCGCTACCGGCGCGGGCCGGTGGTGGCGGTGGTGGATCCCGACCAGGCAGGCCGCAGCCTGCGGGAGGTGAGCGGCATCGACCGCGATGTGCCGGTGGTGGCGTCGCTGGCGGAGGCCCTGGCCTACGGGCCCGAGGTGGCGGTGGTGGGGCTGGCACCTTCGGGTGGGCGCTTGCCGCCGCCGCTGCGGGCGGATGTGGCGGCGGCGCTCCGGGCAGGGCTGAGCGTGGCCAGCGGGCTGCACAGCCGCATCGGCGACGACCCCGAGCTGGCGCCTTTGTGCCGGGATCCCGCCTGGATCTGGGACCTGCGCCGCGAGCCCGAGGGTCTGGTGGTGGCGGCGGCCCGGGCGGCGGCCCTGCCCTGCCGGCGCCTGCTGGCGGTGGGCTCCGACATGGCCGTGGGCAAGATGAGCGCCTGCCTGGAACTGGCGGCCGCAGCCGAGCAGATGGGCATCCCGGCCCGGTTTGTGGGCACGGGCCAGGCCGGCATCCTGATCAGCGGCCAGGGGGTGGCCCTCGATGCGGTGCGGGTGGATTACGCCGCCGGGGCCGTGGAGGCGGCCGTGCTGGAGGCTGGCGCCGATCTGGGACCCGAGGGCCTGCTGATGGTGGAGGGTCAGGGGTCGCTGGCCCATCCCGGCTCCACCGCGACCCTGCCCCTGATCCGCGGCAGCCAGCCCACCGAGCTGCTGCTGGTGCACCGCGCCGGCCAGACCCACCTCAAGGGCTTGGCGGATCTGCCGATTCCGCCGCTGCCGGAGCTGATCGCGGCGGTGGAGGCCGTGGCGGCCCTGGGCCGATCCGATGGCCAGCGGCCAAAGGTGAAGGCGGTGGCGCTCAACACGGGCCACCTCGATGACGCGGCCGCTGCCCAGGCCATCAGTGCGGTAACGACCAAAACCGGCCTGCCCTGCGCGGACGCCGTGCGGGGCGGAGCGGGCCAGCTGCTGGAAGCTCTACTCCCCTCAAGATGAGGGCAGAGCGGAATGAAAAGGGCGAGCGAGGGGACTCGAACCCCCGAATAGCGGCGCCACAAGCCGCTGCCTTAACCACTTGGCGACGCCCGCCGTGGTGCGGTGCCAATGTACCAATTCACCCTGCCCCCGTGTCCGTTTGGCCCCTGCTCCGCGAACTGGCTGGCTGGGCAGGGCGGCGGGGGCGGCGGCGCTGGGCGGTGCCCTGGTGTTCAGCAATCCCCGGCCAAGCGACTTCGACGGCTTCGCCGCCGAGCAGCTGGTGGATGTGATCGAGGCGGAGGTGTGCCGGGGTGAGGTGCTGCCCACGTTGCTGCGCCTGGCCCTGCGCGACTGTCCCCGCCTGATCCGGGCCCAGCGCGGGGCGATCGGGGCCTATGTGGGGCGCCACACCCGCCGCACCAATCTGGGGCTGTTGAGTCTCTATCGCACCGAGTTCGGCGGCACGGATCTGCTGGGTTGGAGTCTGCCCCGGTTTTCCGCCACGGTGGTGGGGGCCGCCGGCCAGCTGGTGATCGTGCAGGCCGGCCTCGACGCGGAGGGCAGCTGACGCCCATCCTGGGGCGATGGCCAACCCTTCAGCCGCCGCATCCAGCCTGTCCGGGGAGTGGCCGGCCGGCCGGCTGCGGCTGCGCCTGCCCCGCTGTCTGCTCGATCCGGGCCTGGCGCGGCTGGCGGTGGGGGAACAGGACGGACTGGTGGCCCTGGAGCTCGAGCACCGTGAGGGGCGGGTCGTGAGCCTGCGCCCCCTGGCCGGGGAGGGCGATCCCGCTGCCCTGCCCCTGGCCCTCACGCCCCTGGTGGAGCCCCATGCCCACCTCGACAAGTGCTTCACCGCCGAGGCCTTCCCCAATCCCGGCGGCACCCTTGCCGCTGCCCTCAGGCAGAACCAGCGAGAGGCTCAAGGGCGCAGCGTGGAGCTGGTGATGGAGCGGGCGGAGCAGGCCCTTGAGCGCGCCTGGCGCCAGGGTCTGCGGGCGGTGCGCAGCCACATCGACAGCGCCGGTCCCGGCGCACACCCCAGCTGGGAGGCCCTGCTTGACCTGTGCCAACGCTGGGCCGGCAGGGTGGATCTGCAGCTGGTGGCCCTGGTGCCGATCAACCATTGGAGCACTCCGGAGGGCGAGGACCTCGCCCGCTGGGTAGCGGCTCGGGGTGGGTTGCTCGGTGGTGTGCTGGGCCCGCCCTATGGCCATGACGGCAAGGACCGGGTGGCGTTGAAGGCTCTTCTGGAACAGGCTGAACGCCTGGGCACGGCCGTGGACCTGCATGTCGATGAGGACGACAGCCAGCCCGGCCGCGGTGTGCAGCTGCTGCTCTCGGTGCAGCGGCAGCTGCGCACCGCCGTGCCGCTCACCTGCAGCCATGCGGCCAGCCTGGCCCTGCTGGGCGAACGCCGGCTGCAGCGGCTCGCCGAGCAACTGGCCGACGCCGAGGTGGCGGTGGTGGCCCTGCCGCTCACCAATCTCTGGCTGCTCGGCCGCCGGCCCGAGCGCACGCCGCTGCTGCGGGTGCAGGCACCGATCCCCTGCCTGCAGCGGGCCGGGGTCACTGTCGCCCTCGGCGGCGACAACGTGCAGGATCCCTGGTATCCCGGGGGTGATTTCGACCCGATCGAGCTGCTGCGGCTCGCGCCGCTCACCAGCCATCTCTGGCCGGCTGAGCGCCTGGGGCTGGCGCCCTTCACCACTGCGCCGGCTCGACTGCTGGGGCTCGAGTGGGATGGCCTGGTGCGCGAGGGCGGCCCGGCCGATCTGGTGGTGCTGGCCGCCGGCAGCTGGAGCGAGCTGCTGGCCCGCACGCCCCAGCGGCGGGTGCTGCGCGGCGGCCGCTGGCTGCCCCCACCGCAGCAGCAGCTCCCCTCCCCCCTGCTGGAGGCCAGCATGGGCTGAGCTGCCGTGAGCCCCGTGTCGTCCCTGCCGCCGCGTTCAAGCCAGGCCACGATCGATCAGCTGGCCGCCGAACTGGGCCAGCAGGACGTCCAGCTGCGGCTGGTCACCGCGGCCGAGCCGGCCGAGCTGGAGCGGCTCTCGCGCGACTACTTCGACTACTCCCCGCTGCTGGTGCCCCTGTTCAGGGGCCAGCGGGCCCAGCTGGCGGTGCGGGCCACCAGCGTGGAGCAGGTGCGGCTGGTGGCCGGCGCCTGTGCCCGGGCCGGCGTGCCCCTCACCCTGCGCGGGGCCGGCACCGGCAACTACGGCCAGTGCGTGCCCCTGGCCGGCGGCGTGGTGCTGGATCTCACCGGTTTGAACCGCCTGCGCGATCTCGACGCCGGAACCGGGGTGATCGAGGTGGAGGCCGGAGCCGTGATGGCGGGGCTGGATCAGCGGCTGGCCGCCCAGGGCCGGGCCCTGCGGCTGCTGCCCAGCACCTACCGCAGCGCCAGCATCGGCGGCTTCATCGCCGGTGGCTCCGGCGGCATCGGTTCGCTGCGCTGGGGCTTTCTGCGCGATCCCGGCAACCTGCTCGGGCTGGAGGTGGTCACGGTGGAGCCGGAACCCCGGCTGCTGCGGCTGGATGCCAGCGCCAGTGAGCCGCTCAACCATGCCTACGGCTGTAATGGCATCATCACCGCCCTGCGGCTGCCCACCTGCGAGGCCGAGGCCTGGCAGCAGCTGGTGGTGGGATTCGCCAGCTGGGCCGAGGCGGTGGAGGCCGGCCGAGCCCTGGCGGCCACGGCCCTGCAGCTCAATGGACTCACGCTGCTGGAGGCTCCGATCGCCGCCCGCTCCCCCTGGCCCCAGGGCTGTGCAGCGGCCGGACGGGGGGAGCATCGCCTGCTGCTGCTGGCTGCCCCGGACGCCCTTGAGGTGCTACCGGCCTGGCTGGCGGCCCGTGGCGGCACGTTGGTGTGGCAGGCGCCCCAGGGTGAGAGCCGGGGCCTGCCCCTGCGGGAGCTCTGCTGGAACCACACCACCCTGCACTGGCGGGCCCAGGTGCCTGGCTGGACCTACCTGCAGTTGCTGCTGCCCCAGCCGGAGCTGCCCCTGCTGCAGGAGCTGAGCCGCCAGTGGGGCGATGCCCTGCACTGGCATCTGGAGGCCGTGCGCCACCAGGGGGCAGCTCGCCTTGCGGCCCTGCCGCTGCTGCGCTGGCAGGGGGAGGCGCCGTTGCAGCAGCTGATGGCCCAGCTGCGCCAGGCCGGGGCGGTGATCTTCAATCCCCATGTGATCACCGTTGAGGACGGCGGCCTGGGGGTGATCGACGCCGACCAGGTGGCGGCCAAGGCGGCCTACGACCCCGCTGGCCTGCTCAACCCGGGCAAACTGCGGGGCTGGCTGGAGCGCTGAGCTGGGCGGGGCCAGCCGTTCAGATCAACAGCCCAGACTCAGGCGTGTCTCCACCCCGGTGACGGGGTTGGTGCCCTCGGCATCGCTGCAGAGGGCCCGCTGGTCGACCCGGTCGATCAGGGCGTCGCTGAAGTCGGCGCCTGTCACCGTGGCGCCGCTGAAGTTGCTGCCCGCAGCGATCACCCCGCTGAGCAGGGCATCGGTGAAGTCGGCGCCGCTGAAATCCACTTTGTCCATCAGCACGCCGCTGAGGTCGGCGCCCCGGAAGCTGGCCTCCGGAAAGGCGGCCTGGGTGAGGATCGCTCCGTGCAGGTTGGCGCCGCTGAAGTTGGCATGCCGGCCCGACGCCCCGGCAAACGAGGTGTTGGCCAGGTCCTGGCCGCTGAAATCAGCCTCGTTCTGGTTGGTGAGGGTGTAATCCACGCCCGTGAACTCCGCCCATGCCGCACCCACCGGCAGCAGCAGTGCCAGCAGGCTGAACAGCAGCCCCAGCAGCAGGGGCCGCAGCGGGCGGGAGAGCAACCGCTGCAGCCTGGACGGGGGAACTGGGGGCATGGACGACAGCTCCGGGCGGGACCCGTTCACTCTGCCGCGACGGCCACGCCGAGGTGGGTGCGGATGCGCTCCAGAGCTGCCCGCTCCTCGGCGGACACCTTCTCACCGGAGCCGAACAGGCCCTTGCCGGCCGCCTCCGCCACGGCCACGCAGCCCTCCACGATCATCTGGCAGTACTGCTGCACGGTGGCCGCATCGGCTTTCTGGCGGGCCAGTTCCAGGGCGGCGTCCACCTCCTCGAGGGCCCGGTCGAGCACGCGGCCGCCGCGCACGTCCTCCGGGTTGATCTGCAGCTTCTCGGGGCGGATACCCTCCTTGAGGGCCTCCGGGCTGAACAGTCCGGCGATCAGGGGGTTGTCGGCGTAGCGCTGGGCCGCGCCGGCCAGCTCCCGCCCCAGGGCCAGGGCTTCCTGGGCACTGGAGATCACCCCCATGTCCACGGTCATCACGGCCAGGGCTGCCGCCAGGGGCGCGCCCATCAGTTTGCTGCGCTCGTCTTTGCTGAGGTCCAGGGTCATGGAATTGGCAGGGCAAGGGAGCTGCGGCAGCCCCACAGGGTTGCCGCAGGAACGCTCTGCATTCTGGCGAGGCTGCCCCGATCCGTCAGCCGTCAGCTCGAGCCGTCAGCCCCAGCCAGCAGATCGCCGATCAGATAGAGCGAGCCGGCCACGATCAGCCGTTCGCCACCGGCGCCGTGCTGCGCCAGCTGGATGGCCTGTTCCAGATCTTCCGCCGCTTCCAGCTGCTGGGCCAGTTGCGGCGCAGCGGCGGCCAGAGCGTCACGACTCCAGCTGGCATGGTCCGGCACCGGCACGATCCAGGCCCGGTCGGTGGGGGCCAGGAGCTGGGTCACCAGCTCTGCTCCCTGCTTGTTGGCCAGGATCCCCAGCAGCCAGTGGCGCGGCCCCTTCCCCAGCCCGTGGCGGGCGGGATGACGGTCGAGCTCAGCCCGCAGGGCCGCGGCTGCAGGCGGATTGTGGGCCCCGTCCAGCAACAGGGGTACGCCGCACCAGTGCAGTTGCTGCAGCCGGCCGGGCCAGCGGGCCTGGGCAAAGCCCTGGCGAATGGCGGCGACGCCCACGGGCCAGCCCCGTTCGGCCAGGGCCTCGAGCATGCCCAGCGCCACTGCTCCATTGGCCGCCTGCACGCTCCCGGCCAGGCCGCAGGCACAGAATTCGCCCTGGATCTCCAGGCTGCCATCGGCCGCCTGGGCCAGGGGGGGGCGCCAGCACAGCTGGGCACCCATGGCCTCGGCCTGGCGCTCAAGCACCGCCGTCACCGCGGCTGCCTGGGGTGCGCTCACCGCCACGGCCCCGGGCTGCAGCACGCCGGCCTTCTCGGCGGCGATGCTGGCCAGGTCTGGCCCGAGACATTCGCGGTGGTCAAGTCCGACCGTGGCGAAGCCGATCACGCCGCGATCGGGATGGCAGCTGGTGGCATCGAGCCTGCCGCCCAGACCCACCTCCAGCACCACCAGCGGCAACTGGGCCTCGGCGAAGGCCAGAAAGGCGGCGGCCGTCACCAGTTCGAATGGCGTGAGCTGGTGGCGCTCGGCCACCTCGCGGGCGCTGCGCAGATGGCGGCGCAGAACGGTGGCCAGGATCGGGTCGGGCCCCAGCCGGATGCGCTCGGTCCAGCTCACCAGGTGGGGCGAGGTGTAGAGGCCTGCGCGGATGCCCGCCGCCAGCAGGCTGCGGTGCACCAGGGTGCAGATTGAGCCCTTGCCGTTGGTGCCGGCCACCTGCACGGCGGCAAAGCGCCGCTCGGGATGGCCCAGCTCGGCCAGGGCCCCTTGCAGACGGCCCAGGCCCAGATCCACGCCGCGATGGCTGAAGGGCTCGATCAGGTCGGTGAAGGAATCCAGCACCGTTTCAGCGTCTAGGAGGGGTCGGGATGGCTCAGACCAGGCTGAGCAGGGCCTGCTCCAGCAACTGCACGGCCTGGCGGATCTGACGGGTTTTGATCGTGAGTGGTGGCACGAAACGCACCACGGTGGGGCCGGCCGGTACCACCAGCAGCCCCCGGGCGAGGGCGGCCTTCACCACCGCTGGGGCAGCCGGAGCCTCGGCCCGCAGCACCAGACCCTGCAGCAGCCCCCAGCCGCGGCTGCCGGCCAGCAGCTGGGGGTGGAGCTGCACCAGGGCGCCCAGCTCCTGTTCGAGCACGGCACCCACGCGACGCACCCGGGTGAGCAGGTCGCGGCGTTCCAGTTCGGCCAGCACGGTGAGGCCGGCGCGGCAGGCGAATGGATTGCCGCCGAAGGTGCTGGCGTGGTCGCCGGGGCGGAAGACGTCGCAGTGGCTTTTCACGGCCAGGGCGCCGATCGGAATGCCGCCGCCCAGGCCCTTGGCCAGGGTGAAGGCGTCCGGTTCCACCCCCAGCTTCTGGTAGCCCCACAGCTCGCCGCTGCGGCCCACGCCGATCTGCACCTCGTCGAAGATCAGCAGGATGTTGTGGGCATCGCAGAGCTCGCGCACTCGGCTGAAGAACGCCAGCTCGCCGGGATGCACGCCCCCTTCGCCCTGCAGGGGCTCAAGCAGCACGGCGGCCACCCGGGGACCGCTGGCCTCGCACTCCCGCAGCAGATTCTCAAACGCGCCCGTGTCGTTGTAAGGGAAGTAGCGGAAGCCCTGCACCATTGGCTCGAAGCCCTGGTGGTACTTGGGCTGGCCCGTGGCCGTCACCGCGGCCAGGGTGCGGCCGTGGAAGCTGGCCTCGGCGGTGAGGATCAGGGGCCCCTGCTCCGGGCTGATGCCGCGCACCAGTTGGCCGTGCTTACGGGCCAGCTTGATGGCCGCCTCGTTGGCTTCGGCGCCCGAGTTGCAGAAGAACACCCGGTCGAAGCAGCTGCGGGCTGTGATGGCCTCCGCCAGCTGCTGCTGTTCCGGGATTCGGTACAGATTGGACACATGCTGCAGCCGGCCCAGCTGGCGGTTGAGGGCCTTGCGCAGGCGCGGGTCGCTGTGGCCCAGGGTGCACACGGCGATGCCGGCCACGCAGTCGAGGTAGCGGCGGCCGTTGTGATCCCACACCCACACACCCTTCCCTCTCACCAGCTCCACAGGGAAGCGGGCGTAGGTGTCCATCACCGGGTTGGTGGGGTCCGGGGCTGGCGGGATGGGAGCGGTGGGACTCGAACCCACATGCCCGAGGGCGCTCGATTTTGAGTCGAGTCCGTCTACCAATTCCGGCACGCTCCCGATTGCTGGAGTTTAGGCGGCCAGGTGGGGGCTGGACTGCTGGCTGTGGAGGAGGCTGGCGGGATCGATCCGCTGGATGGAGGCCCCCACGGCATTCAGTTTGTGCTCGATGCCGGCGTAACCCCGATCGAGGTATTCCAGGCCGTACACCTCGCTCACCCCTTCCGCCGCCAGGCCGGCCAGCACCATGGCCGCCGATGCCCTGAGATCGCTGCCTTTCACAGGGGCAGCGCTCAGCCGGGCCACACCGTCCACGAAGGCGGTGTTGCCATCGGTACGGATCGAGGCGCCCATGCGCTGCAGCTCAGCCACATGCTGCAGGCGGTTTTCGAAGATCTTTTCGCACACCATGCTGGTGCCTTCAGCCGTGGCCAGCAGGCTCATGAACGGCGCCTGCAGGTCGGTGGGGAAACCGGGGAAGGGCTGGGTGCGCAGATCCACAGCACGGATCCGCTCGGCCTGGAGGGTGAGGCCGTCGCCATCGCGTTCGATGCGGCAGCCGGCCTCCTCCAATTTGGTGAGCACGGCGCCGAGGTGCTCCGGAATCACCGGTGCCACGCGCAGGGCAGAACGGGTGATCGCGGCGGCCAGCAGAAAGGTGCCGGCCTCAATGCGGTCGGGGATCACGCTGTAGTCGGCACCGTGCAGCCGTTCCGTGCCGGCGATGGTGATGGTGGGCGTGCCTGCCCCGCGGATGCGGGCGCCCATGGCCAGGAGCAGATCGGCCAGATCAACCACTTCAGGTTCCTGGGCGGCGTTCTCGATCACGGTTTCGCCGTCGGCCAGGGCGGCGGCCATCATCAGGGTCTCAGTGGCACCCACGCTGGGGCAATCCATGTGGATGTGGGCGCCACGGAGACGACGGTTGGGCCCGGGAACGACCGCAGTTACCACACCGTGCTCGATCGTCACCTGGGCGCCCATGGCCTTGAGGCCCTTGACGTGCTCGACCACAGGGCGGGTACCGATCTGGCAGCCACCCGGCAGGGGCACCTTGGCCATCCCCATCCGGGCCAGCAGCGGGCCAATGCAGAAGAAGCTCGCCCGCAGGCTGTTTACCAGCTCGTAGGGAGCGGCTGAGCAATTAATCTCGGAACCGCCCAGCTCGAGGGTGTCGGCGGAGCGACGCACTTTGCCGCCCAGGCTCACCAGCATCTCCCCCATGCCCACGATGTCAGTGAGGGGGGGGACATTGCGCAGAAGAATCTGGTCGCTGGTGAGCAGGCAGGCGGCCATCAGCACCAGGGCTGAATTCTTGGCGCCACTCACGCGCAGTTCGCCGCTCAGGCGGCGTCCACCACTCACCAGCAGATGGGGACGCTGCAGATCGGGGGACAGGGAGGCCACGGCAGCTGCTGTCGCCGCTTCGCTGCTGGGGACAGAGCCGGAGGCCGATGTCGCGGAAGTGGAAACGGGGACAGCAGAAAGGGTCACGTAAGGCTGTCCTGCGGAATTGCACAGGAATAATGACAACAAATCCCCCAATCGTCTAGAAGGCCGCTGCCAGAACTGGCTGACGTGCCGCCGCGCCGCAGCGTGCCGGTGGGGCTGCGCCGGCTGGAGGGGTCCGCCATGTCGTAGGGTTCAGGGGTCACTGCGGTGACGGCCACGCGGATGTGGCGGAATTGGTAGACGCGCTAGTTTCAGGTACTAGTGGCAGCAATGTCGTGGGAGTTCAAGTCTCCCCATCCGCACTGAAATCTTATGATTCTCTTAAAGATCTCCAACGCATCCGAGCTGGTTGCATCGAAGATCGGCAAGTTTTTGGAGAGTCTCACGCCCGACTCTCTGGATCAGACCACCGTGGAGGATGCCGTGATCGGCAAGCTCATCGAGAACCTCCGCGCCGAGGGCATCAAGGGCGAGGTGGCTGCCGTACGAGGTGTCGACCTCGACAGCAGGCAGCTGGTGCTCGATGGAACTGCCAAGGTGCGTCGCCACGACCAGTTCTGATCCTGCTGCGCTGATCAGCAGCCGCCGCAATCCTCTGGTTCGCCAGCTCAGACTCCTCCACGAGGGCCGGGGCCGTCGGGAACAGGGGCTGCTCCTGCTCGAGGGCACCCATCTTCTGCAGGAAGCGATCCGCCTGGGACAAGCGCCCCGCCATCTGCTGGCCACGGAGGCCTGGATGGAGACCCATCCGCTTCTGTTGAACGCCCTGCCGCCCGGCTGCCGCCTGCACAGGGTGAGTGAAGAGGTGCTCCAGGCCGTGGCCAGCACCCAGCATCCGGATGGGGTGGTGGCCACCCTGGTGCTTCCGGCCATCGCCTCCGGGCCCAGCGACGGCCTGGCAGCAGCGACCAGTGCCCCAGGCTTCTGGCTGGTGCTCGACACGATCCAGGACCCCGGCAACCTGGGCACGCTGATGCGCACCGCGCTGGCGGCCGGAGTGCGCAGCCTGTGGCTGGCCGATGGGGCGGATCCCTTCCAGCCCAAGGTGTTGCGCGCTTCCGCCGGGGCAGCCCTGGCCCTGCCCCTCTGGCGCGGCACCCGGGCTGAGCTGGCGGAGCGCGTGCTGCGGTTGCGCGATCGGCATGGCGTGCAGCTGCTTGCCACCGTGCCGCCGGAGCAGGGCGGGCAGCCCTACTGGCAACTCGACTGGACAGCTCCGACGGCCCTGATGCTGGGCAGTGAGGGGGCGGGGCTGGCCCGGGAGCTGCAGGCGCTGGCCAGCCAGCAGGTCACCGTTCCCCACAGTCCGGCGGTGGAGTCCCTGAATGTGGCGGTGGCGGCGGCCCCGCTGCTGCTGGAGCGCCTGCGGCAGGAGAGAATGCCGGCCAGCTGAACAGTGGCCCCGGTGAGCGCAGCCCCCTCCAATTCTTCCGGCTCCTCTGGCGATTTTGATTTCGATGTGATCGTGATCGGGGCCGGTTACGGCGGCTTCGACGCGGCAAAGCACGCCGCGGAGCACGGGCTCACTGTGGCCATCGTGGAATCGCGCGACATGGGCGGCACCTGCGTGAATCGGGGCTGCGTGCCCTCCAAGGCCCTGCTGGCCGCCAGTGGCCGGGTGCGGGAGCTGGCCGATGCCGAGCACCTGGCCGGCTTCGGCATCCACGCCGCGCCGGTGCGATTCGAGCGACAGAAGATCGCCGACCATGCCAACCAGCTCGTGGCCACGATCCGCGCCAACCTCACCAAGACCCTGGAGCGCGCCGGCGCCACGATCCTGCGGGGCAAGGGCCGACTCGCCGGCCATCAACAGGTGACGGTGCGCGCGAGCGGTACTGGCGTGGAGCGCACCTACAGCGCCCGCGACGTGATCATCGCCACGGGTTCGGAGCCGTTCGTGCCCCGCGGCATCGAAACCGACGGCCGCACCGTGTTCACCAGCGACGAGGCGGTGAGCCTGGAGTGGCTGCCCCGCTGGCTGGCGATCATCGGCAGCGGCTACATCGGCCTGGAATTCGCCGATGTGTACACCGCTCTGGGCTGTGAGGTGACGATGATCGAGGCCCTGGATCGGGTGATGCCCACCTTCGATCCCGACATCGCCAAGATCGCCGCCCGCAACTTGATCGACGGCCGCGACATCGACGCCCGCGCCGGCCTGCTGGCCCGCAAGGTCACCCCCGGCTGCCCGGTGCAGATCGAGCTGGCCGACATGGCCAGCAAGGAGCTGGTGGAAACCCTGGAGGTGGATGCCGTGCTGGTGGCCACCGGCCGGGTGCCGAGCAGCGCCGGGCTCAACCTGGAGGCCGTTGGTGTGGAACCCGAGCGCGGCTTCGTCCCGGTGGACGACCACATGCGCGTGCTGGTGGGCGGGGAGCCCGTGCCCCACCTGTGGGCCGTGGGCGATGTGACCGGCAAGATGATGCTGGCCCACACCGCCGCCGCCCAGGGCACCGTGGCGATCGACAATATCCTGGGCCACACGCGGGCCATCGACTACCGCTCGATTCCGGCGGCAACCTTCACCCATCCGGAGATCAGCTCGGTGGGCCTGAGCGAGGCCGATGCCAAGGCACTGGCGGCGAAGGAGGGCTTCGAACTGGGATCGGTGCGCAGCTACTTCAAGGCCAACTCCAAGGCCCTGGCCGAGCTGGAGAGCGACGGCCTGATGAAGCTGCTGTTCAACAAGAGCAGCGGCGAGGTGCTCGGCGCCCACATCTATGGCCTCCACGCCGCCGATCTGATCCAGGAGATCGCCAATGCCGTGGCCCGCCGCCAGAGCGTGAAGCAGCTGGTCAACGAGGTGCACACCCACCCCACCCTCAGCGAGGTGGTTGAAGTGGCCTACAAACAGGCGGCCATGGCTGTTGGCTAGCGCAACCGGCTGTTGGCTAGCGCAATCAGCAGCGGGTCTGGGAGGGCTTCTCGGCGAAGCGTTCCTGGTAGTGGCGGGCCGTGGTGCCATTGCCGGGCAGCCCGCACTGGCGTAGGGCCTCGGCCATGCCTGGCCGGCGCCCCCCCTGCAGCAGCAGCTGGCGCAGCCGGGCGAGGCGCAGCTCGCGCAGGCTCTGGAGGGGGCGTTTCTGCAGGTGGTGCCGGAACGCCATCTGCAGGGCCCTGGGCGACACGCCCGTTTCCCTGGAGAGGTCGGCCAGGCTGAGATCGTCCGCCAGCCAGCGGTCCATGGCGCGCAACGTCTCGATCACGTGCCGCCATCCCCGGTCCTGGCGGGGAGTGGCGGAGCAGGGAACGGCGATCAGCGCATCCACCAGCAGGTCAAGCAGCTGGGGTTCCAGCACCAGCCACTCCTGGCTCAGGCCCTGGTCGGCCAGGGAGCGCAACCGACGGATTGCCAGGCCCAGCCGGGCGCAGGCTGGGTTGCTGTCCGCCAGGGAGCCGACGTCGTCAAGGGGCAGAAACGCCGTGAGCTGCCGACGGTCGGCTGCCAGCAGCAGCTGTTCCAGGGGGATCTGCAGGGTCCAGCTGAGGGATCCCGGTGAGTGCCGCCGGCCGGGAAGTTGGCAGTGCAGGTCGCCGAGGGTGCCATCCGGCTGTTCCTGCCAGTTCAGCTCCAGCTGATCGGGCTGGCCCTCAGGCCACGGCGCGGGGGACCGCAGGCTGAGGATCGGACCGTGGACGCAGGCGCCAGGACCTGGGGGGCGATCACCGAGCTGCAGGCTGGCAGGGCTGTGCAGAGCGACCCGGGGACGGCCCTTGAGCGGCATGGAGGTGGGCAGGCTGGTGCCCAGGAGAAGGTAAAAAATTTAGGTCCGGCCTTCGCGAATTGGGGCATGGGCCAGCACCGCTCTGGCGGGCAGCCTCTCGGGCAGCGCGGTCAACAGCTTTACGATCAGGCCAGCCCCCGTTCCCCGCCAACCCGTTGGAGATCCGCCGCCGGCCCCCGAATCCATCCGTGAAGGTGGCGCACCTGGAATACGCCATCCCCCATCAACAGGCCGAGCCGCGCCACATCCTCGAGCGAATTGTCTGGGAGAAGGACCGGGAGGTGGCCGCCTCCCGGGAGCGCCTGAGCCTCCAGAAGCTGCAGCAACAGGTGGCCGATCTGCCCGCCACCCGCGATTTCCTCGCGGCCCTGCGCGCCAGCTGCCGCAAGCCGGCGGTGATCGCCGAGGTGAAGAAGGCCAGCCCCAGCAAGGGGGTGATCCGCGAGGATTTCGACCCCGAGGCCATCGCCCGTGCCTATGCCGCCGGTGGCGCCAGCTGTCTGTCGGTGCTCACCGACAAGGCGTTTTTCCAGGGGGGCTTCGAGGTGCTGGTGCAGGTGCGCCAGGTGGTTGACCTGCCCCTGCTTTGTAAGGACTTCATCCTCAGTCCGTACCAGCTCTACCAGGCCCGGGCGGCCGGGGCCGACGCCGCCCTGCTGATCGCGGCGATCCTCAGCGATCAGGACATGGCCTACCTGCTCAAGGTGGCCCGCAGTCTCGGACTGGCGGTCCTGGTGGAAGTGCACGACGCGGCGGAACTGGACCGGGTGCTGGCCCTCGGCGGCGTGGAGCTGATCGGCATCAACAACCGCAACCTGGCCACGTTCCACACCGATCTGGCCGTCACCGAGCAGCTCACCGCCAGCCATGGCGAGCGCGTCCGGGCCAAGGGCTGCCTGCTGGTGAGTGAATCGGGTCTGTTCAGCCGCGACGACCTCGACCGGGTGCAGGGTGCGGGCGCCGACGCCGTGCTGGTGGGCGAAGCGCTGATGCGCCAGGCGGATGTGACGGCGGCACTGGAAACCCTGATCGGTGGCTGAGCGGTCAACCGAGCTGGTGGATCTGCTGGTGGTGGGCGCAGGCCCCGCCGGGGCCATGGCGGCGGCCACCGCAGCCCGGGGCGGCCTGGGCGTGTTGCTGGTGGACAAGCGGCAGCTGCCAAGGCACAAGCCCTGTGGTGGCGGCATGCCCCTGCCGGTGCAGGAGGAATTGCGCGATCTGGTGCCCGAGGCTGTGGTGGATACCCGGGTGCGCTGGATGCGGCACAGCTGGCGCTTCCAGGAGGCGGCGGAGGCTGCCGTGGATCCGCCGGGAACGCCGCCGGAGCGATCGCGGGCACTGTGGATGGTGCAGCGGCCCCGCTTCGACCACGTCCTGGTGCAGGCAGCGGCAGCGGCCGGGGCCCGGGTGCTGGAGGGGCATGCCTTTCAGGCGTTGGAGCGGGGGCGCGATGGGGTCACGGTCACGTTGCGCTGCCCGGGCGCCAGCGGCGAGCCGCGCTGCCTGCAGGTGCGGGCCCGCCACGTGATCGGCGCCGATGGGGCCGCCGGTGGGGTTGCCGCCTGTGTGGGCTTGCGGCCCGATCCGCGGGTTGCCCTGGCGATCGAGCTGGAGGTGCCCCACCAGTGGGATCCCGCCGACCCCCTGCTGTGCCCCGATCTGCTCCACCTCGACTATGGGGTGCTGCGCCGCGGCTACGCCTGGCTGTTTCCCAAGGCCGACCACCTAAACATCGGTGCGGGGCTGTTCCATGGCCGTGAGCGCGATGTGCGCCGCGACCCCACGGCGCGCCGGCGCATCCGCGCCGCAATCGACGCCACCGCCGCGGCGCTCGGGGTGGTTCCCCAGCGCCTGCGGGGGCTGCGCAGCTATGCCCATCCCCTGCCCTTCTGGGACGGCCCCGAGCCCCTGCACACTCCTGACGGCCGGGTGCTGCTGGTGGGCGATGCGGCGGGCCTGATCAATCCCCTGTTCGGGGACGGCCTGTTCCATGCCATCCGCAGTGGCCGACTGGCGGCCGAGGCCGTGCTGGACGGACGGCCCGATACCCATACCGAGCGGGTGCATGGGCTGCTGGCCGCCGATTTCGAGGCGGCCCGCCGCCTGGCCCGGATCTTCTACGGCCTGCCCGGGCTCAGCTTCCGCTATGCGATCAGCCAGCCGCGGGCCACGCCCCTGGCGGTGCGCCTGCTGGGGGGTGAGCTGTCGTTCCGGGGACTGGGCCGGCGGGCCCTGCGTCGGATTGCCGGCGGCCTGCTCGGTGAGCTGGGCCTGCGGACGGCTGTTGGCGGCCAAGGGCAGCAACCCCAGCCATAAAAAAGCCTGCCACCGAAGACGGTGACAGGCTTCTGGCCTCGGCCTGAACCGAGGCAGCAACGGCTGGGCTCGCTCAGACCTTGCGGGAGTAGAACTCCACCACCAGCAGTTCGTTGATCTCGAGGGCCACCCATTCGCGCTCGCACTTGCCGATCACCTTGGCGGAGAGCTTGGCCTTGTCGAACTCCAGGTGGGGCGGAATGTTGGCCAGACCAGGAAATTCCAGGTTGCCTTCGGCAAGCTTCCTGCTCTGCTTGCGCTCGCGGATGGCAATCACGTCGCCGGCCTTGCACTGGTAGCTGGGGATGTCCACGACCCGGCCGTTCACGGAGACGTGGCCGTGATTCACCAGCTGGCGCGCGCCGGGCACGGTGGGGCCGAAGCCGAGGCGGAAACACATGTTGTCGAGACGATTCTCGAGCAGCTTGAGCAGGTTGGTTCCGGTGGATCCCTCCTGGGCGCGCGCTTTCTTCACGTAGCGCACGAGCTGACGCTCGGAGATGCCGTAGTTGAAGCGAAGCTTCTGCTTCTCTTCCAGGCGGATGGCGTATTCGGAGCGCTTGCGCCGGGCTTGGCCGTGCTGACCGGGGGGATAGGACCGCTTCGCGGCCTTCCGGGTGAGACCGGGGAGGTCTCCCAAGCGCCGCGTGATCCTCAGACGAGGGCCGCGGTAACGAGACATGCTGACGATTCAAGGGACAGGGACGCCGCCGGATAGGCCATGCTGGACATCGATCCAGCTGGCCCGCTGTGCAGCGCCAACGTTCGATCTTATCCGTTGGCCCACAGGCCCTCGGCTTCTCTGCTCCGCTAGACGCGGGGCGTCCCGTCCTCCCCGGTGGACCGCTCGCCCGGGCGGTGGCCGGGCTGCTGCTGCTGCTGATCGGCGCCTACCGCCGCTGGCTCTCGCCGCTGCTGGGGCCGCGCTGCCGCTTCATCCCCAGCTGCAGTGCCTACGGGCTGGAGGCGATTCAGCGCCACGGCCCCTGGCGGGGTGGCTGGCTCACCCTCACCCGCCTGCTGCGCTGCCATCCCTTCACCCCCTGTGGCTGCGACCCGGTGCCCGAGTGATGGCGGATCTGTTGCTCTACACCCGCCAGGGCTGCTGCCTGTGCGAAGGTCTGGCGGACAAGCTGCTGGCCCTGCAGCCCCCGCCGCGGCTGCGGCTGATTGACGTGGACAGCGACCCGGCCCTGCAGCGGCGCTTCGGACTGGAGGTACCGGTGCTGGGCCAGAACCTGCCTGCCGGAGAACGGCTGCTGCCGCGGGTGCCGCCCCGGCTGGCGGGGGAGCAGCTGCAGCGCTGGCTGAAGCTGCAGGGCGTGCAGATGGAGTGAGTGCCTCTGGCCTGACCTTGGCCCACTCCACGCTTTGGTTGCCGGCGGGCGGCCCAGGCTTGGATCCCATTTAGAACGGTGCGCATCCGCAGCATCCAGCAATGACTTGCCTGCTCCATGCCCTTCTGCGCGAGGTGGGTCTGCAGGTGCCGCCGGGCCTGGCCAACCCGGATGTGCGGCTGGTGAGCTGTGACTCCCGCCGCCTGGGTGCCGGCAGTGTGTTCGTGGGCCTGCCCGGCACCCAGGCCGATGGGGGGCGCTTCTGGCGCCAGGCCCTGCAGGCGGGCGCGGTGGCGGCCCTGATCGGCGCCGATGCCGCAGCGGCGGAGCCACCGGGGGCTGACGATCCGGTGCTGGTGGTGTCCGATCCGGTGGCCCAGTGGGCCGGCCTGCTGGCCGCATCCTTCTGGGGGCAGCCCAGCCAGCGCATGGCCCTGATCGGCGTCACCGGCACCAACGGCAAGACCACCACCACCCACCTGATCGAGCATCTGGCCGACCATGCCTGCCGGCCTTCGGCCCTGTTCGGCACGCTGGTGAACCGCTGGCCTGGTCACAGCGTCACCGCCCAGCACACCACCGCCTTCGCCGACCTGCTGCAGGGCCAGCTCGCCCAGGCCGCCGAGGCCGGTGCCCTGATCGCCGCCATGGAGGTGAGCTCCCATGCCCTCGATCAGCAGCGGGTGGCGGGCTGCCGCTTCGCCGGGGCGGTGTTCACCAACCTCACCCAGGACCACCTCGACTATCACCCCTCGATGGAGGCCTACTTCGAGGCCAAGGCCCTGCTGTTCGCCGAGCCCCTGCTGGCGGCTGATGGGCCCAGGGCCGTCGTCAACGGCGATGACCCCTGGGGTGCCCGGCTGGTGGAGCGGCTGGGCAAGCGCTGCTGGCGCAGTTCCCTGGAGGACTCCTCTGCGCAGCTGTACATCGACGGCCTGGCGATCGACCAGCACGGCGTGAGCGGCACCCTGCACAGCCCCGCAGGCAGTGGCGACTTCCGTTCGCCCCTTGTGGGCCGCTTCAACCTGATGAACCTGCTGCAGGCGGTGGGGGCGCTGCTCCAGCAGGACCTGCCCCTGGAGCTGGTGCTGGCGGGCCTGGCCGGTTTCCGCGGCGTGCCTGGCCGCATGGAGCGGGTGCTGGCTGGGGCCAACGACGATCTGCCGGCGGTGTTGGTGGACTATGCCCACACCCCCGATGGTCTGGACAACGCCCTGCAGGCCTGCCGTCCGTTCACCAGGGGCCGTCTGATCTGCGTGTTCGGCTGCGGCGGCGACCGCGACCGCAGCAAGCGGCCCCAGATGGGGGCCATCGCCGCCCGCCTGGCGGACGCGGTGGTGGTGACCTCCGACAATCCCCGCACCGAGGACCCCCAGGGGATCCTCGACGATGTGCTGGCCGGGATTCCAGCCGGCACCGAGCTGCAGGTGGAGGCTGACCGGGCCTCGGCCATCGCCTCGGCGATCGCCGAGGCCGGCCCCGACGACCTGGTGCTGATCGCCGGTAAGGGGCATGAGGACTATCAGATCCTCGGCACCAAAAAGGTGCACTTCGACGACCGGGAGGAGGCTGAAATGGCCCTGCGCCGGCGGACTGCCGCCTGAAGCACAGGACCCATCAGCTCACCCGGGCCTGAGCGCGTCAGCCCCTGTTGACGGAGGCCACCGAGCTGCCCTGGCGGATGCGCATGTCGCTTTCCCGCACCCAGCCGCCGCCAGCCACCTCCAGCCAGCCGTTGGTAGAGCGACCGGTGAGGGAGACCATCTGGCCGTTGTCGATCCGGCGGCGCACCAGGGAGTGCTGCTCGGCCAGCTCATGGATCTCGGCCTGGCCATGCTGGCCGTTGGCCGTGGCGATGAACGAATCAGCGCTACGACCACCCAGCGGTGGTTCGGGGTCGCCGTAACGGAGTTCGTCACCCCCCTGGCCCCGCAGGGCAGCCCAGCTCAGGCCGGCCAGGCCGATCGGCAGGAGCAGCCACCAGGCATGGGAGCGGTTCACGGCCTGGGTTTCACTGGCGGCCGTGGCCATCGAGCGTGAGAAGTCCTGGCCGAAGTCGGTGCGGTCCGCACCTGCCTTGAGGGCATCGCCGAGGCCAACCACGCCCTTGCTGGCGCTGAAGGGGCAGGTGAGCCGGGCCTTGTTGACGCCGTCCTTGCTGAGGTCGAGCACGATCTCGACACGGTCGGCATCGATGGCGCGGCGGGAGACCACGCTCGACGGATCGGCGCGCCAGCCTTCGCTGGTCGCCTTGCCCAGACAGGCGGTTTCCGCCTTCTGGAGCATCTCGGCCGGGGCGCTGGCTTGGGCGGTGCCGCCTGCGGCTAGCAGCACCACGCCGGTGGCGGCGGCCAGCAGCGGCCGACGCAGAGCCTGAGAGGTGACCGGGTTCATGATCAGGGGGTATGGGAATAGGCGTGGGTTGCGAGCGGTGAATCCTGCAGCGGCTTGAGGGCTGTTGTCGGTTCTGCCCATCGGGCCAGCTCCCTGTTTGGGATGGTCCACCCACGGCTTCACCGTATACAGATCGGTTCGAATGACAACACAAACTGAGGAATCTGCTTGTTTGCTTCGCCATTGCACGGACTGACCTCTGGGATGGCCTGGCCAACTGGGATGTCCTGGCCTGGAAACCACGAGACCTCAATGCTGTTGCCCCACCTCTTCTGCTGGATTGGTGGCGTTAATTGTGTAATCCTGCGGCACTCGTTGGTACGAGGTGGCCAAGCCTGGCGTCTGGCTGGCACACTTCACACGTTCCTGTCGATCGCCCATGGCGTCCACTCCCTCCCTGTCCCAAAAATTTCTCGCTGAACTATTCGGCACCTTCTGGCTGGTGCTCGGCGGTTGCGGCAGTGCCGTCCTCGCCGCCGCCTTCCCCTACAACGACGCTGCCGCCAACCCGTTCGGCCTCGGTTTCCTGGGGGTGTCGCTCGCCTTCGGCCTCACCGTGCTCACGATGGCCTACGCGATCGGTCATATCTCCGGCTGTCACATCAACCCTGCGGTGAGCTTCGGCCTCTGGGCTGGTGGTCGCTTCCCGGGCTCCCAGCTGCTGTCCTATGTGGTGGCCCAGGTGCTCGGCGCCATCATCGCCGGCGGGTTTATCTACCTGGTGGCCAGTGGCCGTGAAGGCTTTGCCCTCACCGGCAGCAACCCCCTGGCCACCAACGGCTTTCTGGCCCACTCGCCGGGGGGCTATGGCTTCTTCTCAGCCCTGCTGATCGAGGTGGTGCTCACCTTCTTCTTCCTGATCGTGATCATGGGCGCAACCGACCGTCTGGCTCCCTCCGGCTTTGCCGGCGTGCCCATCGGCCTGGCTCTCACCCTGATCCACCTGATCAGCATCCCCATCACCAACACCTCGGTGAACCCCGCCCGCAGCACCGGTGTGGCCGTGTGGGCCGGAGCGGAAGCCATGGGCCAGCTCTGGCTGTTCTGGGTGGCCCCGATCGCCGGCGCCCTGCTGGCTGGCTGGGTGTACCGCAACCTGCTCACCCATGAGCCTGCGGTGAACGGCGTGATCCCCTCGGATCCGATCTGAGCTCTTGCCGCTCCGCCGCGGCACCGCTGTGCTCTGCCCGGGGAGTCGGCTCCCCGGGGTTTTTTGTGCTCAGCCGCGTTGCAGCCCCCGCAAGGCCTGCAGCAACCGCTCCAGGTCTGCTGCTGTGGTGGTGATGTGGGTGCAGGCGCGCAGGCAGGCTGGCTCGGGGAGCGAGCGCAGCCAGATGGCTTGCTCTCCGAGGGTGTCCACGATCGCCTCGGGCTTGATTGCCCTGCCAGCGGCGTCAGTGAGGGTGAAGCTCACCAGCCCTGCCGGAGGGGGCTCCTGCAGCAGAGGTTCCACGCCCGGCACCTGCTGGAGTTCCTGCCAGAGCCGGTTGGCTGTGCTGCGGAGGCTCTCCAGACGCTGCTCCGCCGATCCTTCCGCCTCCAGCAGCTGCAGGGAGCAGTCCAGGCCGGCGAACAGGGGAATGCAGGAGGTGGCCACCTCAAAGCGCCGCCCGTCGCTGTGGAAGGGGGAGCCTCCAGGGGCGGCCTCGGGCCCGCTGACCTGCTCCGACAGCAGACTGCGCCAGCCGATCAGGGTGGGCTGGGATTGCGCCAGCAACCGCTCCGACAACGCCACCACCCCCAGTCCCTCCGGGCCGCAGCACCACTTGTGGCCGGTGCAGGCGTAGATGTCGGCGGCACTGGCGGCGGCGGCAACGGGCACTGAACCCAGACTCTGGGCGCCATCCACCAGCAGCCAGGGCCGACTGGGGTGTGAGCTGAGCCGCTCGGCCACCCGGGCTATCGGCAGCAACTGCCCGGTGTTCCACAGCAGGTTGGAGAGCACCACCAGTCGGGTCCGGGGGGCCAGGGCCTGCTCCAGCCGCTCCAGCAGCACCCTTTCCGTGTGCTCAGGGCTACCGCGCAGGTCGCTCACCCTGAACTGCCCCACCTCCAGACCATGACGCCGTGCCAGCTCCTGGCAGGCGGCCACCACGCCGGGATGCTCGCAGTCACTGAGCAGCAGGGCTTCGCCCTGCTGCCAGGGCAGGCCCCACAGGGGCAGCACGCAGCCGGAGGTGACGTTCTCGGTGAAAGCCAGCCGTGCGGGGGCCACCCCCAGCCAATGGCCGAGTCGTTCTCGCAGGTGTGTGCTGGTGGCGTTCACCAGGGGCCACACCGCTGTGGTGAACGGTCCCAGCTCCTGAATGCTCTGCCAGCAGCTGAGGATTGCCTGCAGGGAAGGGTCCGGCAGGGGACCCTGGCCGCCGTAGTTGAAGTAGGTCTTGTTGGCCAGGGCCGGCATCAGCGCCCGGAGCTGCTCACCCATCCCCACCTCTGGTGATTTCCGCGATGTGATCCAGCTCGGGGCAGCAGCAGCTACCCCAAGCCGACTGTTCTTACCTCATCTGTCCTGTCCGGGACCGGCCGCTCAGATTGATCCGAAGGCCACCTGGCAGGCCGTGTTCACCAGTTCGGCCTCGGCCAGGGAAGTGGGCACCTCGCCATTGAGCAGGCCGTCCTCGCAATCGGCCTCCATCTCATAGGTGTAGTTGCCGTTGGCAGCCACGAAGGTGACCTCGGTTTGATCCCTGGCTTCCACTGATCCGTAGTACAGCTTCATTGAGCTGTTGGGAACCACAACGGTGGTCTGGCGTTCACGGATTGCATTGTTCACGGCGTTGTTCACGATCAGGGCCGTGGTGAGAGCGTTGATGCCCCAGCCCAGGGCCTGGCCACCCCACCAGCTCCAGTTGGAAGATCCAGAGTTGTACCAACCGCCGCCCCATGGACGGTTGTAGCCCCAGTTGGGACTTTGAGCCCAGCCTGGATAGCCACCCCAGGGCCGGTTGTATTGAACGGGTGTGATCCAGATGTTGCGACGGGATTTGTTGTATTGCTTCCACTGGTTGCTGTTCCAGGAGTTCCACTCCTGGCGTTGAGCCTGGCGATAACCCTTGTCCTTGCCCTTCTGCTTGCCGGCATCAAAGCCCTTGTCGTAGCCCTTGTCCTTGCCCTTCTGCTTGCCGGCGTCAAATCCCTTGTCATATCCTTTTTCAAGCCCTTTTTCGCGGCCCTTTTCGCGGCCCTTTTTCAGGCCGTCCTGGCGACCTTCCTCGTAGATCTTCTCGCGTTGCTTGTCGGAGATCTTGTTCTTGTTCTGCTGCTTGTCCTTGCTGGTGCTGTCAGTGTGATTTTTGTTCTGGGGTTGGGATTGATGGGTTTGCTGCTTGTTCTGGTGCTGGCTGGCAGGCTGGGCTTGCTTTTGTTTCTTTTTTTTCTTCTTGTCGTTGCTGTCGCTTTCCGCCAACAACAGCTGTCCTTCAGGGGAGACCATCGCAGTGGCCTGCCCCTGCTGGATGCCAGGCAGGGCCGCCAGCGCTGGCAGGGTGCTGGTGCTGGTGAGCAGGAGGGTGGCCGCCAAGGCGCCCAGGGATTGTCCGCTCGCTTGGAACCTTGCCATGTCTTGGAGTTAAGGGGCCAGTCTGGCCAAATCTGTTTCAGGTTAAGGGGGCTGGAAACGGCGGGAAACCGTCCCTTCCCATCCTGTTGCAGTGCCTCAGAGCAGCTGGCCGGCCATCACGGCCGCCACAGCTGAGAACAGGGTGATGCCCAAGGCGGTGAGGGGGTTCTGCCCTTGGGCCACGGCCAGGCTGGTGACCACGCCCGCACCGATGCAGGCTACGGCCAGCTGGTTCACCAGGTCGCCATGGTCGCGGGGGCTGGGGCTTGGGGTCACGGTGGGGCTTGCAATTGACAAGGACCGTAGGGGTGGTTGGCGAAGGGGCCACCACCCGGGATCTCCCTTGTTACGCCCCGTCGGAGTTCGTCATACCCCGCAATCTCGAGGCCGGTCGGGCCCGGCCGCCCCGGGCCCAGGCCTGCAACTGCTCCAGCTGCTCCCGGGCGGTGCGCGAGAGCGGCACCACCTGGCTGGCGGCGGCCACCAGGTCGGCTTCGCTGAAGTCGCGATCCTCGGCGAAGGCCAGGTGCATCGCCTCGATCACCGTCTGCTCCAGTTCGGCGCCGGAGAAACCCGCGGTGCGATCCACCAGCACATCCAGGGGGAGCTGGTGTTCGGGCCGCCGCCGGCGGAGCTGCAGGTCGAGGATGGCGCGGCGCTCGTCGCCGCTGGGCAGGTCGAGCAGGAAGATCTCGTCGAAGCGGCCCTTGCGCAGCAACTCGCCCGGCAGCCGTTCCACCGCGTTGGCCGTGGCCACCACGAACACCGCGCTGGTCTTCTCCGCCATCCAGGTGAGCACCGTGCCCAGCACTCGCTGGCTGGTGCCGCCGTCACTGCGGGAATCACCGCCAAAGCCCTTGTCGATCTCGTCGATCCAGAGCACACAGGGGGCCATCGCTTCGGCCCGCTGGATCATCTCGCGCGTGCGCGCCTCGGAAGCCCCAACCAGACCGGCGAACAGCCGGCCCACGTCCAGACGCAGCAGCGGCATGCCCCAGCTGTGGGCGATCGCCTTGGCGGTGAGGGACTTGCCCGTGCCCTGGGGGCCCACCAGCAGCACCCCTCTGGGTAACGGCAGCCCGTAGCGGCGGGCTTCCTCGCTGAAGGCCAGGCGCCGCTGTTCCAGCCAGTGCTTGAGGGCGTCCAGACCGCCGATGTCCGCGGGGGTGGCCTCCGTGGGGCAGTATTCCAGCAGCTCGGTCTTGGCGATGGCCTGGCGCTTCTCCTCGAGCACCTCGGCCAGGTCGTCTGCGCTCAGCCTGCCGCGCCGGGCCAGGGCGCGGGCGGCCAGCTGGCGCACCCGCTGGGCGCTGAGGCCATGGCAGGCGTCGCTGAGCTGGTCGAGCACGGCGGGTTCCAGGGGCTCGCCGCAGGCCTGGGCGATCGAACGGAGCAACGCGCTGATCTCAAGGGCATCGGGCAGGGGCAGTTCCAGCACGGTGATGCTGTCGTCCAGCTCCGCGGGCAACTGCCAGTTGGGGGCGGTGATCACCAGGGTGCGGGCGCTCTGGCGCAGGGTGCCGGCCAGATTGCGCAGGCGCCGGCAGACGCCGGCGTCCTCGCAGTAGCGGTGAAAGTCACGCAGCAGCAGGATGGCTTCCTGCCCCGTCGGCAGGGGGTCGAGGGCGGCCAGGGCCGCCATCGGGTTGCGGGCCGCTTCCCCCTCACGGTTGGGGGCACCGCGCAGGCCGTCCACGAAATCCCAGCGCAGCAGGGGGCGGTTGCCCAGCCGCTGGGCAGCCTGCTCCAGCAAGCTCTCCACCCGCTCCTCCTCGAGGCTGCGGATCCAGAGAATCGGCGTGCGCGATCGGATGAGCAGATCGAGCTGATCGGCCCAGTCGCCGGCGGCGCTCATCGGGCTTCGGGATCCCCGTGCTGCAGGGACTGCAGGGCGGCCCAGCGCGGATCGATGCCGCTGGTGGCGCTACCCCAGCTGGCCGGTCCCGGGCAGTCCGGGCCGCAGCGGTTCACCGCCGGCAGCTGCAGGCTGAGCTGCTCGAAGGTCCAGTGGGCTGGATCGAAGCTGCCCCGGGGATCGAGGCTTTCGCTGAGGGCGTCGGGATCGAGATCGAGCACCGACTCGCCCTGCTCGATCAGGCTGGTTTCCAGGCCCTGCTGACGGGCCTCCTCCCCCAGCCAGAGCAGCTCTTGGCTCTGAAAGCTGAGGGGGTGGTTGAAGTGCTGCAGACAGCGATCGCAGCAGAGGGTCACGATCGTGTTGGCCTCCCCTTGCACCTCCAGCAGGTTGCCGCGGTGGATGGCCTGCACGTGGCCGCGCACCGGCGTGAGGCTGGCGAGTTCAGGGAGGGGCTGGTCGAGCTCCCAGCGGCGGCCTTCAGCCAGGCCGCTGAGCTCCTGGATGGCAACCGGCCGCAGGTCGTTCACTTCTTTCCCTTCGGTTCAAAGGGCAGGCGCTCCCCGCCGCCATTGGCCGTGACGGTCACCGCCTGCTGGGCCATCTGCTGGTCGAGGATCTTCTGAAGGTTGTCGGGCAGGGCCTCGCGGCTGAGCAGGAAGGTCTGCAGTGCCTGGAAGATGTTGGCCACCACCATGTAGAGCAAAACCCCGGCGGGCAGGGGGAAGAACAGGAACATCGCCGTGATCATCACCGGCGTGATCTTGTTGGCGGTGGACTGCTGGGGGTTGGCAGGCATGCCCATCCCCGAGAGGATCTGGGAGATGAACAGGCTGGCGCCGAAGGCCGCCACCAGCACTGCGATGTCCCAGTTCACGCCGGCGTCGCCCATGAAGCCCACCTGACCGAGGGCCTGGATGAACAGGAAGCCGGTGCGGGCGGCCAGGCCGGGCACCTTGGCCTCCACCGTGGCGTCGCCCGGGGCCAGGGCTGTGATGGTGCCGTTCGGGTCCACGCTCACCACGCCGTCGCCCTTGGTGACGCTCCAGCTGGGGGCGAAGCGACTGCCGTTCTCGGCCTCAGTGAGCACGCTGGAGAAGCTGGTGCCCTCTTTGGTGTGCAGGTTCACCGTGGTGGTGTCGCCGACGCCCAGCTTGGTGCCCTTCTCCAGGGTGCCGATCACCGGCACGTGGTTGCTGCTGCTCAGGAAGATCGAATGGCTGGGGCTGTTGAAGGGTTTGGGCTCGACAGCCGCGATCTGGTCCGCGGGCAGCACCTTCACGTTGAAGGTGTAGGGCACGTCGGCAAAGGGTGAGCCGCGCAGGGTGGCGAACAGGGCGAACAGAATCGGCATCTGCACCAGCAGGGGCAGACAGCCGGCCAGCGGGCTGCCGAATTCCTTCATCAGCTTGCCCAGTTCCTCCTGTTGCTTCTGGGGGTTGTTGGCGTGCTTGCTGCGGATCTCGGCCTGGCGTTGCTGCATCACCGGCTGGGCGATGCGCATGCGGCGGGCATTGCGGATCGACCCGGCGCTGAGGGGGAAGAGCGCCAGTCGGATCACCACTGTGAGGGCGACGATCGCCAGGCCATAGCTGGGCACCAATCCGTAGAAGAAATCGAGGATCGGAATCAGTAGGTTGTCGGAGATGTAGCCGATCACGGCGCAGGGGGTGCTGGGGTGAAGGGGTCAGCGTGGCTCAGTGTGCCTGAGCGGGGGTGTGGGTTGAGGGGCGGCCTCAGGCGGCGATCCCCTTGGCTTTCGCGGGCTGGCCGGCCTGGCGACGCTCTTCGATGTAGGTCTCGAGTTCGCGGAAGCGGGGCACCGAGCGCATCTCCAGCTTGGCGCCGTCGTTGAGCACCAGCACCATGTCGCCCCAGGCGCCGAAGCCGCGGGGCACGCTGCGCACCTCGCGAATCTGGCTGTACACCACCTGGCTGCGATCGCGCCCCAGCCAGCCGCCGTTCACTTCAATCCGGCGGCTGGTGATGCGGAAGCGCAACCACAGGGCGCGCACGATCGCCCCCACGGCGAAGGGGATGCCGATCAGGGTGAGGCCGAACAGCAGGTTGAGCAGCAGGTCGCCCCGGGCGGGTCCCCCCTCGTAGAACACGGATTCCTGGATCTGGGCGCCGGGGGAAACGGGGGAGGACTTGCTCATCGACTCAGGCCTGCGCGCAGCAGAAGCTGATCGCATTCTCCCAGCAGGCTGGCTGGATCGCGCTCGGCGCTGCCAGGCTTGCAGCTCAGCAGCAGCCACACCGGCCCTTCCGGGCGGCCGATCGGCAGCTGCTGCAGATGGGCATGCAGCAGGCGCCGCAGGCGGTTGCGCCGAACGGCCCGCTTGTGCACCTTGCTGCTCACCACCACCCCGCAGCGCCAGGGGGTGGGGCTGCGGCGGCGCTGGTCCGGGGGCAGCAGCTGGGGGTCGGCGGGGAGCCAGCGCAGCATCAAAAAGGGGCCGTGGCTGGCACGACCCCTGCGATAGAGCTGATCGAAAATCCGCTGGCCCTTGAGGCGATGCCGCTGGGGCAGGGCCATGGGGACAGCACTCAGACGGCCAGCCTGGAGCGGCCCCGGCGGCGGCGCGCACGGATCACGCGCCTGCCGGTGTGGGTGCGCATGCGGACGCGAAAACCGGAGACCCGCTTGCGCTTGCGGCTGGTTCCTTCAAGAGTGCGCTTGGTCATGGCCGGATGCTCGCTCCCCTCTGCTCGTCAGGATTGGAATGAGGAACCAACTTATCAGGCAACGGGGAGGCATGGCAGCGCCGGGTCGCAACGCTGGGGTTCAGTTGTTGGGTGGTTCGATCTGGATCAGCCAGCTGCCCAGATAGCCGGAGATCGGCACGTCGCCGGGGGCCTGGGCCAGGGCATTGAACTGGTACATCCCGGTGTTGAAGGGATTGAACAGCCGCATGTACACCCCGATCGTGCCGGTGTCCGGCACCGGCGTCTCCGGGAAGATCTCCAGGGCACTGCCGTTTTCCGCCAGTTCGATCGTGGCCGGAATCTCCTCCACGCAGCGGGTGCGGGCCAGCATGCCGCCCTCGCTCATCTTGCAGAGCTTCACCCGTTTCGGATCGATCTTGGCGTCGAATGAGGGGGGAATGGTGACGCTGAGTTTGAGGATCGCGGTCTTGCGGTCCCGCGGCTTCAGGAGCAGGAAATACTCCGATCGACGCAGACGCTGGGTGTTGGTGATATAGAAGTAAAGCTTGCGATAGTCGCGGTTGTTGTCCCAGCGGAACTCCATCACGCTCGGGGTTCCCTGGGCCGCCGCGGGCTGAACCAGGCGACCGGGGCCAGCGGCGCTGAGGCCGAGCAGGCCAGCGGAGCCCAGGGCTGTGGCAGCGGCCAGGCCAGCCAGGGGGCGGCCCAGCCGCGCCAGGAAGGGGTGGGCCATCGGACGTAGGTGTCTCATCTCTCGATTCTCAGCAGCCCGTGCACAGGCCTGGTGAGATCAGTGGTCGGCCCGCTAGCTGGCGCGGTCGGGGCGTAGCCGGCTGGCCTCGCGCAGGTAGGGATGGCAGGGCTGGCGCTGACCCTCCAGCCAGGCGTGGGCCAGCAGGCGGATGCAGCGCGGCAGGTCGCCCGACACGGCCATCTGCTGACAGTCGAGCAGGGCCACGTGCTCCCAGCCGTTGCGGCGGCGGGCGATTGCGGCGGGAAACACCGCATCCAGATCGGCCGTGACCGAGAAGGTCACCGATACCACCCGCTCCCCTGCCAGCCCATTGCGGGCCACCAGGGCATCCACCAGTTCGGCCACGGCGCTGGCGATGGCCTCGGCGGTGTTGGCCTCGGCGGTGGTGGCCCCGCGCAGGGCCCGCAGTTGCAGGCCTTCGCTCATGGTCGCCAGAGCCAGAGGGGCTGGCCGGCCCAGGCCAGTTCCAGGCTGAGGGCCTGGCAGAGCGCCCGCAGGGCCGAGCGGCCCGGCAGCAGGCCGCCGAAGCGGCGAGGGGCGGCCCCGAACTCCGTGGGTCTTGTCTTGACGGGATCGAGACCCGCCAGGCTGCAGGCCAGTTCCCGGGCGCGCTCCTCATCGCCCAGTTCGTCCACCAGCCCCAGCTCCAGGGCCTGGGCGCCGCTGAACACCCGCCCATCGGCAAAGCTGCGCACCTGCTCCTCCGCCAGCCCCCGGCCCTCGGCCACGGCCGCCACGAACTGGCCGTAGCTGGAGTCGATCAGGCTCTGCAGCAGCTCCCTCTCCTCATCGGTGAGGGCGCGGTCCGGCGAGAGGATGTCCTTGTACAGGCCGCTCTTAACCGTCTCGAAACTGATTCCCACCCGTTCCAACAGTTTGGAGAGGTTGTTGCCCCGCAGGATCACGCCGATCGAGCCGGTGATCGTGCCGGGATTGGCCACGATCGTCTCGGCGGCCACCCCCACATACACGCCACCAGAAGCGGAGATGTTGCCGAAGCTGGCCACCACCCGGCAGCCTTTCTGGCGCAGCCGCCGCAGGGCGGCGTGAATCTCCTGGCTGTCACCCACGGTGCCGCCGGGACTGTCGATCCGCAGCAGCAGAGCGGGGCACTCCCGTTGCTCCACCTGGCGCAGGGCCTTCAGCACCCGTTTGCGCGTGCCACCGGCGATCGGGCCTTCCAGCGCAATCCGGGCCAGGGTGCGACGGGACTTGCGGCGCCAGGGCCAGACCATGCGGCAGCGGTAGAGATGGCTGGATCTTAAAAAGAAGCACCGATCCGGCCCAGGCCCCATGGTTCAGGCCCCGCGCTGGTCCGCCTTGCGCCTGCTGGCGATGCTCCTGCCCTTTGCCCTCTGGGGCACGGCGATGGCGGCGATGAGGCCCCTGCTGGAGGGGGGAACCCCCCTGCAGGTGGCCTGCCTGCGGCTGCTGCCCGCTGGGCTGGTGCTGCTGCTGGTGGCCCGCGGCCTGGGGCGGCCCCTCGGCGTGGATCGCCGCGACTGGCCCTGGCTGCTGGCCTTCGCCCTGGTGGATGGCAGCCTGTTTCAGGGTCTGCTGGCCCGTGGTCTGGGCCAGACGGGTGCCGGACTCGGCTCGGTGCTGATCGACTCCCAGCCCCTGCTGGTGGCCCTGCTGGCCCGCAGCCTCTTCGGCGAGGCGATCAACCCCGTGGGCTGGCTGGGCCTGATGCTCGGCCTGCTCGGCATCCTCTGCCTGGGCTTGCCCCCCTCCCTGCTGCAGCACTGGTGGCTGGACGGTCCTGCCGCCATTGGGGTGCGAGCCTGGAGCCACGGGGAACTGTGGATGCTGGCAGCCGCGGCGGCGATGGCCGCGGGCACGGTGCTCTGCCGTTTTGCCAGCCGCCACAGTGATCCCGTGGCGGTGACCGCCTGGCACATGCTGATCGGCGGGCTGCCCCTGGCCCTGCTGGCCGCCCTGCCGGTGCGGCAGGGGGCGGCCTGGCTGCCGGCCTGGGGAGGCCTGGAGTGGGGCCTGATGGCCTACGCCACCCTGTTCGGCAGTGCCCTGGCCTATGGCCTGTTCTTCTCGTTTGCCAGCCGGGGCGACCTCACCGGCTTCACCGCCCTCACCTTCCTCACGCCGGTGTTCGCCCTGGGCTGCGGCGTGCTGTGGCTGGGGGAGCAGCTGCGGCCCCTGCAGTGGCTGGGTGCCGGACTGGCCCTGCTCTCGGTGCTGCTGATCAACCGCCGCGCTCAGCTCTGGCAGGGTGGCGTGGCCGGAGCCTTGGGGGTTGCCGAGGAGGCGCCCTGATGCGGATTCTGGTGGTGAGCACGCCGGTGGGACAACTCGGCAGTGGCCGGGGCGGCGGTGTGGAGCTCACGGCCACCGCCCTGGTGGCCGGACTGTTGCGCCGGGGCCATTCCCTCACGGTGCTGGCGGCGGAGGGGTCAGAGCTGCCGCCAGCCTGTGCCGGCGCCGAACTCTGGCTGGAGGCGGGCCAGGACCAACCCAGCTGGCAGCACCAGTCCCGCCAGGCCGCGGTGCAGATTCCCCCCCGCTCGCTGCTGGGGGCACTCTGGGGCCGGGCCCTGGCCCAGCAGGACAGCTTCGACGTGATTGTGAACCTCGCCTACGACTGGCTGCCGCTGTGGCTCACGCCCCACACCACCACGCCCCTGGCCCACCTGGTGAGCATGGGGTCGGTGGCCGAAGCGATGGATCAGGTGATCGCTGCGATCGGCCGCAGCCACCCGCTGCATCTGGCTTTTCACACCGCCGCCCAGGCCGCCGATTTCCAGCTGTCGGGTCCGCCACGGCTGGTGGGCAACGGTTTCGATCTCGACCGCTATCGCCTCAGCGAGCAGCCCCAGGCCCTGCTGGGCTGGGCCGGCCGGGTGGCGCCCGAGAAGGGCCTGGAGGATGGGGCCCGGGTGGCGGCGCGCCTGGGCCTGCCCCTTGCGGTGTGGGGGTTGCGGGAGGACGCCGACTACGCCCGCCGGGTGGAGGCGATGGTGCCGCCAGGAACGCTGCAGTGGCGGGGCTTTCTGCCCACTGACCAGCTGCAGGCGGAGCTGGGGCGCTGTGCCGTGCTGCTCAACACCCCCAAGTGGAACGAGGCCTTCGGCAATGTGGTGGTGGAGGCGATGGCCTGCGGTGTGCCGGTGGCGGCCTATGCCCGGGGCGGTCCGGCGGAGCTGGTGCACGAGGGGATCAATGGTGCCCTGGCCCCGGCGGATGACCTGGACGGTCTGCTGGCGGCCGTGCAGCGGGCGCAGCGGGTGCCACGCCAGTCCTGCCGCCGCTGGGTGGAGCGCCACTGTTCCTGTGAGGCCTTCGCCGCCCGCTTGGAGCAGTGGCTGCAGGCGGTGTGCGAGAGCTGGACCGGGGGCCGATAGGGTGCCTTGGGGGGCCGTGGCCCGCTGCGCCTCTAGTCCATTGGCCCGTTGTCCATTGGCCCCTAGTCCATTGGGTCCTCTGTGAAGTCCACAACCCCCGCCCCGGTGCCCGCAGTTGGGGCTGGCGCAGCCCGTTGGCTGTGGCTGGCCAGCCTGGGACTGGGTGTGCTGCTGTTCGTGTGGCAACTCGGCGCCACGGGTCTGGTGGATGAGACCCCGCCCCTGTTCGCCGCCTCGGCCCGGGCGATGGCTGAAACCGGCGACTGGCTGATCCCCTGGGTGAACGGTCTGCCCCGGTACGACAAGCCGCCGTTGGTGTACTGGGCGATGGGGCTTGCATACAGCCTGCCGGGCCAGATGGCCTGGGACCCGCTCGGCACCTGGGCCGCCCGCCTGCCCTCGGCCCTGGCCACCGTGGCGGTGATGCAGACCCTGGTGCACACCCTGCTGCGCTGGCCCCAGGCCCGGCGTCGGCCAGGCCTCACCGCCCTCAGCGCCGCCCTGGCCTTCGCCCTCTCGCCCCTGGTGCTCATCTGGGGGCGGATTGCCGTGAGCGATGCCCTGTTCAGCGGCTGCCTGGCGATCAGCCTGTTGCTGTGCTGGAGCAGCTACGCCACGGGCGGTCGCCGCTGGTGGGCCGCCTGGCTCCTGCTGGGGCTGGCCGTGCTGGCCAAGGGGCCGGTGGCCGTGGTGCTGCTGGCGCTCACCCTGCTGGGCTTCGGTTGGCTTCAGCGGGATCTGCCGGGTGTGGCGGCCAGCGTGCAGCCCCTGCGCGGCGCCCTGATCACGGCATTGGTGGCCGGGCCCTGGTATGGCCTGGCCCTGCTGCGGGAGGGGGAGCCCTTCTGGAGGAGCTTCTTCGGTTACCACAACCTGCAGCGCTTCAGCAGCGTGGTGAACAACCACCAGGCCCCCTGGTGGTTCTTCGGCCTGATCCTGGTGCTCGCCAGCCTGCCCGCCACACCCCTGCTGGTGCTCGGCCTGGTGCGCGCGCTGCGCGGTCCGGTGCCGCCGCCGGCACAGTCGTTGCAGCGCTTTGCCGCCTGCTGGCTGCTGGCGGTGCTGCTGTTCTTCACGGCGGCGGCCACCAAGCTGCCCAGCTACTGGCTGCCCGCCACCCCGGCGGCGGGCCTGCTGATCGCCCTGGCTGCCCAGCGCGGGGCCTGGCTGGCCTGGCGGCTGCTGCTGCTGCTGGCGGGCCTGCTGGCCCTGGTGCTGGCCCTCGCGCCGCGCTGGGTGCCGGCGATCGTCACCCCAGAGATGCCCACGCTGCCCCAGGAGCTGCTGGCCAGCGGCCGCCTGCCCCTGGCGGCAGCCTGTTTCGCCCTGGCCGCCCTGCTTGGCCTGGTGGCGGGCTGGCGGCGCGGCAATCCCGCTGCTCTGCTGGCCGTGCAGCTGCCCCTGGTGGCTTTCGTGCTGGCGGTGCTGCTGCCGCTGGTCAAGCTGGGCGACCGGCTGCGGGCCGAGCCGGTGCGTCACCTGGCGGTCAGCGCCCAGCGCCAGAGCCCGATGGCTGCGCCCTCCCACCTGGCAATGGTGGGCATGCTGAAGCCCTCCCTCCACTTCTACGGCCGCCGGGTGGTGGTGTACGAGGAGGCCGGGCCCCGGGGCCTGGTGAATCTCAGTGACCGCCTGGCCCGCGAGAGCCGCCGGGGGCAGACCCCAAGCCCCGCCGATGGCCGCGCAGACCTGCTGCTGGTGATCGACGCCGACACCGCGGCCCAGTCCCACTGGCAGGGCCTCGAGCCCGAACAGCTCGACCAGGCCGGCATCTACCGGCTGTGGCGGCTCGACCGGCGCCGGCTGGAGCAGCGGGCTGCGGCCCTGCGTCGTAAGGGCTGGCAGCCGAACTGGCGCGAGCCGCGGCCTGAGCGTTACTGAGCCGCGTCTGTCACGTCCCCCTGGGGGCGACGACCTCGCTGCCCAGCTCCTGGCGGCGGCAGAAGCTGCAGTGGCCCCAACGGGCCATTTCGCCCGCGGGGGCCGGGCTGGCGCAGCGGGGGCAGATTCCCATGCCATGCACGTCCGCCCGGCTGGGGTGGCGGGCCCAGGCGGCCCGCTCCTCCTCCATCCCCGGCGGGGGCAGGGCACCGGCATGGTGCTGCTCCACGCGCAGCTCCCGCACCGGGAAGCCCGCCGCCCGCAGGGCCCCCAGCAGCTGGTGGCGGTTGTATTGAAGGGCCTGCAGCCAGGGCCCCGGGGCGGCCCCCACCGTGAGCCGGCTGCCCTGCAGGCGCAGGGGGCGGCAGTGGGGGGCGAGCTGGGGGCCGGCCAGGCTGGGCCAGCGCTGCCAGAGGGCCGCCAGATGGCCCTGGCGCTGCCACTCCTGCTCAATGCTCTCCAGGCACTGCTGCAGCGGGGCGGCGGGGGGCCGCGGTGGCGGCAGCAGCAGCGACAGGTTGCCGATGCGGCGGCTGGTGAGCTCGGAAGGGCGGGGTTTGGCGGGCATCCTGGTCCAGCCGTTCTGGTGGCTGCGGCAGGTTGTGGTTAGCCTCCCAGCATCGCCCCTGTTTTCGCCACCTCTCACACACGATGGGCTTTTTTGAACGCCTGAGCCGTCTGTTCCGCGCCAATGCCAACGCGGTGATCAGCAGCATGGAGGATCCCTCCAAGATCCTCGACCAGTCGGTGGAGGACATGCAGCGGGATCTGGTGAAACTGCGCCAGGCCGTTGCCACCGCCATCGCCAGCCAGAAGCGGATCCAGAACCAGGCCGAACAGGCCGAGAGCCAGTCAAAAACCTGGTACGAGCGCGCCGAACTCGCCCTCAAGAAAGGCGAGGAGGATCTGGCCCGCGAGGCCCTGTCCCGGCGCAAGACCTACCAGGACACCTCCACGGCCCTGAACACCCAGCTGCAGACCCAGTCGGCCCAGGTGGAGCAGCTCAAGAAGAGCCTGCTGCAGCTGGAGAGCAAGATCTCCGAGGCCAAGACCAAGAAGGACATGCTCAAGGCCCGTGCCCAGGCGGCCCAGGCCCAGGAGCAGCTGCAGAGTGCCGTCACGGGTCTCGGCACCGACAACGCCATGGCGGCCTTCGAGCGCATGGAGGAGAAGGTGCAGTCGCTCGAGGCCCGCAGCCAGGCCGCCGCCGAGCTGGCCGGTGCCGACCTGGAGAGCCAGTTTGCGGCTCTGCAGAGCAGCGATGTGGACGAGGAACTGGCCGCCCTGCGCAGCAAGCTGGAGAACAACCAGCTGGAGGCCAACCAGGAGCCGATCGCCCTGCCGGCAGAGAACGGGCCGGCCCCCCAGCTGGAACCGGTGAAGGTGGCTGAGGTGGATGCGGAACTGGAGGAGCTGAAGCGCTCGATCGACCAGCTCTGAACCCGGAGGGCCCGGCGGCCTCCATACAATCCTCCTTTGCCACACCGCCGCCGTGTCCGTCGCCCAGCTCACCGACGCCAACTTCGAGAGCGAAGTGCTGGGGGCGTCCACGCCGGTGCTGGTGGATGTATGGGCCGCCTGGTGCGGCCCCTGCCGGCTGATGGCCCCGTTGATGGACTGGGCGGCCAGCGCTTACACCGGTCGGTTGGCGGTGGGCAAGCTGGAGGCTGATCCCAATCCCATCAGCCGCGACCTGCTGAAGGTGCAGGGCCTGCCCGCCCTGGTGCTGTTCCGCGATGGGAAAGAGGTGGCCCGCCACGAGGGGGCCCTGGCCCAGGCCCAGTTGCAGGCCTTCCTGGATGCCCATCTCTGATCGGCTGGCCCAGCTGGGCAGTGGCGTTTTTGCCCGCAACGACCGCCGCAAGGCCGCCTACCTGGGCCGTGCCGGCGCCCCCGCCAGCGGGCTGCCGCCCTTGCTGGACCTCTCCCTGGGCTCCACGGATCTGCAGCCCCCGGCCGTGGCGATCGAGGCGATGGCGGCCCAGCTGGGCCGGCCCGAGAGTGCCGCCTACTGCCTGCACGCCGCCACAGCCCCCCTGCGCCAGGCCGTGGCCGCCTGGGCCCTGCGGCGCTTCGGTGTGGAGGTGGACGCCGAGCGGGAGGTGCTGCTGCTGGTGGGCTCCCAGGAGGGCACCGCCCACCTGCCCCTGGCGGTGCTCAATCCAGGCGATGGGGCCCTGCTCCTCGACCCCTACTACCCCTCCCATATGGGTGGCCTCCGGCTGGCCTCGGCCCGGCCCCGCCTGCTGCGCCTCGATCCGGCGGCAGGCTTTCGTCCGGACTTCGAGCAACTCAGCGCAGACGAGTGGCAGCAGCTGGGGCTGATGGTGCTGGGTTTTCCCCACAACCCCACAGCCACCACCGGGGAGCAGTCCTGGCTGGATGGGGCGGTGGCCAAGGCCCTGCAGCACGACATCGTGCTGGCGCACGACAACCCCTATGTGGATCTGGCCCTGGAGGGCGAAGCGCCGGCCCTGCTCCGCAACCCCGCCTGGCGGCAGTGCGGCATTGAGTTCTTCTCCTTCTCCAAGAGCTGGTGCCTGGGGGGCTATCGGCTGGCGTTCGCGATCGGTGCGGAGTGGCTGATCACCGCCCTGCGCCAGCTCAAGGGGGTGGTGGATTTCAACCAGTCGCTGGCGCTGCAGGCCGGGGCGATCGCCTCCCTGGAGCAGGCCCCCGACTGGCCCGCCCGCCTGCGCCAGGTGTACCGCGGACGCCGCGACACGATGGCGGCGGCGCTGAGCGCCCAGGGCTGGCCGGTGCGGCTGCCTTCAATGGCTCTTTACCTCTGGCTGCAGCTGCCGCCGCCGGCCCGGGCGATGGAGTCCGAGAGCTTCTGCGCAGCCTTGCTGGAGGCCACCGGCGTGGCGCTCACCCCGGGCAACGGCTTCGGTCCCGGCGGTGAGGGCTGGCTGCGGCTGGCGCTGGTCCATCCGGAGGCCCAGCTGGAGGCGGGTGCCGCCCGGATCGGCCGGTGGCTGTCCAGCCTCTGACGCCCCAGCTCCCGCCGGTTCCGGCCCTGCGCTGGCAACGGCGGCATCTGCTGGTGTGTGCCAGCACGGAGATCGAACTGGCCCGCTGGCTGGCTGAGCGGGAGACGGCTGGCCGTCCCTTGCCGGCGGACGGCATCGCCCTGCTGGTGCGGGCCCGCCGCCAGAGGTTCGGCAGGGGGCAGCAGGGCCGGCTCTGGCACTCTCCCGCGCAGGGGCTCTGGGTGAGTGCCGCCATCCCCTGGCCCTCCCAGCCCGGCACTGCCGCCCTGGGGCTGGCGGTGGCCGTGGGCCTCGCCCTGCAACTGGAATCGCTTGGCCTGAGGCCCCAGCTGAAGTGGCCCAACGACCTGCTGCTGGAGGGACGCAAGCTGGCGGGCCTGCTGCCCCGGCTGCGCCATCGCGGCGGCCAGGTGCGCTGGGCCCAGGTGGGCATCGGCCTGAATGGTCGCAACCGGGTGCCCCAGGGGGCGATCAGCCTGGCCAGGGCCCTGTCCGCCGGCCGGCCGGGGCACCCCCTGGCGGCGCCCCGGCGGCTGGAGCCCCGCCTGCTGGCCGCCCTGGAATGGGCTGTTGCCTCGGCTCCAGCCGCTGAAGACGTCCGCGCCCTTGCCGAGGCGCGGTTGTGGCGACCGGCTGGAGGCGTGGAACATGGCGGCCGGCACTGGCAGGTGGAGGGGCTGGAGCGCGATGGCCGCCTGTTGCTGCGCAGCGGTCCGTTGCTGACGCGGCTGCAGCGCTGCATCTGAGTGCCGCGAAGGGCTTCGCGCCCGGAAGTTTTTTATACTTCCTTCGCCAAAGGCAGGTCGGCCATCAGCTCTGCCCAGTCCCGCTTCAGGGTTCTGTTGAACGTCCTGTTCAGCCCACCCTTAGAGCGCACGTTCACCAGGCGTCCTGCAGCCCGGTTCCCCGTTTCCCGCCCTCCCTTCAGCCCAGGTTTGCCAGTGGCCCGCCGTTCTGCCCGTTCCTCCATGCGCGGAGTACCCCTGCTGGTGGCCGCTTCCCTGCTGGCGGCCCTGCCCGGCCTGGCGGGCCTCGAAACGATCGAACAGCCCAAGGCCCCCGTGGCCCTGCCGCCACCTCCACCGGTTCAGGAGGCGGCGCCCCTCAGGCCCGCTCCTGCGGCCAGCCAACCCCAGCCCCAACCCCTGCCACCCCAGGCCCAACCCCAGCTGGCCCGACCAGCCCAGCCCGTCGCGCCCCAACCCCTGCGCTTCGACCAGTCCCTGGATGAGCTGGTGCGCCAGGGGGTGGTGAGCCCTGCTGAACGGCAGCGCATCCGCACGGGAGCAACAGCCACGCCCCAGCAATCTCCTGCCCACCAGAAGGCCTGCAGCAGTGGTGCCCTTTCCGAGCAGGAGTGCACCAGCGGTGTGGTGGTGCGCTGGCGGGGCAAGAACGGCAGCGAGGCTCCAGCCCTGCAGGGCCCCGGCGATCCCCAGGCCCCTCTCCCCTCTGCAGGAGAACTGGCGCCGATCGGCTTCAGCGAGGGGGGTGGTCCCCAGCCCCTGAGCACGCCCCTCACCGTGCCGGTGTCGGCGCTGATGGCCGGCGCCGATGGCAGCTTCAGCCTCTCGAGCGTGTTTGCCATCACCCCCCGTCCGGGGCCGGTGGCAGGCAATGGCAACCGCCGGCTCCTGTTCCCGCTGATCGGGCCGGCCGCGATCAGCAGTGGCTTCGGTTTCCGCCTGCATCCGGTGCTGGGCAGCTGGCTGATGCATGCCGGCAAGGACTTCGCTGCCCCTGAGGGCACGCCGGTGGTTGCCGCCCTTGGGGGCCGGGTGGTGAGCAGCGGCATGGCCGGTGGCTACGGCCTCACCGTGGAGGTCGAGCACGACAACCCCAGGCGCCGCACCCTCTACGCCCATCTCAGTGAACTGTTCGTGAAGACGGGCGACCGGGTGCGCCAGGGCGAGGTGATCGGTCGGGTGGGCAGCACCGGCATGAGCACGGGTCCCCACCTCCACTTCGAGCTGCGCCTTCCCCAGGATGGCGGCTGGGTGGCGGTGGATCCAGGCGATCTCGATCCCGGCCCGGCCGGCATCGGTGTGGGCAACGACGCCGTGGCCCTGTTAATGGGTCAGCTGCTGCAACGGCTGGAGCGCCCCCAGGTGGAGGCCCAGGCTCCGCTTCAGCCTCAGCTGCAGCAACTCGCCCCTCAGGCACCCGGCGGTGCCAGGGCCGGCACCCAGTTGCCGCGCAGCCTCATGACTGACTGACCGACTGATCGACTGATCCAATCAAGCGGCCGTCGCGGAACTGCACCACCTGCTCGGCCCGGGCGGCCACCTCGTCTTCGTGGGTCACCAACACCAGGGTGATGCCGCTGCGGTGTAGTTCATCGAAGATCGCCAGCACCTCTTCGGTGGTGCGGGAATCAAGGGCGCCGGTGGGCTCATCGGCCAGCAGCATCGCCGGATTGTTGATGATTGCCCGGGCGATGGCCACCCGCTGTTGTTGCCCGCCTGAGAGCTGGTTGGGCTTGTTGTTGAGGCGCTGGCCGAGTCCAACCCGCTCGAGGGCCTCTTGGGCCCGCCGGCGTCGTTCGGAGGCCGGCACGCCGGCGTACACCATCGGCAGCATCACGTTCTCCATCGCCGTGAGCTGGGGCAGCAGGTGAAACTGCTGGAACACAAAGCCCAGCTGGTGGTTGCGCAGGTCGGCCAGGGCGTCGTCGTCGAGGGATTCCACGGGCACGCCGTTGAGCCGGTAGCTGCCGCCACTGGGGCGATCCAGGCAGCCGAGGATGTTCATGGCCGTGCTCTTGCCGGAGCCTGAGGCACCCATCACCGCCAGATAGTCGCCCGCCTGCACCGTGAGATCGAGGCCGTCGAGGGCCCGCACTTCGGCATCGCCGCTGCCGTACACCTTCTCCACGCCGATCAGCTCGGCCACCGGGGGTGCTGCGCCGGCCATCAGCCCAGGGCTGCCTGCAACATTGGAGTGCCCACCACGGCCTGGCTGGCCCAGGTGAACAGGGGGCTGGAGAGGATGCCGCCGACGGCGGTCACGATCACGCAGCCCACCAGGCCGGCCCGCAGGGCCGGCAGGCCGGGCAGGCTCCAGCTGATGGCGGGGTAGGCCTTCACCACATCGGAGGCCTCCTGGGGCTCCTTCACCACCATCATCTTGATCACGGAGATGTAGTAGTAGATCGACACCACCGAGGTGATCAGGCCCACCACCACCAGCAGGTACTGGCCGTCGGCCCAGCCGGCGAAGAACAGGTAGATCTTGCCGAAGAAGCCGAGCATCGGCGGGATGCCGCCCAGCGACAGCAGGCAAAGGCTCAGCCCCAGGGTGATCAGTGGATCCTTCTGGTACAGACCGGCGTAATCACTGATCCGGTCGCTGCCGGTGCGCAGCGAGAACAGGATGATGCAGGCGAAGGCGCCCAGGTTCATGAACAGGTAGGCGGCCATGTAGAGCACCATGGCGGCGTAGCCGTCCTCGGTGCCGCACACCAGGCCGATCATCACGAAGCCGGCCTGGCCGATCGAGCTGTAGGCCAGCATCCGCTTCATCGAGGTCTGGGCCAGGGCCACCACGTTGCCCAGCACCATCGAGAGCACCGCCAGCACGGTGAACAGCAGCTTCCACTGGGTGTCGAAGCTGCCGAAACAGCCCACCAGGATGCGCAGGGCCAGGGCGAAGCCGGCAGCCTTGGATCCCACCGAAAGGAAGGCCACCACCGGCGTGGGCGAACCCTCATACACGTCGGGGGTCCACTGGTGGAAGGGCACGGCAGCAATCTTGAAGGCCACGGTGGCCAGCACAAACACCAGCGCGAGGGCGGCGATCGGGCTGGCGCTGGTCTGCAGGGCCACACCCACCGCCTCCAGGCTGGTGGATCCGCCCGTGAGGCCATAGAGCAGGGAGGCGCCGTAGAGGAACACGGCAGCGGCGGCCGAGCCCACCAGCAGATATTTGAGCGCTGCCTCGGAGCTGCGGGCGTCCCGCTTCATGTAGCCCGAGAGCAGGTAGCTGGCCACCGAGAGGGTTTCCAGCGACACGAAGATGCTCACCAGGTCGGTGGAGCCACACAGGAACATGGCCCCGAGGGTGGCGGCCAGCAGGATCGCCGCGTATTCACCCACCGGCGTGCCGCTCTGCTCCACGTAGCGCCAGCTGAGCATCAGCGTGATCAGGGTGGAGGCGGCCACCACCGCCCGGAAGGCGATTGCCAGGTTGTCGGCCAGGAAGCTGCCCAGAAACGATGGGGCCAGGGCCGGATCGTTCCACTGCAGGGCCAGCAGCACCAGGGCCCCGCCCAGGCCGGCGTAGCTGAAGGGCGGCACCCAGCGGCTGGCGGCCTGCTCGCCGGCCAGATCCACCAGCAGGCAGGCCAGCAGGGCCACCAGCACCGCTGCCTCCGGGGCGATCGTGCCGGCATTGAGCTGGCTGGCCAGGTTGGCCACGCCTGCCCCGCTGCCGATGGCGTCGACCGCGGGATTGACCGCGGTGAGCAGGGCGCCGGGCAGGGACATCACAGCGGCTTGAGCCAGGTTTGCTGGGGGTGACTGTAGCCGTGCTGTTTCCACCCACTGGACAGGTGGTGCGATAAAGAGGGAAGCGGTCGTCCACCTGCCTGTGGGTCACACCCTGGTCATCGTCGAGAGCCCCACCAAGGCCCGCACCATCCGTGGCTTCCTGCCCAAGGACTTCCGGGTGGAGGCCTCGATGGGCCATGTGCGGGACCTGCCCAACAACGCCAGCGAGATCCCGGCGGCCCACAAGGGGGAGAAATGGGCCAACCTCGGCGTGAACACCGCCAACAACTTCGAGCCCCTCTACGTGGTGCCGAAGGACAAGAAGAAGGTGGTGAAGGAACTGAAGGACGCCCTCAAGGGCGCCGACCAGCTGCTGCTGGCCACGGACGAAGACCGGGAAGGGGAATCGATCAGCTGGCACCTGCTGCAGCTGCTGGGCCCCAAGGTGCCGGTGAAGCGGATGGTGTTCCACGAGATCACCAAGGAGGCGATCGGCCGGGCCCTGGAGCAGACCCGCGAGCTCGATATGGAGCTGGTGCACGCCCAGGAGACCCGCCGCATCCTCGATCGGCTGGTGGGCTACACCCTCTCGCCGCTGCTGTGGAAGAAGGTGGCGTGGGGGCTGAGCGCCGGCCGCGTCCAGTCAGTGGCGGTGCGCCTGCTTGTGCAGCGCGAGCGGGCCCGCCGGGCCTTCCGGAGTGGCAGCTACTGGGACCTCAAGGCCCGGCTGGAGCAGGCCGGCAGCGCCTTTGAGGCCAAGCTCAGCCAGCTGGGCGGCGTGAAGATCGCCGGCGGCTCCGACTTCGACGAGAGCACCGGTGGCCTCAAGGCCGGCAGCAAGGTGCGTCTGCTGGCCGAGGCCGAAGCCCGCCAGCTGCGCGAGGCGGTGCTCGCCGCCCCCTGGCGGGTGGCGGCCGTCGAGGAGAAGCCCACGGTGCGCAAGCCGGTGGCGCCCTTCACCACCAGCACCCTGCAGCAGGAGGCCAACCGCAAGCTGCGGCTCTCGGCCCGGGAAACGATGCGCACGGCCCAGGGCCTCTACGAGCGCGGCTTCATCACCTACATGCGCACCGATTCGGTGCACCTCAGCGAGCAGGCGATCAGCGCCGCCCGCAGCTGCGTGGGCGCCAAATACGGCAAGGAGTACCTGAGCCCCAGCCCGCGCCAGTTCTCCACCAAGGCCCGCAACGCCCAGGAGGCCCACGAGGCGATCCGTCCCGCCGGCGAGAGCTTTCGCGATCCCAGTGCCACCGGCCTCGACGGCCGCGACCTGGCGCTCTACGAGCTGATCTGGAAGCGCACCGTGGCCTCCCAGATGGCCGACGCCAAACTCACCATGCTCAGCGTGGATCTGGAGGTGGATGGCGGCGCGCTGGGGCTGGCCAGCTTCCGCGCCAGCGGCAAGCGCATCGATTTTCCCGGCTTCTTCCGCGCCTATGTGGAGGGCTCCGACGATCCTGATGCGGCGCTGGAGGGCCAGGAGGTGCTGCTGCCGGCCCTCAAGAGCGGCGACCAGCCCGGCTGCCAGGAGGTGGAGGCCCTCGGTCACCAGACCCAGCCCCCCGCCCGCTACAGCGAGGCCGCCCTGGTGAAGATGCTGGAGAAGGAGGGCATCGGCCGCCCCTCCACCTACGCTTCGATCATCGGCACGATCGTGGACCGGGGCTACGCCACCCTGGCCGGCAATGCCCTCACCCCCAGCTTCACGGCCTTTGCGGTGACGGCCCTGCTGGAGGAGCACTTCCCGGACCTGGTGGACACCAGCTTCACCGCCCGGATGGAGAACACGCTCGATGAGATCTCCCACGGCCAGGTGCAGTGGCTGCCCTACCTGGAGAGCTTCTACAAGGGCGAAAAAGGCCTGGAAACCCAGGTGGCCCAGCGGGAGGGCGACATCGACCCCGGTGCCTCGCGCACGGTGGAGCTGGAAGGGTTGCCCTGCGTGGTGCGCATCGGCCGCTTCGGCGCCTACCTGGAAACCAAGCGCGTCGCCGACGACGGCAGCGAAGAGCTGCTCAAGGCCACCCTGCCCCAGGAGATCACCCCGGGTGACCTTGATGCCGAGAAGGCTGAGCTGATTCTCAAGCAGAAGGCCGAGGGGCCCGAGGCGCTGGGGGAAGACCCGGAAACCGGCGAGGCGGTGTATCTGCTGTTTGGCCAGTACGGCCCCTACGTGCAGCGGGGCCAGGTGAGCGACGACAACCCCAAGCCCAAGCGGGCCTCGCTGCCCAAGGGCGTCAAGCCCGAGGAGCTCAAGCTCGAGGATGCCCTGGGGCTGCTGCAGTTGCCGCGCCAGCTGGGCGAACACCCCGATGGCGGCCGTATCGATGCCGGCCTGGGCCGCTTCGGGCCCTATGTGGTGCACCACAAGGGCAAGGGCGAGAAGGACTACCGCTCCCTCAAGGCCGACGACGACGTGCTGCTGGTGGGCCTGGACCGGGCCCTGGAGCTGCTGGCCATGCCCAAGAAGGGCCGCGGTGGCCGCACGGCCCTGAAAGATCTTGGCACCCCCGATGGCGACGACGAGGCGATCCAGTTGTTTGATGGCCCCTATGGTCTCTATGTGAAGCAGGGCAAGGTGAATGCCTCCCTGCCGGAGGGCACCACGGCCGACACGATCACCCTGGAGCAGGCCGTGGAGTTGCTGGCGGCCAAGGCGGCGAGCGGCAAGACCAAGGGCCGCAAGACCCCCGCCAAAGCGGGCACGACCGCCCGCAAGCCTGCGGCCAAGACACCCGCTGGCCGCAAGGCTCCCGCCACCACCAAGACCGGTCGCCTGCGCGCCAGTGCCGTGCGGGTGATCAAGGCTGCCGACAACTGATGGCCGCCCCTCGCCCGCTGCTGCCCTGTCTGGCCCTGCTGCTGGCCCTGCCCCTGGCGGCCTGCAGTGGCACCCCCTTCGGCCAGCAACTGAGCGACAGCTTCTCCGGTCCCGGCGTTTCCCCCCCTGCCCAGCAACCCCAGGCCAACAGCACCCCCGGTCCCAGAGCTCCAACAACTCCCACCGGCACGCCGTCCTCCGCCACGCCTGCCGCTAGGCCTGCGCCTCCCCGACCTGCAGCCCTGGCCCCGGCGCCCTACCGCTTGATCCTGCGCCTGCCCGCCGCCGACCCGGCGGCCCCCGCCGAAGCGGTGACGGAGGCCCTGCGGGCGGCTGGGGTGAGCTTTGAAGTGGAAACGATCGAGCGGGTTCCCGCAGCCAACGCTCCCGGCGAGCCGGTTCCAGCCCCGCAGCCCCCCTCCCCGCAGCCCCCGTCCCCGTCTCAGGCCCCCTTGCCTGCCCCCGCAGCCCGGCCGGCCCCAGCCCCCCGCTGATGGCCGCGCCGCTCAGCCCCCGGCAGACGCGCCAGCTGATGGACACCGCTTACCTGGCGGCTGCCACCGGCCTGCTGTGGGTCGCCCTCTACTACCTGCCGGTGGGCAGTCCCCTGTTCCGGCTGGCCCTGCCCCTGCCGCTGGCCCTGCTGCAGTTGCGCCATGGCTGGCGCTGCGCCTGGGAGGGAATGGTGGTCACCGCCCTGCTGCTGGTGGTGCTGATGGGGCCGATCCGGGGGCCGCTGGTGGTGTTTCCCTACGGACTGCTCGCCCTGTGGCTGGGTTGGTGCTGGCGTCGGCGCTGGAGCTGGTGGCTGAGCTGGGGGGTTGGCAGCATCATCGGCACCCTGGGTTTTCTGGTGCGGGTGGCCGTGCTCTCACTGATGGTGGGAGAGAACCTCTGGGTGGTGATCACCTCCGCCGCGGCCGGGTTGCTGGAGCGGCTGGCCGGGCTGCTGGGCCTGGCGGCGGGCGTGGAGCTGGCCCAGGTGCAGGTGGCGGCCGTGCTGCTGGTGTGGGTGCAGAACCTGATCGTGGTGCTGGCCCTGCACGCCGTGGCCTACTGGATCTTTCCCCGCCTCAAGGCGCCGATCAGCGAGCCGCCTGCGGCGCTGCGGGCCCTGGTGGCGGTGGATCCGCTCTGAGGGGAGGGCCGGGGCGATGGCTGCAGCGGCCGTTGCCGATCCCGTGCCCTGGCCGCGCAGCCGCCTGCTGCTGCTCCTGGCTGCCACCGAGACGGCGGCCGTGCCGGGCATCTCGGCGGCCGGAGCCACGCCCGCTTCGCGCCGGGGCACGGCGGCGGCCGACGCCGAGCTCTTGCTGGCCGGGCCCGGAGCTCCCCGGCCCCATGCCCTGCCGCCGCTGCCGGCGGGGGTGAGTCCGGCCCTAATCAGCCACGTGGTGCTGCGGGAACTGGGCTGGCTGGAGCGCTCCCTGGTGCTGGATCTGGGCTGCGCGGTGGCGCCGGCGGTGCCCCATCTGCGCCTGCCCGCCGCTGAGGGTGCCGGGCCGGCGCGCTGCCTCAGTTCCGGGCGGGCCATGGACCCCGCGCGGGTGGAGGCCCTGCTGCGCCGTGGCCGGGCCTGGGGGGAGCGGCTCACGCCCGCCGAACCGCTGGTGCTGGCCGAGTGCGTGCCGGGAGGGACCACCACGGCCCTGGCGGTGTTGCGGGGGTTGGGACTGCCCGCCGACGGCCTGGTGAGCGGCAGCCTGCGCACCAGTGCCCACGGGCTGAAGGCCGAGCTGGTGCGGCGCGGGCTGGCTGCGGCGGACCTGGCGGACCTGCCCACCGCCGCCAGTCCCCAGCGGGTGCTGGCGGCGGTGGGCGATCCGATGCAGGCCCTGGCCACCGGCCTGCTGCTGGGGGCGGCAGCGCGGGGGGTGCCGCTGCTGCTGGCGGGGGGCAGCCAGATGGCGGCGGTGCTGGCCCTGGCCCTGGCCCTGGCCCCGCCCGCGGCCCGGGCCAGGCTGGCCGCCGCGGCGCCGATCGCCACCACGGCATGGGTGGCTGAGGAGCCCGACAGCGACCTGCAGCGGCTGCTGGCCCTGATCGGCGGGCACTGGCAGGTGCGGCCCCGGCTGGAGGTGGCCGGCCTGCGCTTTCACCACTGCAGCAGCCCGGCCCTGCAGGACTACGAGCGCGGCTACGTCAAGGAGGGGGTGGGGGCCGGAGGGCTGGCCTGGCTGTGGCAGCGGCTGGGCCGGGACCCCCAGGTCCTGGCCCAGGCCTGTGACCGGGCCTGCGCGCTGCTGCTGGCCGGGCAGCGGTCCGTTCCGGGGTCGGTGCCTAGGGTCTCGGAATGATCGCCTCCCCCCCGTCCCTGGGCCGCCGCCGCTTGCTGCAGCTGGGCCTGGGCGCCAGTGCTCTGCTAGCCCTGCCGGCGGGGCTGACGGGCTGCCGCCAGGGCCAGGCGGAGGACCTGCTGATGGTGGCGGGCGAGCTGCCGCAGGCCTGGTGGCGACGGCTGCCTGCCCCCTGGCGGGGCCGCTCTCTGGATTCGCCCGTCGCCGTGCTGGAGCAGCTGCAGACCAGCTCCAGGTCCCCAGGGACGCATGGGCTGGTGAGCCTCGCCGACGGTTGGGCCACCAGCGTGCCCAGCAGCCGCTGGCAGCCGCTGCAGGCCCCCGACCTGCTGGGGCGGCTGGCCAACTGGGCGGAGCCGATCAGCCGCCTGTTCGGCCCGGCGGATGGGCCGGCCCTGGCCTTTCCCTGGGCCTTCAGCCCCTGGGTGCTGGTGCTGCGCTCCCGCCCCTCCCTGGCCGCCCGGGCCCAGGAGGGTTGGGACCTGTTGCTCGATCCCAGCCTCACCGGCAAGCTGGTGCTGCCCTCCAGTCCCCGGCTGTGCATCGAGCTGATGGGCCGGGATTTCGATCGCATCGCGGCCCTGCGGCGCCAGGCCCTGGCCTACGACGACCGCGATGGCCTCAGCCTGCTGCTCAGTGGTGAGGCCGAGGCCGCGGTGCTGCCGCTGCGGCGACTGATTCCCCTGCTGCGCCGTGATCAGCGCCTGCAGGTGCTGCTGCCCGCCAGCGGCGCCCCCCTCAGCTGGCAGCTGCTGCTGCGTCCCACGGGCGCCTCGGCGCCCCTCCCCCTCGACTGGATCGCGGCCGCCCTGGAGCCGCCACTGCTGGCGGCGCTGCTGCAGGCAGGTTGGGTGCCGCCCCTGTCCCGCGCCGTGCTGGAGCCCCAGGTGCGCCGCTTTCCCGAACCACTGGCCGCGCTGCTGCTGCCCGACCAGCAGGTGCTGGAGCGCTGCTGGAGCCTGCCGCCGCTCACGGTGCCCCAGCGCCTGGCCCTGCAGACCGTGTGGGATGCCAGCGGCCTGCCGGACTAGTCGGACCGACCTCCTGTTCAGCCCCAGAGCCGTCGGCGCGGCGCGGCGGCCAGGCGGCGGTGGGTGTCGGCCAAGAGGTGGGGGATCGGCAGCTGGTGGGGGCAGCGGGGCAGGCAGGCGCCGCAGTGGCTGCAGGCCTCGGCATTCAGCTCCTCCCACCAGTGGCCTGCCCGGCCGATCAGGTTGTAGCGCTCCTCGGCAAAGGTGTGCATGCCATGGCCGATGGCCAGGTTGCGCAGGCGCAGCAGCTCGGGGATCGGCACGCCGTTGGGGCAGGGCAGGCAGGCCCGGCACTGGCCGCAGCGCTCGGTTCCCAGGCGCTCCTGGCCGGCAGTCGTGAGCCGCGTCAGGGTCTGGTGATGCTCAGGGCTGAGCCAGGGGCGCTGGGCCTCGGGAGCGGCAAGGGCGGCGGCCCAGGCCAGATCGCCCGGCTGCTCGGCCCCCAGGCTCAGGGTGGAGATCCCCTGATCGAGCAGGAAGCGGTAGGCCAGCTCCAGGGGGTGGAACGGGGCGCAGTCGGCCAGCAGCTCGGGCGGAGGGTCGTAGAGGCGGCCGCCCTTGTCGGCCGGGGAGATGGCCAGCACGCCGATGCCCTCGCCCAGGGCAGCGCGGGCCAGGGGCAGGCGCGTCTGGTCGAACAGGTGCAGGTGCAGGCTGCACACCTGGAAACGGCCCGTGGCCAGGGCGGCCTCGATCAGCTCCGTGCTGCCGTGGCTGGAGAAGCCCACCTGGCCCACCAGCCCCTCGCCGCTGGCCCAGGCCAGCAGCTCGGCGCCGGGGCCGCGGGTGGCCCATTGCAGGTGTTCGGGGCGGTTGAGGCCATGCACCGCCAGGGTGGTGAGCTGGGCCACACCCAGGCGCTGGAGGATGGCGCGCAACTGGGCCTGGCCGCTCTGCAGCGCGGCGCCAGGCAGCAGTTTGCTGGTGATCCGCCAGCCGCCCTCGGGGCCCAGGCCCTCGGCAGCAAGGCCGGCGAGGGCCTGGCCGAGGAAGCTCTCGGCGGGGCCGTAGGCCGGCGCGGTTTCCAGATGGTTGATGCCCGTGGCCAGGGCCGCCCGCAGCACCGCGTCCATCTGGGCGGCATTGCCGAGGGCCCGCATCGTGCCCAGCGTGAACACCGATACCGGCGGGCCGGTGCCGTAATCGCGCTCAGCCAGCGGGGGCACTGGGGGGCTCGCCCGGGCCGCTCTCGCCGGGCCCCTCCTCCCCGGCGTCGCCGTTGCCTGGCTGGGGCTCGGGTTCGGGGTGGGCCTTGCTGAGGTGGCGTACCAGCTCGGCCGGGCTCACCGAGTCGAGAAAGCGGCGGAAGTCGGCGGCGTCCTCGGCGTCGGCCTCGGCATCCACCGGCATCGAGGCATCGGCCACCACCTCCTCCAGCATCCAGATCGAGCTGCCGGTGCGCACGGCCAGGGCGATGGCGTCACTGGGGCGAGCATCGAGTTCCAGGCCTGGCTTGCCCTCACCGCGGCTGAGTTTGAGCACGGCCCGGAAGGTGCTCTCCTCGATGGCGTGGATGATCACCCGCTCCAGCTGCAGGTCGCCCGCCTCCAGCAGGGCCACCATCAGGTCGTGGCTGAGGGGCCGCGGCGGCTTGTCGTCACCGAGGCCCGCCAGGATGTTCTGGGCTTGGGCCTGGTCGATCCAGATCGGCACCTGGCGCCGGCTGCCCGGGTCGCGCAGCAGCACGATCGGGCTGCGGCTGGCCGCATCGAGGGCAATACCGGCAACGCGCATTTCCACCATGGTGTTGCGAAGCCCCTTGCCCGATTATGGCCAGGGCTTTGGGCTGCTGAGCCGAAACGGAGGGGCAAATGTTCACCGGTCTGGTGCGGGCCACCGGCACGATTGAACCGGCGGAGGGGGGAGTGCGGCTGCGCTGGAGCAGTTCCGGCTGGCCACCGGCGGAGCTGGCCCTGGGGGACAGCGTGGCTGTGGATGGGGTCTGTCTCACCGTGGCCGAGCGGCTGGCCGATGGCTTCCGGGCCGACGTGAGTGCCGAGACCCTGGGCCGCAGCACCCTGGCGGCCAAGGCCCGCGGGCGCGCCCCCGTGAACCTGGAGCCGGCCCTGCGCCTGGCCGACCGGCTCGGTGGCCACCTGGTGAGCGGCCATGTGGATGGACTCGGAGAGGTGCGCGTCGCCGAGCGGCAGGGCGGCGAGAGCTGGCGGTTGGAGCTGGCCTGGCGCGATCCGGCCTACGGCCGCTATGTGTGTGAGAAGGCCAGCGTGGCCGTGGATGGCATCAGCCTCACGGTTGCGGGCTGCAGCGCCGACGGCAGCCAGTTCTGGATCGCCGTGATTCCCCACACCTGGGCTGAGACCACCCTGCACCGCCTGCGGCCCGGTGATGCGGTGAATCTGGAGGCCGACCTGCTGGCCAAGTACACCGAGCGGCTGCTGGCCAGCCGAGGGGGCGAGCCGGCCCAGCCCCTCGATCGCGCCTGGCTGGCGGAGCACGGCTGGTCCTGAAGCAGGGCGACTGAGGCCTCGCACCGTAACGCTTGCCTGCCAGGCGGCTGGCCTGCTGGAACACCCTGCCTAGGGTGCGAGCAGCTGCCTTTCACGCCCGTGGCCAGCACGTCGAGTCTGCGCGCGTTCACCCTGTTTGAAGGGGTGTTGATGCTGGTGCTGGGCGTGATGGCGCTGATCTTTCCCGTGGTGGCTTCGGTGTGGGCCACCGCCGTGGTGGCCCTCGGCTTCCTGGTGGGAGGGATCGTGGGCTGGATCAACAACCTGATGCGGGCCCGGTTGCTGGGTCGCTGGCTCGTGTTCTGGCGGCTTGTGGTCTCCACCCTCTTCCTGGTGGCGGGCGCCAGCATGATTCAGCAACTCGGCGCCAGGCTGGCCACTGCCGTCCTGCCCGTGGCCAGCCTGGCCCTGGCCATCGGCCTGGTGTTCGTGCTGGAGGGCCTTGTGGCGCTGGGGGTATCGCTCAGCCACCGCCAGATCCGGGGCTGGGGCTGGGGCCTGCTCAACGGAATCGTGACCCTCGTGCTGGGGGTGCTGATCCTGAGCATGGGCAAAGCCGGCCTGATCAGTGTGATCGGCATCCTGGTGGGGGTAAGTTTTCTGTTCAGCGGGATCGACCTGCTCAGCTTCAGTGCCAGCTTCCACGACGACTGAGATCCCGGACTTAGATCTGGCTGCATTGCAGCCCTGCCTGGCCCGATCCTGCAGATCACGCCTCAGGGTGTTGAGCAGGGCTGGAATCGAGAGGCATCAGCCAGATGGAACGGGTGTCCTGGTGGATCTCGATCCGGAATTCCTGCCCGGGCTGCAGTCCCAGGCGGCGGGTGTAGGCACTGCCGATCAACAGGTTGCCGTTGCCATGCACGCGGGTGCGGAAGTCTGCCTGGCGTCCTTTCGGGCCGCTATGGCCTGGTGAGGGGGCAGCTGAGGGCAGGGCATAGCCCTTGGCGGCCACCAGGGCCCGGTAGAAGCTCTTGCGCAACACCCGGCCACTGGGACCCACGTAGCCACAGGCCCTGGCGATTTCGTCCTCAGGCCTGTTGCTCAGAGCCCTGGCACGATCCAGCAGGGCTTTGCCTTCCAGCATCTCGGTCTGTCCCGGGCCGTTGCCTGAGGCCATGGTGATGACTCTTGCGCGAGTGCCTGATCAGATTGTGCCCATCGGTTCAGGCCAACGGCAAGGGTCTGGATGGGGTAGAAGGCTTGGAAACGTTGACCGGATCGGGCCTGGATTGTGTTGCGGGTTCTCCATTTTCACAGCAGGTAGATGATCCCGTAGAGCACCACCCAGATGCCATCCACAAAGTGCCAGTAGAGCTCAGCAGCCTCCAGCCCGAAGTGGTTCTCGGCGGTGATCGTTCCACCCGGTCGGGTCTGCAGGGCCACGATGGCGATGCAGATCGCCCCGAGGGTGACGTGCAGACCGTGGAAGCCTGTAAGGGCGTAGAAGGTGCTGGCGAAGAGGTTGTCAGTGAGGCCGAAGGGCAGGGTGAAGTACTCCACCATCTGGCCCGCGAGGAAAGCCAGCCCCAGGGCGCCGGTAAGCAGCAGCCAGTTGCGGGCAGCGATGAGCTTGTTGGCCCTGCACTCCTTGCCTGCCCGGTGGAAGGTGAAGCTGCTCACCAGCAGCAGCACGGTGTTGATCGTGGGCAGCAGCAGCTCGAGCTCGTAGCTGCTGCCCTCAGGCAGGGGATTCACCGCCCGGAAGGTGAGGTAGGCAGCGAAGAAACCGGCGAAGGTCATGCCATCGGCGACTAGGAAAGTGGCCAGTCCGAACAGACGCAGATCCGGGTGCTCGTGCTGGTGCTCCTGACTGGCGGCGGTGGCCGCGCTGATGGCCTCAGCGGTGGTTGCTGGAGTGGTGCTGGTCATCGGGCCGGCTCCAGGGTGGGTTCGCTGGTCTCGGGGGCTCGCCCATAGCCGTAGGGCTCGGTGACCAGGGGGGCTTCGCCCTTCCAGTTCTCCACTGGCGGCGGTGAACTGGTGAGCCATTCGGGGGTGAGGGCGTTCCAGGGGTTATCGCCGGCCTCCTCGCCGTTGATGGCCGTGACCACCACGTTGATCAGGAGTGGCAAGGTACTGATCGCCATGATCAAGGCCCCCACACTGCTCACCTGGTTGAGGGTGGTGAAGGTGGGGTCGTATTCGGCCACGCGGCGGGGCATGCCGTTGAGGCCGAGCCAGTGCTGGGGCAGGAAGCAGAGGTTGAAGCCGATGAAGGTGAGCAGGAAGTGCAAGCGGCCCAGGTCTTCATTGAGCAGCCGACCTGTGAATTTGGGATACCAGTGGTAGAGGGAGGCGAAGATCACGAACACCGTGCCCCCATACACGATGTAGTGGAAATGGCCCACCACGTAGTACGTGTCGTGGACGTGGATGTCGAAGGGCACCTGGGCCAGGGTGATACCGGTGATGCCGCCGAACACGAAGTTGAGGATGAAGCCACAGGAAAACAGCATGGCTGAATTCAGGGCGATCTTGCCGCCCCACAAGGTGGCCAGCCAGTTAAAGAATTTGATGCCCGTAGGCACGGCGATGAAGGAGGTGGCGATCGTGAAGAACAGGCGCATCCAGGGCGGTGTGCCGCTGGTGAACATGTGGTGGGCCCACACGATCAGCCCCAGGAACACAATGCCCATGATGGAATACACCATCGTAGTGTAGCCGAACAGGGGCTTGCGGGAGTGCACCGGCAGGATCTCGCTCACAAGACCGAAGGCCGGCAGCACCATGATGTAAACGGCGGGGTGGGAATAGAACCAGAAAAGGTGCTGGTACACCACCACGTTGCCGCCCAGGGCCGGGTTGAAGAAGCCGGTGTGGGCAATGATGTCGAAGCTCAGCAGAATCAGCACTCCTGCCAGAACCGGGGTGGAGAGCACCACCAGCAGGCTGGTGCCGAGCATTGCCCAGCAGTACATCGGCAGCTGCATCATCTTCAGGCCAGGCCGACGCAGCTTGAGCACGGTGGCGATGAAATTGATGGCCCCGAAGATCGAGCTGCCGCCCAGCAGAAGCACGCTCAGAATCCACACCACCTGGCCGGCTGCCGGGGTGGTGAGGCTCAGGGGTGGGTAGGCAGTCCAGCCAGACTGGGCGGCGGCATCGGCCAGGAAATAGCTGCTGATCAACAGCAGGCCCGCGGGGGGAATCATCCAGAAAGCCACCGCGTTGAGCCTGGGGAAGGCCATGTCGCGGGCCCCCACGTAGAAGGGGATCAGATAGTTGCCGAAGGCCCCGTTCACCACCGGCACAATCCAGAGGAAGATCATCACCGTGCCATGCAGGGTGAGCGCCTCGTTGTAGGTGTCACGAGGCATGAAGTCCGAAAGGGGTGTGGCCAGCTCGGTGCGGATGGCGCCTGCCAGCAGCCCGCCCACCAGATAGAAGAGAAAGCCACACACCAGGTATTGCAGGCCGATCACCTTGTGATCGACGCTGAAGCTGAAGTAGCGCAGCCAGCCCCTGGGCTGGAGGGGTTCCTGCAGCTGGGGTTCCAGATCCTGGGGGGTGGCGACGGTCATGGCTGGAGGGCGGGCGGACGCTGCATCGATGGGCGGTTGAATCGAAGGTGGCGGCTGTGGGCTCAGGCTGATGTGGCGGGACTGTTCTGGGCCAACCAGGCCTGGTAGTCGTCCGGCTCGTGCACCACCACATTGGAGCGCATCCCACCGTGGTAAGGCCCGCACAGCTCAGCGCAGATCAGGGGGTAGGTGCCGGGCCGGGTTGCCGTGAATGACAGCAGGGTGGGCTGGCCGGGTATTACGTCCTGCTTGAGCCGGAACTGGGGCACCCAGAAGGCATGGATCACATCCCGGGCCTCCATGCGCAACTCCACGGGTTGACCGAGGGGCACATGTAGTTCACCACTGGTGATGCCGGCATTCGGATACTGGAAGATGAAGGCAAACTGCATCGCCGTGAGGTCCACCGTGATGGGGGCTGCCACACTGGGCTGGGCAGAGTCATTGAGCACGGCCGCAGGACCGATACCCCCCCAAATGCGCGGTCGGCGTTCCAGATCCGTGGCCACGGCATCACCGGCCATGGCTGCGTGATCCATGGCTGCATGATCCATGGCGCCATGGTCCAGGGAGGCCATACCGCCCATGCGCTCGTAGATGTCGTAGCTGTAGATGCCCACGAAGAGAATCACCACAGCAGGAATGGCTGTCCACACGATCTCGAGGGGCAGATTGCCTTCGATCGCCGGGCCATCGGCCATTTCGCCCGGGCGTCGACGGAAGCGCACCAGGCTGTAGACCAACACGATCAGGATGCCGAGAAACAGCATCGTGCCAATGCTGAAGAGAACCCGAAACAGGCTGTCGTAGGCGTAGGCGTTGGTGCTGGCGTCCTCCGGCAGGAGATTCACCCGGGTGCCGATCACCAGCCCTGTCACCACAAGGGCCGTTGTGGCTAGGCCGGTGGTGGCAGCAGTGCGGATTCGCACAGTTCATCTCGAGCGTTGCACCACCCTATGGGGGGTGATGCAGTCCTGCGAACCCGGTTCAGCTTTGGATGTGAAACGGCTCACATTGGCCCCGGCCGCTGCCGGCCTGTCTCCATCTGGGGACATCGACAGGTGTGCACTGAAGCGTGATCCGCCAATTGTTCTGTGTCTTGATATCAAGATCACCAAGCTGTTGCGGGCGCTCTGACTCCAGCCGATCTGGCTACGGTGCGAATCGATTTCCGGGGTTTCGTGGCACGATCGGCGTCCGCCGTCCTCACCTCCCCCGGCCATGGGGCCCACCTTCAGGCTGGTGATACGTCATCTCCCGGATCGGTGCCGATCCGGCGCCATCTGGGCACCCTCACTGCCCATCTGGTGGTGGCCCTGGTGGCTCTGGTGGTGATCGGCGGTGCCACCCGGGTGATGCAGGCCGGACTGGCCTGTCCAGATTGGCCGCTCTGTTACGGCTCCCTGCTGCCTGGTGGTCAGTTCAACCTGCAGGTGTTCCTGGAGTGGTTCCACCGCCTTGATGCCTTCGTGGTGGGCGTGGCCCTGCTGGTGCTCACTGCGGCCAGTGGCCTGGCCCGGCGCCGGCTGCCTCCCTGGTTGCCGTTGGCTTCCCTCGCAGCCCTGGTGCTGGTGGCCGTGCAGGGCGGGCTCGGTGCCCTTACGGTGACCCGCCTGCTGGCCGCTCCCCTGGTCACGGCCCACCTGGCCACGGCGCTCACCCTGGTGGTTCTGCTCAGTGGGGTCCACCAGGGCCTGGTGGTTGCCGGGTCGGCCCCGGCTCCTGTCCTGCCCCGCTGGTGGCTGCCGCTGCTTGCACTGGCCCTCGCCCTGGTGTTTGGCCAGTGCCTCCTCGGCGGCTCCCTGGCCAGCACCTGGGCTGCAGAGCGTTGCCTCACGGACGGTGACGGCTGCCAACTCCTCTGGCGCCATCGGCTGGTGGCCAGGCCTGCGGCGCTGGTGGGGCTGCTCCTGCTGCCAGCCAGCTGGGCTCTGCCCTCAGGTCAGCGCTGGCTGCGCTGGGCCGCCCTGGCTGCAGCCCTGCTGGTGGCCGCTCAGGTGGCCCTGGGCGTCACCACCCTGCGTCTGGGGCTGACGGTGCCGGCGGTGACCATCGCCCACCAGGCGGTGGCAGCGCTGCTTGTCGCCCTGCTCGGAGCCAGCCTCGGCCGCTGTCTCGCCCTGCCGCCTGCTCCTGCCCCTCCGGTACTCCGTCATGGTTAGTGCTCCATCCCAGGCCGGTGCCCTGCTGCTGGCCAGCCAGCCCCCGCCGGTGCGGCCCTCGGTACGCCTGCCCGCCTGGCTGGAGGTGGCCAAGCCCCGTCTGATTCCCCTGTTGCTGGCCACCACCCTGGCTGGCATGGCCGTGAGTGATCCCTTGGGTTCGGGGCCCGTGCAGGCCGGCACCGTGCTGGCCACCCTCTTGGGCGGCAGCCTGGCGGCCGCGGCGGCCGGCGTTCTCAACTGCGTGTGGGAGCAGGACCTCGACGGGCGCATGCAGCGCACCAGCCGCCGGGCCCTGCCTTCCGGCCGGCTGGATCAGGGCCAGGCCCTTGGCCTGGCCGCCCTGCTCACCACCGTGGCCGTGCTGGTGCTGGTGCTGGCGGTGAATGCCCTGGCGGCCAGCCTGGCCCTGCTGGGCCTGTGCAGCTACGTGCTGCTCTACACCGCCCTGCTCAAGCCCCGCACCTCCCAGAACATCGTGATCGGCGGAGTGGCCGGCGCCATCCCTCCCCTGGTGGGCGCCGCCGCCAGCACCGGCCAGCTGGGCTGGGGGGGCTGGTGGCTGTTCGCCCTGGTGATGGTGTGGACCCCCGCCCACTTCTGGGCCCTCGCCCTGTTGCTGCGCGACGACTACCGCTCGGTGGGCATCCCGATGCTGCCGGTGGTCAAGGGGGTGGCCTTCACAGGCCGGGCCATCCGCCGCTACGCCTGGGCCACCGCGGTCCTCAGTCTCTTTGCTCCGCTGGTGCTGCCCGCCGGCGGACTGCTCTACGGCCTGCTGGTGCTGCCCTTCAATGGCCGCCTTCTCCAGCTCAGCAGCGCCCTGGCAGGTGAACCCGAGAACCCCCAGCGGGCCAGGGCCCTGTTCCGCTGGTCGATCCTCTACCTGTTCGGCATCTGCCTGCTGCTGCTGCTGGCACGGCTGCCTCTGGCCCAGGCTCTCTCCCTGCCGCCGGCTGCGCTGCCTACATTGACCCCCTGAAACCTGGGGCCCCGGCTCTGATGGGTGAGCCATTGATCCAGATCCACGATCTGCGCAAGTCCTATGGCCGCGGAGAGGGCACTGTTCAGGCCCTCGACGGCGTCCACTTGAGCGTGCCTGAAGGCTGCCTCTACGGCTTGCTTGGACCCAACGGGGCCGGCAAGACCACCACCCTGCGCATCCTCTGCACCCTGCTGGCCCCCGATGGCGGCAGCGTGCGGGTGGCGGGGGTCGATGCCTTGCAGGACCCTCGCCTCGTGCGGTCACTGCTGGGCTACGTGGCCCAGGAGGTGGCCATCGACAAGATTCTCACCGGCCGGGAGCTGCTCCAGCTCCAGGGGGATCTGTACCACCTCGATCGCGGCCTGCGGCAGCGCCGCATCGCCGAGCTGATCGAGCTGCTGGGCATGGACGACTGGATCGATCGCCGCTGCGGTGGCTACTCCGGCGGCATGCGCCGCCGCCTCGACCTGGCCTGCGGCCTGTTGCACAGCCCCCGACTGCTGGTGCTGGACGAGCCCACCGTGGGGCTGGACATCGAGAGCCGGGCGGCCATCTGGCGGGTGTTGCGCGAGCTGTGCGAGGCCGGCACCACCGTGCTGCTCAGCAGCCACTACCTCGAGGAGGTGGACGCCCTGGCCGACCGGCTGGCAATCATTGACGCCGGTCGGGTGATCGCCGAGGGCAGTCCCGATGCTCTCAAGAATGACCTCGGGGGCGACCGGGTGACCCTGAGGGTGCGCGAGTTCAGCGATGCCGAGGAGGCCCACCGGGTGCAGCGGCTCCTTCAGGACTGCCCGGGAGTGCGCCAGGTTGTGGTGAATCGGGCCCAGGGCTATTCCCTCAACCTGGTGGTGGAGGACGCCGGAGCGGTGGACCTGCTGCGCCGCCAGCTGGCCGGGGCCGACCTGCCGGTGTTTGCCCTCGCCCAGAGCCGCCCCAGCCTCGACGATGTGTATCTCCAGGCCACCGGCCGCACCTTGATGGATGCCGAACTGGCCGTGGCGGGCAGCCGCGACGCCAAGGCGGAGCGCAAGCAGAGCATGCGTTGACGCCCGCGCGCCGGCCTGCCCCTTGGTTGCGGTCCGCCCATTCCTCTGGTCTGCCCGCTCTGTTGCCCTGTCTGCCTTCCACCCCCTGCCGTCATGACATCCGCGTCTGCCGCCGCTGAAATCAGCCAGGAAACCCTGGCCCTCACCCGGCGCCTGTTCGTGCAACTGCAGCGCCGCCCCTCCACCCTGGTGGCCGGTGTGCTACAGCCCCTCATCTGGCTGGTGCTGTTCGGTGCCCTGTTCGCCAATGCTCCGGTAGGCATGTTGCCCGGCGGCATGAGCTACGGCCGTTTCCTCGGTGCCGGCGTGATCGTGTTCACCGCCTTCAGCGGCGCCCTCAACGCCGGCCTGCCGGTGATGTTCGACCGGGAATTCGGCTTTCTCAACCGCCTGCTGGTGGCGCCGCTGCGCTCGCGCAGCTCGATCGTGCTGGCCTCGGTGCTTTACATCACCGCCATCAGCCTGATCCAGAGCCTGGCGATCATGGTCACCGCCGCCCTGCTGGGCTATGGCTGGCCCGGGGGGGCTGGCCTGCTGGTGGTGCTGGGCACCCTGCTGCTGCTGGTGTTCGCCGTCACTGCCCTGAGCCTGGGCCTGGCCTTCGCCCTGCCGGGCCACATCGAGCTGATCGCTGTGATCTTCGTGGCCAACCTGCCGCTGCTCTTCGCCAGCACGGCCCTGGCCCCCCTCTCCTTCATGCCCACCTGGCTGGGCTGGCTGGCGGCCCTCAATCCGCTCACGTTTGCCATCGAGCCGATCCGCGCGGCCTATGCAGGCCAGCTCTCCTTCAGTGCCGTCGTGCTGGAGGCCCCCTATGGAGAGCTCAGTGCCGGTGTCTGCCTGCTGGTGCTGGCGGCGCTGGCCGCAGGGCTGTTCCTGCTGATCCGCCCCCTGCTCAACCGCAAACTGAGCTGAACCCCACGTCTCGGCCCTCACCCTCCAGGCCAGAACATTCCCGATTCAGCGCTCCTGTTCCTTCTGCCACTGCGTACCAGCCATGTCCCAGATCTTCCCCAGGGGCCTGATCGTGTCTGTGCAGGCCCCTGAGGCATCTCCCCTGCGCGATCCCGGGGTGATCGCCGCGATGGCGGAGGCCAGCCTGCGCAACGGTGCCAGTGGCCTGCGGCTGGAGAGCCCGGAGCACATCGGTGCGGTGCGCCGCCGCTGCCCGGAGGCCCTGATCGTGGGCCTGTGGAAGCGCAGTTTTGCCGACAGTCCTGTGTACATCACCCCGGGTTGGGAGGAGATCCGCGCCGTTTGGGCAGCCGGTGCCGACGTGGTGGCCCTCGATGCCACCGAGCGGCTGCGGCCGGGTGGGGCCGACCTGGGGGCGCTGATCGCCCGCGCCCGCAAGGAGCTGGGGGCCGTGCTGATGGCGGATGTGGACAGCCTGGCCAATGGGTTGCGGGCGGCCGAGCTGGGCTGCAGCTGGGTGGGCACCACGCTCTATGGCTACACCGAGGCCACGGCCCATGAGAAGCCGCCTGGATGGCAGTTGCTGGAGGCGCTGCGCCGGGACCTGCCACCCGGGGTGGCGCTGATTTGCGAGGGCGGTGTGGCCTCGGCCGAGCAGGCCCGCCATGCACTGGAGAAGGGCGCTGATGCCGTTGTGGTGGGCACGGCGATCACCGGCATCGACCTGCAGGTGGCCGCCTATTGCCAGGCCCTGGCCTGAGTCGGCCGACGGTCCGGCCAGCGGCAGCGAAAATTTTTCAGAAGCCAGGCGGGTACCAGTTCAGGGAGCGCACACAGTGGTAGGTGTGTTGTGCTGGCAGGGAGGACCCATGGAACGCACCCGGTTGTGGGCAGGCCCAGGGATGGTGTTGATGAGCACCATGCTGCTGGGGATGCCTCTCTCCAGTTTTCACCTGGGTCAGATCCAGGCGCTGAACCGGGAGTTGGGGCGCCTGTGCGGCAACCCCCCCCGGGAGGCCCTCAGTGTCTGCCGTATCCACGCTGCCCTCGTGCGCTCCCTCTGAAGGGGGCATCCCGAGAGGGACCTGCGCAGCTGGCGCTGTCCCCCAGGCCAGGGTCACATCATCCCGGGCATGCCCATGCCGCCCATGCCGCCCATGCCGCCCATGCCGCCCATGCCGCCCATGCCGCCCATGCCATCCATGTCGCCGCCCGGGGCAGGGGCTGGCGGTTCTGGCTTGTCGGCGATCACGGCCTCGGTGGTGACCAGCAGCGCGGCGATCGACACGGCGTCCTGGAGAGCCAGGCGGGTCACCTTGGCGGCATCGAGGATGCCGGCCGCCAGGAGGTCCTCGTACTGGCCGGTGAGGGCATTGAAGCCCTTCCCGTGCCGCAGGATCTCGGCAGTCACCACGGCACCGTTGGCGCCGGCGTTGGCGGCGATCTGATGCAAGGGGGCCGCCAGGGCCCGCTGCACAATCTCCACGCCGGTGCGCTCATCGCCCTGGCAACCAGCCGCCAGCTCACTGAGCCCCTCAGCCAGTTCGAGAAGGGTGGTGCCACCGCCGGCCACGATGCCCTCCTCCACGGCCGCGCGGGTGGCATTGAGGGCGTCCTCGATCCGCAGCTTGCGGTTCTTCAGTTCGGTTTCGGTGGGGGCACCCACCTTGATCACCGCCACGCCACCGGCCAGCTTGGCGATGCGCTCCTGCAGCTTTTCGCGGTCGTAGTCCGAGTCGGTGCGCTCCAGCTCCCGCTTGATCGAGGCCACCCGGTCGGCCACGGCCTGCTGGTGGTCGCCGCTGGCCACGATCGTGGTGTCGTCCTTGGTGATACTGATGCGGCGGGCGTGGCCCAGGTCGGCCAGGGTCACCTTGTCCAGGGTCATCGCCTGGTCCTCGCTCACCACGGCGGCGCCGGTGAGGATGGCGATGTCCTGCAGGCTGGCCTTGCGGCGGTCGCCGAAGCCCGGGGCCTTGACGGCGGCCACCTGCAGCACGCCGCGGTTCTTGTTCACCACCAGGGTCGCCAGGGCCTCGCCGTCCACGTCCTCGGCGATGATCAACAGGGCCCGACCCGCCTTGCTCACGGCCTCCAGCACGGGCACCAGGTCGGTGATCGCACTGATCTTGCGGTCGGTGATCAGGATCAGGGCATTTTCAAAGACGCACTCGCGCCGCTCCTGGTCGGTGATGAAGTACGGCGACACGTAGCCGCGGTCGAAGGCCATGCCCTCGGTGATCTCCAGCTCGGTGGCCAGGGAGTTGGATTCCTCCACGGTGATCACCCCATCGGCGCTCACCCTCTCCATGGCCTCGGCGATCATCCGGCCGATCTCCTCCTCGTTGCCGGCGCTCACTGTGGCCACCTGGCGGATGGCATCGCCGCTCACGGCCTGGGCGCGGGCGGCGATCCCTGCCACCACCTGGGCGGTTGCCTGCTCCATGCCCCGGCGTAGACCCACCGGGTTGGCACCGGCGGCCACGTTGCGCAGCCCCTCGTGCACCAGGGCCTGGGCCAGCACGGTGGCCGTGGTTGTGCCGTCGCCAGCGGTGTCTTTGGTCTTGCTGGCCACCTGCTGGATCAGTTTGGCGCCCACGTTCTCGAACGGATCCTCCAGTTCGATCTCCTTGGCGATGGTCACCCCGTCGTTGACAATGTCGGGTGCGCCGAAGGAGCGCTCGAGGACCACGTTGCGGCCCTTTGGCCCGATGGTCACCTTCACGGCGTTGGCCAGGGCGTTCACGCCCCGCTCAAGGGCCGCGCGCGACTCATCGGAAAAGCTGACCAGCTTGGCCATCGGGAAAGGGAGATCTCTGGGGTCCCAGGCTCCCATGGCGGCTGCAGGATCAGCGGTGGGGAAAGCCGAATCCCGCTCTCGTCGATAGGGTTCGGCGAACAGTGCAAGGCCCCGGGGCCGCCGATGGACGACCTGCTCAGCCAAGCCCTGGATGCGCCCAGCGAGGTGGTGCTGCTCGATCCCACCACCAGTGCCAACGCCATGGTGTTTGTGTTGATCACGCTGCTGGGCGTGGGGATGGCGCTGATCTACGTACCGCTGCGCCTGTTCCTCACCCTCACGGCTCGCAGCCGGCGGCTGCGGCTGTTGCAGCGCATCCGCCAGCTGCGTGAGGAGCTCGGCAAGCCGGTGGAGAACCCGGGCAGCTCTTGATCAGTGGCTGGATCACTGGCTGGTTGAGCCAGTGGCCTGTTCAGCGCATCACCATGCCGCCATCCACCTGCAGCACCTGGCCGGTCATGTAGGCGGCGGCGGGGTCGGCGGCCAGGAAGCGCACGGCGCTGGCCACTTCCGCGGGTTGCCCCATGCGGCCCAGGGGGATGACCTTGAGGATCGGCTCCTTATCGAGCTCAGCGGTCATGTCGCTGTCGATGAAACCGGGCGCCACGGCGTTCACCGTGACACCGCGGCTGGCGAACTCGGCGGCGCTGCTGCGGGTGAGACCGATCACGCCGGCCTTGGCGGCGCTGTAGTTGGCCTGGCCGGGATTGCCCATCAGGCCCACCACCGAGGTGATGTTGACGATCCGGCCGCTGCGGGCCTTGAGCATCGCGCGGCTCACGGCGCGGGTGCAGAGGAACACGCCGGTGAGGTTGAGGTCGATCACGCTCTGCCAGTCGGCGCTCTTCATGCGCATCAGCAGGCCGTCGCGGGTGATGCCGGCGTTGTTCACCAACACATCGAGGCGGCCCTCCTTCTCCAGAACAGCCTTCACCATCGCCTCCACCTGCTCCTCGTCGGCCACGTTGGCCTGGTGGGCCCAGGCCTGGCCGCCGGCTGCCTGGATCGCCGCCACCACGGCCTGGGCGGCGTCCGGGGAGCTGGCGTAGTTCACCACCACCGTGGCGCCGGCGCGGGCGAGTTCGGCGGCGATGGCCGCGCCGATGCCCCGGCTGGCCCCGGTGACGAGGGCGACCTGGCCGGCGAGGGGGGTGGCTGGGGGCATCGATGCAGGAAGGGGGGGGTGTGATCGTATGGCCCGCCCAGCATCACCCCAGCCCGAGGGCCTGCAGCACGGCGTCGCTGTCCAGGCCGGCCAGCTGATCGGGCCTGCCCACGCCCCGCACACCCTCCCGGCTGGGCAGTTCCGAGGCGCTGCGGCCCAGGGCCACCAGCGGCAGGCCGAGCATCAGGGCCAACTCGATGCAGCTGGCCTCGCTGGCCAGCACCACATCGGCCGAGGCCAGGCGGGCGGCCCGGGCCCGGGCGGGACCCCCGCCCGCCGCCAGGGTGCGCAGGCCAGGCAGGCGCTGGCGGATGCGCTCGGGCAGGGCCTGCCACTGGTTGGCTGGCCAGTCGGCCGGGTCGCCGGCCGGCGCGAGCAGCAGCAGGGGGCCGTCGCCGCCGGGCAGCTCGGCGGCGGCGGCATCCAGGTCGGCCCTGGCCAGGCTGAGACGGAAGGCGTCGGCATCGAGCCGTACGCCGATCGGCCGCAGAAAAGCCTCCCAGGCCTGCGCTTTCCAGACCCCTTGCGCCGGCTGCACGGTGTCGGTTGCGGAGAAGCCGCCGGCGGCCACCCGGGTGGGGATATGGCTCATCGACAGCATCAGGTCCACCTGGCGGCCGCTGGCGCAATTGATGCAGAGCTGGAAGTCGGGCTCGCGCACCGAGCCCAGCAGGTTGGCCCAGTCGGCCAGGGTGGCGGCCTCAAAGGGGAAGGGGATGGTCCGCACGCCGGCTGGGTGCAGGCCCCAGAGTGCCATGACAGCCGGAGGGCAGACCACCTGCACATCCGCTCCCAGCTGGTCGGCCACGGCAGCCACGGCGGCGAAGGCCTGGAGCTGGCGGCTGCTCTCGCCCGGAATCAGGAACAGGGCGCGCATCGCAAGGGATCGGGCTCGGCGGGCTGATTGTATGGAGCTTGTTCCAACGCGCCCGCAGCGCGGCCCTGTTTGTGCATCTGCTGATCGCCGCCGCCGGCAGCGGCCGCCGCATGGGCGCTGCCGGCAACAAGCTGCTGCTGGAGGTGGCCGGACGGCCCGTGCTGGCCTGGACCCTGGAGGCGGCCCTGGCCTGTGAAGCGATCCGGTGGATCGGCATTGTGGGCCAGTCGGTGGACGCCGAGCCGATCGCCGCCCTGGTGGCCGCGGCGGCGCCCGCCAAGCCCGTGCGCTGGATCCTGGGCGGTGACACCCGCCAGGAGTCGGTGAGTCGGGGCCTGGCCGCCCTGCCCGCCGATGCGGCCGGCGTGTTGATCCACGACGGCGCCCGCTGCCTGGTGGATCCGGCCCTGCTCAGCCGCTGCGCCGAGGCCGTGCTGGCCGGCCGGGCCGTGATCGCGGCCACCCCCGTGACCGACACCATCAAGCAGGTGGACGGCGCGGGCACGATCACCGCCACCCCGGACCGCAGCGCGCTCTGGGCCGCCCAGACCCCCCAGGGGTTCCCGGTGGAGCGGCTGCGCCAGGCCCACGCCACCGCAAGCGCCGAGGGCTGGAGTGTCACCGACGATGCGGCCCTGTTCGAGCGGCTGGCCTGGCCGGTGCAGGTGCTGGAAGCACCGCCCTCCAACATCAAGCTCACCACTCCCTTCGACCTCACCATCGCAGCGGCGGTGCTGGCGGCCCGCAGCTGAGACCCCGCCGGATTCAGTGGATGCCAGGCGGCCAGGCCACCAGCTCCAGCCGGCCCGCGTCCGCGTCCAGCCGGGCCCTGGCACCCAGGGGCAGGGCGGCATTGCCGCAGCGGTGTCCGAGGGGCAGGCCGGCCAGCACGGGGATGTCCAGATCCAGCGTGCGCTCCCGCAGCACCTGGTTCAGGCGGCGGTGGGCGGCACCAGCAGCAGGGGCCTGAGGGGATTCCCGGCCGACGTCTGCATCCTCATCGTCGTCGTTGTTGTCCTCGTCGTCGCAGTCGCTGAAGGCACCGAAGGCGATGGCTGCCAGCTGGCTCAGGGCGCCGCTCAGACGCCAGTGGGTGAGCATGCGATCGATGCGGTAGGGCGCTTCGCCCACGTCCTCCAGCACCAGGATCGCCCCCGTGAGGGCGGGCAGGTGGGCCGTGCCCAGCAGGTGGGTGGCCACGGTGAGATTGGCCACCAGCAGCGGCCCCTCGGCAACCCCTCCCCGCCAGCACTCCCCCTCCAGGGCTGCTGGCATCTCGCCGAACAGCAGCTGGCGCAGGCGCTCCTGGCTCCAGGCCGGCTCGGCCGCCAGGGTGGTGAGCAGGGGGCCGTGCAGGCCGCCGCCATGGCCCTGGGCCAGCTGGGCCCAGAGCAGGGAGGTCACGTCGCTGAAGCCCAGCAGCCAGCGGGGCGGCAGGGCCAGGGGACGCTCCAGCAGCCGGGCCGACCCCCAGCCGCCGCGCACGCAGGCGATCAGGGCGGCCCCATCCCGGTCGGCCCCCAGCAGATCGCCCCGCCGCTCCTCATCGCGCCCGGCCAGGTAGCCCCAGCTGCGGTCGTGGATCGGGCGGCTGTCCAGCTCCAGCCCCCAGCGCTCCAGCACGGCCCGGCCCGCCTCCAGCCTGGCGACGGCACCTGGGTCGTCGAGTGCGGAGCTGGCGGCGGCCAGGCGCACCCGGTCGCCGGCCTGCAGCGGCTGGGGCCAGGCGAGCGGACTGCTCATGGCCAGCGCCCCAGCACCAGGGCCAGCAGCAGCAGGCCGCCCAGCTGCACCTGGCGGCTGAAGTGGCGCCCGTAGTTGCCGGGGGAAGCCTGCCGGCTGCGCTCCAGTCCGTGCAGCAGCCAGCCCTGGCGCACCATGGCGGTCGCCGCCACCAGCCCCAGCAGCCAGCCCAGGGGCTGGAGGCCGCGCAGGGCGGCGGCCAGGGCCAGGCAGGCTGCCGTGCCGGCGTAACAGAGGGTCACCACCAGCGGCGCCCGCGGGCCCAGGCTGAGGGCGCTGCTGCGCACGCCGATGCGGCGGTCGTCGTCGCGGTCGGCCATCGCATACACCGTGTCGAAGCCGAAGGTCCAGAGCACGGTGGCCAGCCAGGTGAGCAGCAGGGGCCAGCCGCCGGCCAGGTTGCCCGTGGCGGCTGCCCAGGGAATCAGCACGGCGAAGCCCCAGCACAGGGCCAGCACCAGCTGGGGGTAGCCGAACCAGCGCTTGGCGGAGGGGTAGAGCAGCACCAGGGGCAGGCAGGCCAGGGCCAGCAGCAGGCAGAGCCCCCGCTGCGCTGCCGGCAGGCCGATCAGCACCACCGCCAGGGCGGCCAGCAGGCAGAGCAGCAGCAGGGCCAGGGCCTCTGTCACCCCCAGCCGACCGCTGGCCAGCGGCCGGCCGCTGGTGCGCTCCACCTGGGGGTCGATGCGCCGGTCCCAGAGGTCGTTGGCGATGCAGCCGGCCGCGCTCACCGCCAGGCCGCCCAGCACGATCCAGCCCACCAGGGCCAGGGGCGGCGGGCTCTGGGGCAACAGCCACAGGCTCCAGCCGGCCGGAATCAGCAGGATCAGCCGGCCGGAGGGTTTGTGCCAGCGCACCAGCTCCAGCCAGGCGCGCCAGCGGGCCGGTTGCGCTGCCCTGCGTGCTGTGCCCTGCATCGCTGCATCCCGTTGCGGCCCAGGCTAGGGGGCGCCAGGGGTGGCAAAGTGGCGCCGCCAGGCTCACCGCCGTTCCCATGGCCCAGGCCCCCACTCCCCTGCAGGCCGGCCGGCGGCGGGTGGCGGCCATCGACATCGGCACCAACTCGATCCACCTGCTGATCGCTGAGGTGGACGAGCAGCTGCGCAGTTTTGGCGTGCTCCTGGCTGAGAAGGCCACCACCCGGCTCGGGGAGCGCGACCCGGTGAGCGGCGACCTCAGCGCCGAGGCCATGGAACGGGCCTTCCGCACCCTCCGCCACGACTGCCAGCTGGCGGAGAGCCACGGTGTGGAGCAGATCGTGACCGCCGCCACCAGCGCCGTGCGCGAGGCGCCCAACGGCGGCCAGTTCCTGCAGACCCTCCAGGAGCAGCTCGGCCTGGAGGTGGATCTGGTGAGCGGGCCGGAGGAGGCCCGGCTGATCTATCTGGGGGTGCTCTCGGGCATGGCCTTCGGCGAGCGCCCCCACGCCATCATCGACATCGGTGGTGGCTCCACCGAGCTCGTGCTGGCCGATGGCTCCGACGCCCGGGTGCTCACCAGCACCCGCATCGGCGCCGTGCGCCTGCAGCGGGAGTTTTGCCAGCCCGATCCCCTGCCGCCCGAGCGCCGCGGGTTCCTGCAGGCCTATATCCAGGGGGCCATGGATCCGGCCGTGGCCGAGTTGAAAAAGGCCCTGAGAGCTGGAGAAACGATCCAGCTGGTGGGCACAAGCGGCACGGCCATGGCCCTGGCCGCCCTGGCTGCGGCGGAGGATCCCACCCCGCCGCTGAAGCTGCAGGGCTACCGCCTCAGCAAGGAGCGGATCGACCAGCTGGTGGCGCGGTTGTTGCTGATGACCCCGGAGCAGCGCCGCGGCCTGACGGCGATCAACGAGCGCCGCGCCGAGATCATCGTGCCAGGTGCCCTGATCCTGCAGACCACCATGGCCATGCTCGGCGCCCGCGATCTGCTGGTGTGCGACCGGGCCCTGCGCGAGGGGCTGATCGTGGACTGGATGCTGCGCAACCAGCTGCTCGGTGACCGCTTCTCCTTTCAGAGCTCGATCCGCGAGCGCACCGTGCTGCACCTGGCCCGCCAGTTCGGCGTGGATCTGGAGCGGGCGGACCGGGTGGCCGGCCATGCCCTCAGCCTCTACGACCAGACCCGGGGGGTGCTCCACGACGACGACGGTGAGGGACGCCAGCTGCTCTGGGCCGCGGCCCAGCTGCACACCTGTGGCAAGAGCATCAACATCTCGGCTTATCACAAGCACACCTGGTACCTGATCCGCAACGGCGAACTGCTCGGCTATTCCCAGACCGAGCATCTGATGGTGGCGGCCATCGCCCGTTATCACCGCCGCAGCCTGCCCAAGAAGCGGCACGAGTCGTGGCAGCTGATCACCGGCCGCGAGCAGCGCCGTTGTGTGGCCGGCATGGCGCTGCTCCTGCGCCTGGCCGCCGCCCTCGACCGCCGCCCCGCCGCCGTGATCGAGGCCATCCGCGTGCGGCCGGGGGATGGCGCTGACGCCCAGGTGCTGGAACTGGAGCTGCAGCCCCGCCTGCCGGCGAGCGGGGAGCCTGCTCCGGATCTGAGCCTGGAGCGCTGGAGCCTGCGTGCCTGCGCCGAGGTGGTGCTGGAGGCCAGCGGCGTGGAACTCAGGGTGCGGGAGCCGGCTGCGCTGCTGGGCTGAGATCCGGGCTGAAGCGGTACCAGGTCACGGCTTCGATCGGGCCGAGCGGCCTGGCCGGAGCTCCTCCGCTGGATGCGCTCACCAGATCAGGGCGACCGGCCAGCACCCGCAGCTCGCCGCTGAGGGGGAAACGCTGCTCGCCCTCCAGGGTGCCCCGCAGGAGCACCTCGCCGCTGGCGGAGCGCACCTCCACCCAGCTGGGTTCGGCGCTGCGCAGCACCAGCTCGGCCTGGGGCTGCTCCGTCCGGCTGGGCTGTTCGGAGGCGGCGGGAGGCTGGAGCGGGGGGCTGGGCCGGCCGCCGCTGAGGCTGCGCTGCAAACCCCAGGCCAGCCCCGCGGCGGCGACCAGGGCTGCACCAAGGCCGAGCAGCCGGAGCGGTGGCCGCGAGGGGGTGGAGACCGGAGGTGCATCGGCCTGCACGGCGGGGCGCCGTGGCTGAGGGGCAGATGGAGCGGGACCGGGCTGGGGCGGGCGGGCCTGGAAGGCCTGATTGGCGCGCAGGGCGGCGATGTCGTCGTCGATGTTCACGCCAAGGCTTGCCGCCACCCGGCGGGCCTGGGCCACCACGAACACGGCCTCGGGCAGTTCCTCCCGGTTCCCCTCCTCCAGGGCCCGCAGTTGCTCAGGGCCCATGTGCAGGCGTTCGGCCTGCTGATCCAGACTGATGCCCTGGGCCTGGCGGGCCTGCGCCAGGCGCTGGCCAATGCGTTGCAACTGGGGAATCAGCTCGGCGCTCACGGGCAGGACTCAGACAAGTGGCACGGCAGGTGCGTTGTGCCGGCATTGTGCCCCTGTCCCGCAACGGTCGCAGGAATTCCTGCGCAACACAACAGTTGCGCAACATCGCCCTCGCACCGCCAGCGATGGCGATGTTTCCGAGGGGCCTGTCAATCTGCGCAACCTGCCAAGCCCCAGGTCCCAGGCCTGAGCCGTCCAATGGCTCAATCGAAACAGTCAATGGCTCAATCGAAACAGCCAATGGCTCAACTAAAGCAATGGTCCGATGACGGCGTTGCTTGATCAGATTGCCTCAATCGAGCGAGCTTTTCCGGGCGGGCTCAATCAAGCCAACTATACCTGATTCAGTCAATGGGCGATACTGGATTCGAACCAGTGACCCCTTCCGTGTGAAGGAAGTGCGCTACCGCTGTGCTAATCGCCCGATTGTGCCTTGCCGGTACGGAGACCTGGAGCAAAGCTCAGCGCAGCCTGGTGGGCTTGGGTGAGCCGGCCGTTTGCGCTGTGAGTCCACTTTAAAACATCGCCGCCCTTCCCCAGGCGTTGCTCCCGGCGAAGCCTGGAGCCGGGAGAGGGGTGATCAGTCACCATGGCAGCCTCAGCCCTGTCGCTTCAGCGCCCACCCCGTGAGCATGGCCCAGTCCGTCGCCGATGGTTCGCCCCTTCTCCAGGGTGATCGGCCCGGGGATGGGCAGGCGCATGGCCAGGCCAGCCAACAGGTGGATGTGCTGATCGTGGGGGGAGGCGTGTGTGGCACGGCGCTGCTGTTCGAGCTGGCCCGCTACACGGATCTGGCCCGCCTCGCCTTGGTGGAGCGCTACGACGAGCTGGCGCGGGTGAACTCCAGGGCCACCAACAACAGCCAGACCATCCACTGCGGTGACATCGAGACCAACTACACCCTCGAGAAGGCTCTGAGGGTGAAGCGTACGGCCGAGATGATCGTGCACTACGCCGAGCTACTGGATCCCTTGGTGCGCGAGCGCTGTGTGTTCCGCACCCCCAAGATGGTGCTGGCCGTGGGCGAGCAGGAGTGCGCCTTCCTGCGGGAGCGCTTTGAATGCTTTTCTCCCCACTTTCCGGCCATGGAGCTGCTGGAGAAGGAGCAGATCGCCGCGTGGGAGCCGGCTGTGGCGCTGGTCGATGGCCAGTTGCGCCCCGATGCACTGCTGGCCATCGGCATCCGCAGCACGTACACCGCTGTGGATTACGAGGCGCTCTCCCAGTCGTTTGTGGATCAGGCCCGCGCGGCGATTGCTGCGAGCAACGCCACCACAGGCGATGCGGACGCCGACTCAGGATGCCGCCGGCTGGATCTGCATCTGGGCACCACCGTGCGGGAGATCGTGCCGGAAGGCGACCTCTTCCGGGTGACCCTGGCCCCCACCCCCGGCTGCAGCGCTGGGTGGACTTCCGACGGCATGGCACTGGCCCCCCAGGAAATCCTGGCCCGCCACGTGGTGGTGAATGCCGGCGCCCACAGCCTGCTGATGGCCCAGCGGATGGGCTTCGGCCTGGAGTACTCCTGCCTGCCGGTGGCAGGCAGCTTCTACTTCACGCCCGATCTCCTCAAGGGCAAGGTGTACACGGTGCAGAACGACAAGCTGCCCTTCGCCGCCATCCACGGCGACCCAGACGTGCGCGCGCCCGGGAAGACCCGCTTCGGGCCTACGGCTCTTCTGCTACCTCTGCTGGAGCGCTACAAGCCCGCCTCCTTCTGGGAGTTTCTCAAGGTGTTGCGGCTGGATTGGGCGGTGCTGGCGGTGTTCTGGCAGCTCTTTCGCATCGCCGACATCCGCAACTACATCCTCAAGAACCTGCTGTTCGAGGTGCCCTGGCTGCGGCGGCGTCTATTTCTGGCCGATGCCCGCAAGATTGTGCCCGGCATGCAGCTGGGCGATCTCCGTTTCGCCGAGGGCTATGGCGGTGTGCGGCCCCAGCTGATCGACAAGGCCAACCGTAAACTGATGCTTGGCGAGGCCAGCATCCCCGCTCTGCCGGGCCTGGTGTTCAACGTCACTCCCTCGCCGGGCGGCACTTGCTGCCTGGGCAATGCCCTGCGTGATCTGGAGGCGATTGCATCCAGGCTGGGCTGTGAGGTGCATCGGGATCAGCTGGACTGTGAGCTATTTGGCGAGAGTCGCAATGCATTAAATCTGTAGCAGGATGCTGCAGAAGAAGCGTGCTGATACCTGCTGTCCCCTTGCGCAAATGGGTGTAATCGTGCTGTTTATTGTCTGAATCAAGACATCTGAATAGCTGCATGCTGCAGATTCACAGCAGATTGGCCCTTGATCCGCGGGAATTAGTTGTATTTGCTGGCTGAGATGATGAAATTGGTGGTGCCTTGTTTTTTTCTCGCTTCACGATGAAAACCAAGTTTGCGATTTCCGTCCTGATCATGGGCGCTGCCTTAGCCTCCGGGGGCACTGCCCTTGCATCAGGAAATACAAGTTATGGCGTGCCAACGCCACCTGGGCCATTTGTGAATCCTGAGCCCGGCTCGCCACTGCCCGATCCTCGCAATGTTCCAGGCAAGGAATTTTCAACTCAGTTTGATTTGAATACAAATGCTACGGGTACACCCGGCCAGTCTCTGTTCTGGGATGGCCTCGGGGGGACTGCTAATGCGATCCAGTATTCGGCCACACGGCAGCTGGACGCTCTCGCCAATGAATTTGACGCGCTATTTGATGCCGTAAGGCAAAATGCCACAAATTTGCTGCTTTCCATCCAGGGTGATTTTGGCGAGCGTTCAATCTATGCGATTGATCCCACTGGTAAGATTTCTTTGTGGGCCAACAACGACACAATCAACAGCCCACCACCAAGTGCATTCGATCTGGATGCGCTGGAGATCTGGGGGCCAGATCAGGTGGCCAATGGCAACATGTTCTCACTGGAGGCGGACGTTCTTCCCGACGGCTTGTCTTCCGCTTCAGTTATCAAACGCATGGATAATGGTAGCGTTCAGGTTAAGTATGATCGACTTGCGATTGCCACGGCCATTGGCAGGCCCGATCTGGAAGACGTGATCGATCTTGATGCATTGATGGTCAAGGGCGACAGTTTGCTCTTCAGTATTCGGCCAATTAGTGAATTTGACGGCGGTGAGATCTGGGATTGGTCGGGCAGTGGTCCTGCCAGTTTCCTGTCATTTGGTGGTAATACATGGAATACGGGCTTCAATCTCCAGTCGTATTTTGCGGGTCAAGGTTTTGCTATAAACACTGAAAACATTGATGCCTTGGAGGCCGCTTCGGTGCCTGGGCCCCTGCCAGTGCTGGGTGTTTCCGCTGCCTTCGGCTGGAGCCGCAGATTGAGGAAGCGTTCCAGGCAAGCTGGGGAATTGGCTGATCTGAAAAATGGTCTCAGTGAGGTTCCTGGCTCGCTTGCTTGATGGTGTTGGGATGCTGTGAGGGTTGGCCTGGTCCCCGGACTTGATGGCCAACCCTTTCTTTTACACCCTGCGTTACTGATCGGGACTGTCCGGCACACCACCCCGGAACAGGTGACTGTGGCTGGCGGAGTAGAGCTTGGAGCGGGCCTGGCCGGGGGCAGCCAGGGCCGGGCTCACCACATAGAGGGTGGTGCGGATCAGGTTGCGCTCGCGGCTCACCTGGGCCATCTGGCCCAGGGACACCACCGTGATCCACTGGTCAGGCCAGCTCACCCGGTAGCCAATGGCCACGGGCGTGTCGGCGGGATAGTGGCGCAGCAGCTCGGCCTGCACATCGTCGACGTGGCGCGCGGAGAGGTAGAGGCAGAGGGAGGCGCGCAGGGCGGCCAGCCGCTCCAGCGATTCGGTTTCCGGCACGCCGGTGCGGCCGCCGGCGCGGCTGAGCACGATTGTCTGCACCAGCCCGGGGATGGTGAGCTCGGCGCCGAGGGCAGCGGCGGTGGCCTGGTAGGCGCTGATGCCGGGCACCACCTCCACGCCGATGCCCGCATCAGCCAGTCGGCAGATCTGCTCGGCCAGGGCGCCGTAGAGGCAGGGGTCGCCATCGTGCAGGCGCACGACCTGTTTGCCGGCAGCGATGCGGTCCTGAACCACCGCCAGCACCTCCTCGAGGGTGAGGGTGCTGGTGCGGATCCGCTCGCAGCCTTCGGAGGCCAGCGCGGCGATCTGGGGGTTCACCAGGGAGTCGGTGTACACCAGCACCTCGGCCTGCTCAATCAAGCGGGCCGCCCTGAGGGTGAGCAGGTCGGGTGCACCGGGCCCGGCACCCACGATCCAGAGGCGGGGGGTGCTCAACGAACCACTCCAGCCGGGTCGGGCAGGGCGCGGCGCCGTCCCAGCAGCCACCACAGGCCCAGGCCCCCCAGGACAATCAGCAGCAGACTCACCAGCTGGGCCATGCGCAGGCCACCTTCACAGAAGGGCGGCTCGGCGAACAGGCAGAGGGGGTCGATGCGCAGACCCTCGATCCACACCCGGCCGCTGCTGTAGGCCATCAGGTACACGCAGCTGAGGGCCCCGGCCGGCAGCTGGATCCGGCCCCGGCTGGCCTGGCGGAACAACACCAGTAACAGCACACAGACCCCAACATTCCAGAGGGATTCGTAGAGAAAAGTGGGGTGGAAGTAGAGCTGTTCAAGAAATTCCGGCGGCCGGTTGGCGGCAGGGATCCTCAGTTTCCAGGGCAGATCGGTGGGCACACCGAAGGCCTCGGAGTTGAAAAAGTTGCCCCAGCGGCCGATGGCCTGACCCAGGGCCACCGCCGGCACGAGCACATCGAGCAGGGGCCAGAAGGGCTGGCGTCGCCACCGGCAATAGAGGATCGTGGTGAGAACCCCACCGATCAGGGCGCCGTGGATGGCGATGCCGCCGCGCCAGATTGCCAGCGCCTCGATCGGATTGGCGGCGTACTGGCGCCATTCCAGGGCCACGTAGTAGATCCGGGCACCGATCACGGCACCCAGCACCAGCAGGGGCAGCAGATCGGCGATCAGGGCAGGCTCGATGCCCCTGGCGTTCCCCAGCCGTGTGGCCAGGGCCAGGCCGGCGAGCACCGCCAGGGCGATCAGCAGTCCATACCAGCGCAGTGCAAAGGGGCCCAGCTGGAAGACCAGGGGCCCCGGGGATGTGAAGGCGAACAGGGGAGTCAAATCGCTTGGATCAGGAGATCAGCCGCAGAGGCCCGGTTTGGGCCGTGATCAGACGATGCCTTCGGCGGCCTGCACTTTCTCCACCTGACGCTTCTTAAGCACCAACATGATCTGGGCCAGGGCGATGGCAGCAAAGAAGGCGAGCAGACCGTAGATGCGAACCGGGTTCTGCAGCACGATCTCGGCGTCAATCTGGCCGAAGCCGCCCACATTGGGGTCGTTGGTGAGCGGGGCACCGGCGGCGACGCTGTCACCCACCGCCACGAGCAGGCTGGGACCAGCCGGGACGGTTTCGCTGACCGAGCTGCCATCCTCGGCGGTGATCTCCACCACCGTTGCACCGCCATCGCCGGCCGTGATGGCTGTCACGCTGCCGGCCGCAGGGGCGTTGTACACGGTGTTGTTGCTCTTCTCACCGGTGGGGTACACCTGGCCGCGGCCGCGGTTGCCGCCCACATGCAGCTGGTACTTGCCGAAATGGATGTTGCTGTCGGTGCCGGGATCGGGCGAGAGCACGGGGAACACGATCTCCTGGTGGTCATCGCCCGGCAGGGGGCCCACCAACAGAATGTTGGGCTGGTCGTCGGAGTACTGGGTGTAGTAGATGCCGGCGGTCTCCTCCTTGAGCTCCTCACTGAGGCGGTCCTGAGGGGCGAGGGTGAAGCCGTCGGGCAGCATCACCACGGCGCCCACGTTCAGACCGGTGGAGCTGCCGTCACCGGCAATCTGCTGCACGGAGGTGTCGTAGGGGATCTCCACCACGGCCTTGAACACCGTATCGGGGAACACGGCCTGGGGCACCTCCACCCTGGTGGCCTTCTTGGCCAGGTGGCAGTTGGCGCAGACGATCTTGCCGGTGGCCTCGCGGGGGCTGGCGTAGTTCTGCTGGGCCCAGAACGGATAAGCCCAGCTGGGGCTGGCGGCACCCAGGATCACGGCCAGGGCGAGGCTGGAGCCGAGCAGGGTGGCGAGCAGGGAGGAGAGGGAGCGGCGCATCGGGAGGTGGGAGCGGATCGACGGGAAGGGAGAGATCTGTCGCGTCAGGCCCACCAGGGCTTGTCGCCGGTGCGGAAGTCAGTCTCGGTCCACTGGCTCAGGAACACGTTGTCGTTTTCGACCGACACGTGCGCTAGGGCCAGGGACAGGGGCGCCGGGCCGCGCACCACCTTGCCGGTGGCGTCGTACTGGGAGCCGTGGCAGGGGCAGATGAACTTGTTAGCGCCGCTGTTCCAGGGCACCACGCAGCCCAGGTGGGTGCAGATGGCGTTGATGCCGTAACTGCCGATGGCGTCCTCGCCCTCCACGATCAGGTAGGTGGGATCGCCCTTGAGACCCTGCACCAGGCTGCGGTCTCCTTCCTTGTGGCTACTCAGCCAGCCAGTGGCGGTCACGGCATTGCCCAGCTCGTCCTTGGCGGCGGTGCCACCGCCGGAGCCGGCCGCCTTGGGGGGGATGAAGTAGTTCACCACCGGGTAGAGGGCCCCGAGGGCCACACCGGTGAGCGACCCGAAGGTGAGCAGATTCATGAACTGCCGACGACCCATTCCGGGCACATCACCACTCGCGCTGGCTGGGATCTGGGTCATGGACAACGTGCCGGTGTAGCCGGTGCAACGTGGCGGCCACATTAAGGCCTGCCCTCCCCACTCCGCAGCGCCATCCAGGTGGCTGCGGGCCACTGCAACAAGCTGTTGTGCGTGAGACTGCCGCTGTGCCGCGCCATCTGCCGTGCAGCCCGCCGTTCCCCCGTCGCTCCCATCGCCGCCGCTCAGCGGATCTGAGCTGCTGGAGCTGCTGCGCCAGCGCTGGCAGGCCTCCTACGACCTGCAGCTGGTGCAGCGCCGAGGCCGGCTCTACCTGCAGGTGATGTGGGCTTATCTGGAGCAGCAGTCGTTCCCGCTTTCCCCGGAGGCCTATGCCGCCAGGCTGGAGGAGGTGGCCGGGATGGTCAACGGCATGGGCGTGGCGGGCCAGGTGCGCCACTGGCTGCGCACCACCACCGACAAGCCGCGGCTGGGGCGGGCGATGGGGCTGGCTCTGGAGTTGCCCCCCGAGCGGCTGGGGGAATTCCTGCTGTAGCCCGCCTCGGTGGCTGATCTAGCCGGCCTCGGCGGGGGTGACCGGGGAGGGCCGCAACCGCTCGCTGAGGGCCACCAGCCCCACGCCCACCAGGTAGAGGCCGGTGATCGCGCCGCCCAGCAGGAGCATCGTCACCGGGTCGGTGGAGGGGGTGAGCACGGCGCCGGCGACGGCGGCGGCCAGCAGCACCCAGCGCCAGGCCGCCAGCATCGTGCGGGCCCGGATCAGGCCGAGGGCCCCCAGGATCAGCTGCAGTACCGGCAGCTGGAAGGCCAGGGCCGTGGCCACCATCAGCAGCAGCACGAAGTCGAGGTAGCGCTCGATCGACCAGCTGGGCTCCACCACGTCGGCCCCGTAGCTCACCAGGAAGCGCAGGGCAGCCGGCACCAGGGCCCACCAGGCGAAGACCAGGCCGGCGGCGAACAGCACCGCCGAACCGGCCACGGCCGGGGCCACCAGACGCCGCTCCCGGCGGGTGAGGCCGGGCAGCACGAAGGCCAGGATCTCGTAGAGCACCCAGGGCAGGGCCAGGCAGATGCCGGCATAGCCGGCCACCTTCAACGACACGAACAGGAACTCGCCCGGCGCCAGCTGCAGGAAGCGGATGCCCTCGGCAGGCATCTCCAGCAGGCGCACCAGTGGTTTGACAACCACCAGGCAGCCGGCCGCCGCCAGCACCACCGCCAGCAGGCTGCGCAGGATGCGGCGCCGCAGTTCCTCGAGGTGGTCCACCAGGCTCATCTCCACTTCCCCGGGGAAGTCGTCGGGGGAGGGGTTGGCAGCGGGCGTCACCCGGATCGGTGCTGGCGGCGCACCGGGCTGGGCACCGCCCTGGGCAGGGGCCTGAGCAGCGGGGTCGGGGGGGGACGTGGTCATGGCTGCCGGGTTGCCAGCAGGCTAAGGGCCCGTTCCGGGACCCCCCAGATCACCTCCCCACCCCGGTGGCGCACGGTGCCCGGGGCGGCGCCGGGGATGCGCTGCAGGGCATCCACCGGCACCATCAGCACCGGCACCCGGCCATTGGCCCGGCCGCGGCTGAAGTGGGCGGCCAGGTCGGCGGCCATCTGCACGTCGGCGTCGGCGGCCACCCCTGCTGAGCTCTTGAGCACCACATGGCTTCCGGGCAGCTCCTGGGCATGGAACCAGAGGTCGCCGCGGCGGGCCTGGCGGAAGGAGATCCATTCGTTCTGGCGGTGGTTGCGGCCCACCTGCACCACCACCCCCGACCCCGTGCACAGCTCCAGGGGACTTGGGGTGTCCCGTGCCGCTGCCAGGGCCCGCCGCTGACGCCGCCCGGGACGGGTGGAGCGGCCCAGCAGCTCCTCCAGTTCCTCGCGCAGGGCCTCCAGCTGGCTGACGCTCTCGGCCTGGTCGAGGTAGGTGAGGCTGGCCTCGATCGCCGCCAGGTGCTGATGGTGCTGCTCCAGGCGCGGGCTGATCGCCGCCACCGATCGGCGCAGCTTGCGGGCCCGGCGGTAGAGCGTCTGGGCATCGTCGATGCACTGGCGGCTGGGCTGGCGCTGGCTGAGCAGGGCATCGGCCTGGCGCTGGAGCTCCTCGCTGCCGGCTGCCGCCGCCAGCAGGGCCTCCTGGTCGGCCACCATGCGGGCCTGCTGGTCGGCGAGCTTCTCCAGCCGCTGCCGCAGTTGCTGGCGGTTGTCCTGCAGGGCGCGGGTCGCCAGCAGTTCGCCGTAGTAGGCGGCCAGGGCCTGGTTGATCGGCAGACCGCCGCGACGGGCTGGCTGGGCAGGATCCCCCGCGGCATCACGGTTGAGGGGATCCTGGCTGAGCGTGGCCCAGCAGCGGTAGCCGGTGGGGCTGGGTTGCCAGCTGTACCGCTCTGCATCCAGCGCCTCCAGCCAGCTCTGCCAGGCCTGCCAGAGCTGGAGCCACTGCTCCTCCCCGAGGGTGTGCACCGGCTGCTCCAGCCAGGTTTCAGGCACCAGCTGGCGGGCCAGGGCCGGACTGATGCCCTGGAAGGCATCGCGCAGGGCGCGCTCAAGGGGCAGGGGCAGCAGCAGCAGGCGTTGCTGCCAGGCGGCGAAGCTGCTGGCGGCGCAGGGCGGTTCACCGGCCGGCGGCGGCGGCAGCTGGTACCGATCCCCGGTGCCGATCGGCCGCAGCCGCGACTGGCCGGATTTCACCTGGCGGGCCAGGGCCACCACCCGCCCGTCGCCGTCCAGCAGGAACAGGTTGCTGTGGCGCCCCATCAGTTCGATCACCAGCCGTTTCTCCAGGGGCTCGCCAGGACGGCGGGCGAAGCCGAGGTCCACGATCCGCTCCCAGCCGGGCTGCTCCAGGCTGGTGAGGGCCAGGCCGCGCAGGCCGTGCTGGAGCTGCTGGGCCAGGGTGCTGCCCTCCCCCTGGCGGGGGGGCGGGGCGATGGCGTGCACCCGGGCCGCCTCCGCCTGCCAGCAGAGCTCCAGCCACTGAATGCCCTGCAGATGGCGCAGACCCAGCTGCAGGCTGTGGCTGCTCCCCTGCTGGGCCTTCTCAAAACGGCTGGGCAGCAGCAGGCCGCGCCACTCGCTCAACGCAGCCCGCAGGCTGGTGAGGTCCATCGGTTGCAGCCTGGCCATCGCCATGGGAAAGGCGCCGGCGGAGTGCGCCATGGGGTGCCCCTACTCTGCAATCCACCCCTGCAGCAGCAATGGCCCGTCTGAGTGTGATCACCGGCCCGAGCGGGGTGGGCAAGGGCACGCTGGTGAGCAGGCTGCTGGCCCGCCATCCGCGCATCTGGCTCTCGGTATCCGCCACCACCCGCCCCCCCCGCCCCGGGGAGGTGGAGGGCGAGAGCTACTTCTTCCTCAGCCGCGAGCACTTCGAGCGGCAGGTGGCGGCCGGCGGCTTCCTGGAGTGGGCCGAGTTCGCCGGCAACCTCTACGGCACCCCGCGCGAGCCGGTGGAGCGCCAGCTGGCGGCGGGGCGGCCGGTGTTGCTGGAAATCGAGCTGGAGGGGGCCCGCCAGGTGCGCCGCAGTTTTCCGGCCGGCTTCCAGGTGATGCTCCAGCCTCCCAGCCTCGAGGAGCTGGAGCGGCGGATCCGCGGGCGGGGCACCGATGCGGAAGCGGCGATCCAGCGGCGCCTGGAGCGGGCCCGGGAGGAGCTGGCGGCCGCTGCCGAGTTCGACGCCACCCTGGTGAACGGCGACCTGGAGCTCGCCCTGGCGGACCTGGAGAAGCTGCTGGGCCTGGATCCGGAGGAGTAGGCAACAAAAAAGCGGCCCCTGAGAGCCGCTGCTGGATACGGGCAGGCCGCGTTGCTCAGAGCGGGTGGAACAGCAGGTCGGGGAAGAAGCGGTTGAACTCGATCAGGATGCCGGCGGTGATGGTGAACCAGATCGCCGAGAACACCGGGGCGGTGGTGAGGAATTTCTTCATGGCTGGGAATGGCTGGGAAAGGGTGGGGCGATGCTGAACAGGAATCCTCCCTGAGGAAACACCTGGGGTTCAGCGCGGGGACACGGTGATCTTGTTGTCGTCCTCGGTGAGCTTCTTGCCGGTGAGCTCGCCGAAGGCGGCCAGGGGCCAGCTGGCGGCGGCCAGAGTGCTCTTGAACGCCAGGGGCACATCAATCTGGATTTCGCGCATGGTGGCGTCCTTGCTGCCGCGGATCGCCATCAGGTAAGTGCGGCCGGCCCAGCCGATGCAGCCGGCGATGTAGAGGAAGGCGATGCCGGGGATCAGGAAGTCACCAGCGTGGCTCCAACGGCCGTCCACGATCAGGTGGGGCAGGCCATCGGTGCCGCAGAGGGCCTGGCTGTACATCTCGAAGCGGGCCTTGGCCTGGTCGGTTTTGGCGGCGGCGGCGCGCTGCTGGAAGCGGGGGCTCTCGGCGCAGGGGGTGAGGCCGGCAACGGATGCGTCTGCCTTGGCGACGGGTGCAAAGCCGAACAGCAGGAAGGCGGAGAGCAGAACCGCGCACAGGCGGGGGAAAAGACGGCGCATCGCGGTGCAGGATGTCACTCGCGGACAGTAAGGGGGTGAAGGGGGCGGCATGGCAACGGTTCTGGCCCTCGAAACAAGTTGTGACGAGTCGGCGGCGGCGATCGTGCGCGACACCACCGTGCTGGCCAGCGCTGTGGCGTCCCAGGTCGAGGAGCACGCCCGCTGGGGAGGGGTGGTGCCGGAGATCGCCTCGCGCCGCCATGTGGAGGCCCTGCCCCAGCTGATTGAGCAGGTGTGCGTTGAGAGCGGGGTGGTCGTGGCGGCGGTGGACGCGGTGGCGGCCACCGTGGCGCCGGGGCTGGTGGGGGCCCTGCTGGTGGCGTCGGTGACCGGCCGCACCCTGGCACGGCTGCACGCCAAGCCCTTCCTGGGTATTCATCACCTGGAAGGCCATCTGGCCTCCGTGCAGCTGGGCGATCCGTTGCCCGCCGGGCCCTACCTGGTGCTGCTGGTGAGTGGCGGCCACACCGAGCTGGTGCGGGTGGAGGGCCCGGGGGCCTACACGCGGCTGGGCCGCAGCCACGACGACGCGGCGGGGGAGGCCTTCGACAAGGTGGCCCGCCTGCTGGGGCTGGGCTATCCCGGCGGCCCGGCCATTCAGGTGGCCGCGGCGGCAGGGGATCCCGGGCGCTTCCCGTTGCCTAAGGGGCGGATCTCCCTGCCCCAGGGGGGCTTCCACCCCTACGACTTCAGCTTCAGCGGCCTCAAGACCGCCATGCTGCGCCAGGTGCGGGCCCTTGAGAAGGCTGCGGCAGCGGGGGGCGAGCCCTTGCCGGTGGCCGATCTGGCGGCCAGCTTCGAGCAGGTGGTGGCCGAGGTGCTGGTGGAGCGCAGCTGCCGCTGTGCCAGCGACCATGGTCTGGGCACCCTGGTGCTGGTGGGTGGGGTGGCGGCCAACCGGCGCCTGCGCGAGCTGCTGGAACGGCGCTGTCAGCGCGACGGGCTGCAGTGCCGATTCGCCCCCCTGGCCTACTGCACCGATAACGCCGCGATGATCGGAGTGGCGGCCTGCCAGCGTCTGCGGGCCGGTCAGGACAGCAGTGGGGACCTGGGGGTGGCGGCGCGCCTGCCCCTCGAACAGGCCGATCGCCTTTACGAAACGCGGGCCGCCTTTTAATCGGCTTAATCTGAGCTATCGATTCGCCGATCGCCTGTCCGATCGTCCCGCCGCCATGGCTTCTGCGAAGACCTCCCAGGCAGAGCCAGCGGCTGCTGAACCGGTGAGTTCCAGCGAACTCAACGCCTGGCGCCGGGGCTTCACCCCCCAGGCCGAGATCTGGAACGGACGGCTGGCCATGCTGGGCCTCTCCCTCGGTCTGGCGGTGCTGGTGATCGCCCGGCTGAGCATGCGCTGATCGATCCGCTGCGGATCAGGTGCGCCCCCGCAGCGCCTGTTCCAGTTCGTTGGGCTTGAGGCTCTGGGCCAGGGCGTCCTCGGCCTCCACCCGGCCGTCCTCCACCAGCTTGAGCAGCGCCTGGTTGGAGGTCTGCATGCCATCGAAGGCACTGCGGCCCATAATGTCCTCGATCTCGTCGAGATCTCCCTTGAGGATGTAGTCCTTGCAGGCGTCGGTGTTGATCAGGATGTCGTGAAAGGCGCAGCGCTTGCCGTCGGTGGTCTTCAACAGACCTTGGGAAATCACGCCGAGCAGCGTTTCGGACACGGCCCGGCGCACGCTGTCCTGTTCGTTGGGAGGGAACATCCCCAGCACCCGTTCCACGGTTTTCACGGCTGAATTGGTGTGCAGGGTGCCGAACACCAGGTGGCCGGTCTGGGAGGCCTCCAGGGCGGTGGTGAGGGTCTCGCGGTCGCGGATCTCGCCGATCAGGATCACGTCCGGGTCCTCGCGCAGGGCCGCCCGCAGGGCGTTGTGGAACAGCTTGGTGTGCTCGCCCACCCCCCGGTGCCGGATCAGCGACTGACTGCTCTCGTGCACGAATTCCACCGGGTCCTCGATCGTGAGGATGTGGCGGCTCATGTTGGTGTTGATCCAGTCGATCATCGCCGCCAGGGTGGTGCTCTTGCCGGAGCCGGTGGGGCCGGTGACCAGCACCAGGCCCTTGGGCCGGGCGGAGAGTTCCCGCAGCACCGGCGGCAGGTTGAGATCCTCCAGGCTGGCGATGGTCTGGGGGATCAGGCGCAGCACCATCGCCGGGCCGCGCAGGGTCACCATCAGGTTGATCCGCACCCGCACGAACGGGAAGGCGTGGGAGCCGTCGAATTCCAGGTCGCGCAGAAAGCTGTCCAGCTCGGCGGCTCCGAGCATCTCCCGCACCCAGCCGATGAAGGCTGGCTGGTCGGTCGCTGGCCAGCCGGTGCGCACGATGTCGCCGCGATGGCGGTAGCGGGGCTCCTCACCCACCCCCAGGTGAACGTCGGAATAGTTGCGCTCGAAGGCGACCCGCACGATTCCCTCGAGGTTCTCGGGCAGGGGACCCAGGCCTGGGTCGCCCTGGACTGGAGGCGGGCTGGCCGGCCGGGGGCTGGCCGCAGGGGGTGGCGCCGCCGCTGGCGCCGGGCTGAAGGGGGAGGGGGGAAACGGGGACGGGGGGAAGGGGGAGCTGGTCATCGGCGGCCACCGGATCCGCCCCAGCTTCGCTGCTCAGGCTGAGCCTGTCAGCTTATGGGCGCCGCTGGGAGCTCCGTAGGATCCCCCCACTCGCGCCCGGACTCCGGTGTCCCTGCCCCTGGTCACGATCGTGCTCGGCACCCGGCCGGAGGCGATCAAGCTGGCACCGGTGATCCTGGCCTTTCAGCAGGCTTCGCAGTTCCGCACCCGGGTGGTGCTCACCGGCCAGCATCGCGAGATGGTGAGCCAGGTGATGGAGCTGTTCGGGCTGAGTGCCGACCACGACCTGGCGTTGATGGCGCCCAAGCAGACCCTCACCCACATCACCTGTGCGGCTCTGCAGGGCCTCAAGGAGGAATTCACGAACCACCGGCCCGAGCTGGTGCTGGTGCAGGGCGACACCACCACCGCCTTCGCCTCTGCCCTGGCGGCCTTCTACGAACAGATCCCGGTGGGCCACGTGGAGGCCGGCCTGCGCACCGACAACCTGCTCGATCCCTTCCCGGAGGAGGCCAACCGGCGGCTGATCTCCCAGCTGGCCCAGCTGCACTTCGCCCCCACCGAGCGCTCGGCGGCCAACTGTCGCGCTTCCGGGGTGGTGGGGGAGGTGCTGGTCACGGGCAACACGGTGATCGACGCCCTGCTGCAGATGGCCGAGCAGGCACCGCGGCTCGACCTGCCCGGCCTCGACTGGCAGGGCCAGCGGGTGCTCCTGGCCACCGTGCACCGGCGCGAGAACTGGGGCGAGCGCCTGGGCGAGATCGGCGCCGGCTTCCTGGAGCTGCTGGAGCGTTTCCCCGACACGGCCCTGCTGCTGCCGCTGCACCGCAACCCCACCGTGCGCGAGCCGCTGCAGGCCCTGCTGGGCAACCACCCGCGCGCCTTCCTCACCGAACCGCTCGACTACGACCAACTGGTGGCGGCGATGCGCGGCTGCACGCTGGTGCTCACCGACTCCGGTGGCCTGCAGGAGGAGGCTCCCGCCCTGGGTAAGCCGGTGCTGGTGCTGCGTCGCACCACCGAGCGGCCAGAGGCGGTGGATGCCGGCACGGCGCGGCTGATCGGCACGGCCTCGGCCGACATCCTGGCCGAAGCCAGCACCCTGCTCAGCGATTCCCAGGCCTATGAGGCCATGGCCCGGGCGGTCAATCCCTTCGGCGATGGCCAGGCCTCCGGCCGGATCGTGGCGGCCGCCCGATCGTTCCTGGGAATCTGATCAGCGGAATCTGATCAGTCGCGGCGCTCGGTGCCTGGGGGGAGGTCGATGAAGATGCGCGTGCCTGGCTGAAGCCCGGAGATGATTTCCGTGTCCTTGCCGCCGCTGCTGCCCAGCTCCACGGCTTGGAAGGTGGGCTTGCGGTCCTTGCCCACCAGCAGCACGCCAGGCCGACCGTTCTCGGTGACGATCGCCACGGTGGGCACCAAGGTGCGGGCCTGGAGCAGGCCGGTCTGGAAGCCCACATCGGCGGTCATGCCGATGCGCAGCCCGGGGGTGGGCTCGACGAACTGCAGATACACGTCGAAGGAGGTGACGTTGTTCACCTTCACCGCCCGGGGGGTGATCCGCTTCACCCGGGCGGCGAAGCGGCGATCGGGGAAGGCATCCACCCGCACGCTCGCCGGCTGGCCCTGACGCACCCGGCCGATGTCGCTCTCGGGCACCTTGGCTACCACCTCCAGCCCCTGGGAGAGTTCCACGATCGAGGAACTGGTGGCGCCGGCCACGGCGGCGGCGGTGGTGGTGGGGGTGACGAAGGCGCCCGGATCGGCGAAGCGCTGGGTGACCACCCCGCTGAAGGGGGCGCGCACGACAAGGTCGGCCTGTTCCACCCGGCGGGCCTCCAGCCGCTGGCGGGCGGCGTTCACGGCCGCCTGCTCCACCAGGAAGGTGCTGCGCACGGTGTTGTAGTCGCTGAGGCTGATGGCGTTCTCGCGGAAGAGCCGCTCATTGCGCTGAAGCTCGCTGCGGCTGCGCTCCAGCTGGGCCTGGGCCGAAATCAGCTGCGCCTGCAGTTCCCGCAGCCGCTCCTGCAGATCGCCGGCATCCATCCGGGCCAGGGGCTGGCCGGCCTCCACCCGGTCGCCCTCCTCCACGAACAGCTCCTCGAGGATCCCCTGGCGCTTCGGGCTCACATTTACCCGCTGTTCCGCCTCCAGTTCGGCGGCGGCATTCACCACGCCCGGCAGATCGCCGGAGCGGGCCACCACGGTGAACGGCTCAATGTCGGCCTGGGTGCTGGCCCGTTGGCGGACCCACAGGCCAGCGCCACCCAGCAGCAGGCCGGCGGCCACAGCCCCAGCCCACAGCCGCCTGCGGCGCCACCAGGGGCGTCGCCGGGAGCCGGACGCTCCAGCCTGTTCCCCATCGGGCCGGGCCGCGCCGTTGGGCAGCGGCATGGGGGGGCGGTGTGGGGTGGGGCTGGCGGGGGTGCGGCTGGGAATCGGCCTGGCGATCACTGGCGCCAGTCTCGCGCCCCGTTCCGTGGAGTGCGCCGATCCCGCCGGCCCTTCGGCCGGCGGCCCCATAGATTTCAGCCATGCTCAAAGCCGGAATCGTCGGGCTGCCCAACGTGGGTAAGTCGACCCTGTTCAACGCCCTGGTGGCCAACGCCCAGGCCGAAGCCGCCAACTATCCCTTCTGCACGATCGAGCCCAATTCGGGCATCGTGTCGGTGCCGGATCCGCGCTTGCAGCAGCTCTCGGATCTGAGCGCTAGCAAGGAGATCATCCCCACCAAGGTGGAGTTCGTGGACATCGCCGGTCTGGTGAAGGGGGCCAGCCAGGGCGAGGGGCTGGGCAACAAGTTCCTGGCCAACATCCGCGAGGTCGACGCGATCGTGCACGTGGTGCGCTGTTTCGAGAACGACGACGTGATCCACGTGAGCGGTTCGGTGGGGCCGGCCCGGGATGCCGAGGTGATCAACCTGGAGCTGGGCCTGGCGGATCTGAGCCAGGTGGAGAAGCGGCGCGAGCGGCTGAAGAAGCAGCTGCGCACCAGCAAGGACGCCCAGGCCGAGGATGCCGCTCTCGAGCGCATCCAGGCCGTGCTGGAGGCCGGTGGCGCCGCCCGCAGCGTGCTGCTCAGTGATGAAGAGGCGGCGATGGTGAAACCGCTGGGACTGCTCACCGCCAAGCCGATCATCTACGCCACCAACGTGAGCGAGGACGATCTGGCCGGTGGCAACGCCTATTGCCAGGAAGTGGCGGCACTGGCCGAGAAGGAGGGCGCCGGCACCGTGCGCATTTCGGCCCAGGTGGAAGCGGAGCTGATCGAGCTGCCGGAGGAGGACCGGGCTGAATTTCTGGCGGGCCTCGGCGTGGAGGAGGGCGGCCTGCAGAGCCTGATCCGCGCCACCTACAGCCTGTTGGGCCTGCGCACCTACTTCACCACCGGCGAGAAGGAAACCCGTGCCTGGACGATCAAGGCCGGCATGACGGCCCCCCAGGCCGCCGGCGTGATCCACACCGACTTCGAGCGGGGCTTCATCCGCGCCCAGACGATCGGTACCGAGCAGCTGCTCGAGGCGGGGTCCCTCGCCGAAGCGCGCAACCGGGGCTGGCTGCGGGCGGAGGGCAAGGAGTACGTGGTTGCGGAGGGCGACGTGATGGAGTTCCTGTTCAACGTCTGAGCAGGTGCTTCAGAATCAGCCAGGAGCCTGAGCCCGAGCCGTGATGACCAGCAGCCACCAACCCGCCACCCCCGACCCTGGCGACCATCCCCACGACTTCGAGGTGCAGAAGGAACGGCACCAGCAGATCCGCAACGACCCCGACTACGACGACTGGGAGTACGGCACCGAGCCCCTGCCCCACGAGGCCTGGCTCAGCCAGCAGAAGCCTCCGGCCTGAGCCGCCTGCACAGCTGGAGACCTGGCAGGCAGAGCAGGGCGAACAGCAGCCACAGGCCGCTGCCGTGGCCCTGGTGGTCGAGGGCCAGCCCCGCCAGCGGGGGGGCCACCAGGCTGCTGATGGCGAAGCACTGGGAGAACAGGGCCATGGCCACCCCCTGGTGCTCTGCCGGCGTGAGTTCGATCACCGCTTCGGTGGCCGTGGGCAGAAAGGCCGCCAGACCCAGGGCGAGCGGCCCCTGGGCCAGGGCCACCAGCCACAGGCCCTGGGTGAACAGGGCTGAGAGCGCCAGTGTCGCCGTGCCCAGGGCGAAACAGGCCAGGCTCAGGGCCAGCCCGGTGGCCACGGGACGGCGGGCCAGCCACTGGCCCAGCGGCCACTGCAGGAGCAGCAGCAGCCCCAGCTGCAGGCCGATCAGCAGCGCCCCCAGCCCGGCCGGGATGGCCGCCCGGCGCAGGCCGCCGCGCACCAGATCGAGGGGCAGGGCGCTCTGCATCAGCGCCGGCAGGGCCGTGGCCAGCAGGGTGATCAGCAGTACCGGCAGCAGCGGCGGCAGCCACTGCCGCCAGCGGGGGCCCGCGCCGCTGCCCTTGTCACTGGAGCGGGCCGGCGGGTCGGGCAGCCGGCGCAGCAGCAGCAGCAGCACCATCGTGCTCAGGCAGAGCATGTCCAGCAGGTAGATGCCGCGCAGCTGGCCGCGGCTGGCCAGCAGGGCGCCGATCAGGGCCCCCAGGGCCACGCCGGCGGCATCGGCGCTGCGGGCCAGGGCGAAGCCCCGGGCCGAGGGGATCGGCCCGCTGCCGCTGGCGCAGCCCAGGGGCACCGCCAGCTCGATGGCGGGCCAGTACAGCCCCATGGCGATGCCCATCAGCACCTGGCCCTGGGCATAGGCCGGGAAGCTGCGGGCGGCGAACAGGTTGCTGTCGGCCGCGAGGGCCGCGAAGCAGGCCAGCAGCACCGGCACGCCGCAGTTCACCCCCCGATCGAGCAGCAGGCCGCTGAGGAAGCGGCCCAGGGTGCCCGCCAGGGCGGCGATGGCCAGGCCCAGGGTCACGCTGGAGGCGCTGAAGGCCTCCTGGTGAAACACCAGGGGTGTGAGGTAGAGCACGGCGCCGGCGCCGACCGATCCGATCAGCCGCAGGCTGGCCACCTCGCGCAGGGGCGCGGGAAACTGGAGCCACCAGGCCAGTGCCCCTGACCGGCTGCCTGCCATTCCCTGCCTTCCCGTTGCCAAACCGCCGCTTCCTGTCCGCATTGGGCGCCAGTCTGCTGGTGCTGCTGCCCTGGAGCTGGTGGTGCCCGGCACGGGCTGCCGACGAACTGCTGGTGCAGATCGAGGGGCTGGAGATTCCGATCGATCTCAGGGAGCTGGAGGCCTGGAGCCGCGAGCCCGAGCAGGAGCGGGGCAGCCAGGTGGTGTGGCTCAATCTGCTCGATCCCCAGGCCCGGGAAGGCCTCAGCCGGTTGCTGCGGGCGCCCCTGCTGCTCGATCGCAGCTTCGGCCGGGAACTGCTGCAGAGCTGGACCGGCCAGCCCTTGCTGCGGGAGGCGGGCCAGTTGCTGCAGGGGGTGGACGGCGAGAACCTGGCGCCCCAGCTGCAGGCCACCCTGGAGCAGCTCTTCGACCGTCAGAGCGAGGTCTCCAGCCTTGATCTGCTGCGCGCCCTGCCCGCCGAGCGCCTGGTGCTGCGGGTGGACGGCCTGCTCGACCTGGCGGCCAGGCTGCGCGACCAGCTGCGCCATCAGGCCCTGGCGCTGGAGGCCGTGCGCCGCCAGCCCCTGCCGCTGCGCCGCTCCAGGCCCCTGTTGCCCCAGGGGCCGCTGCCGGCCAGGCCCCAGCTGCAGCTGCTGCCGGTGGTGCACCGGGCCTCCCCCCTGCCGCTCGAGCTGTGGCCGGCCCGGGGGGGCGCGGCTCAACGCCCCCTGCTGGTGCTGATGCCGGGGCTGGGGGGCAGCTCCAGCCAGCTGAGCTGGCTAGCCGCAGCCCTGGCCCAGCGCGGTTGGCCGGCGGTGGTGGTGGAGCATCCCGGCAGCGATGAAGAGGCGGTGAAGGCCGCCCTGGAAGGGGCGGCGCCCCCCCCGGGGGGCGAGTCCCTGCCGGCCCGGCTGGCCGACCTGCAGGCGGTGCTGGTGGCCCGGCGCGAGGGGCGTCTGGGGCTGGCGGGCGACTCACGGCCCAGCGATGGCGTAGTGCTGATCGGCCATTCCCTCGGCGGCCTGGCGGCCCTGATGGCCGCCGGGCTGGTGCCGGAGGCCGGCCTGGGCCAGCGCTGCGCCCAGGCCTTGGTGGCCCTGCCGCTCACCAATGTGTCGCGGCTGCTGCAGTGCCAGCTGCCCACGATCACCGGCGATGGCGCTCCGGAGGGCTGGGCGGCAGTGCCATCCGGCGCCGACGAGCTGCCGCAGCTGGAGGGTTCCCCCCTGCGCGGGGTGGTGACGTTCAACGGCTTCGGCAGCCTGCTCTGGCCCCGGCGCGGGCTGGCCGGCCTGCCGGTACCGGTGCTGATGGTGGGGGGGAGCCTCGACCTGATCACGCCGCCGGTGCCGGAGCAGCTCGGCCTGCTCGTGAGCAGCCGCCATCCCGGCAGCCGGCTGGTGCTGGTGGACGGCGCCAGTCACTTCTCGCCCGTGCGGCTCGCGGCAGAGGGGCGGCCCCTGTTCCAGCTGGGGCGGGAGCTGGTGGGGGAGGAGCCGGAGCGGGTGCAGGCCCTGTTGCTGCAGCTCACCCTGGAATTTCTGGAATCCGGCCGCCAGCCGGCCCTGCTCAGTGCCCAGCAGCGCGACCACGCCGGCGTGAGCGCCTATGTTCTCGATTCCGCCGCCGCCCGTCGCTGGCAGGGGAGTCTGGGAGCCGCCGCCGCCGCCCTGAAGCCCCTCAGAAGCGCACCCGTGGGTCGAGCAGCGCCACCAGCAGGTCCACCGTGACCGTGACCAGCACCACCAGGGCCGCCACCACCACCACGATGCCCTGCACCAGCGGGTAGTCGCGCTGGGCGATCGCCTCCTGGAGGCGGAAGGCGATCCCGGGCCAGGAGAAGGTGACCTCGATCAGCAGGGCACCGCCGATTAGGGAGGCCACGGTGATGCCGGTGATCGTGAGCACCGGCAGCAGGGCATTGGGCAGGGCGTGGCGCAGCACCACCTGGCGCTCGCCGATGCCGCGGCTGCGAGCCGCTTCTACGTAGTCGGAGGCCAGGGCCCGGCGCAGGTTGAGGCGCAGGGCATTGGTGAAGATGCCGCTGAGCAGCAGGGCCAGGGTGCAGGCGGGCAGGGTGAGGTGGCGCAGGCTGCCCATCAGGGCCTGCCAGTCGCCGCTGCCCAGGCCCTGGCGCAGGCTGTCGAGCAGGTAGAAACCGCTGCCGCTGGGGGGCACCAGGGTGGGCGGGAAGCGACCACCCACCGGCAGCCAGCCCAGCCACACGGCGAACACCAGCTGCACCAGCATCGCCGCCCAGAAGGGCGGGAGGGCGTAGGTGCCCACGCCGTAGAGCCTGCCGGCCAGGTCGATCTTTCCCTCCGGTCGGGCGATGCCGGAGAAACCCACCGCCAGCCCCACCACGGCGGCCAGCAGCAGGGCGGTGATGCCAAGCTCCAGGCTGGCCGGCAGGCTCTGGCCGATGATCCGGGCCACCGGCTCCTGGCTGTTGAGCGACTCGCCCAGGTTGCCGCGCAGCAGGTTGCCCAGAAACTGGCCGTATTGCTCCAGCAGGCTGCGGTCGAGGCCCAGCTGGCTGCGCAGGGCGGCCCGGGCGGCCTCCGGTGCCCGGGTGCCGAGCACGGCATCCACCGGGTCGCCCGGCGCCACCCGCAGCAGCAGGAACACCAGGCTGGCGATCAGCCAGAGCATCACCGGCACCAGGGCCAGGCGGGCCGCCAGGTAGCGGAACAGGGCGCGGCGGCGGCTCATGGCTGGCGCTCCAGCTCCTGCAGCAGCAGGCGGCCATTGCCGTCAAAGCGGGGGGTGGCCAGGACCACCTGGGCCCAGGCCCGGGGGGTGACCAGCCAGAGCGGCAGGTAGGGGGCCGCCCGGGCGGTGCGCCGCTCGATCTCCAGCAGCAGCTGGCGCCGCTCGCGGCCCGCCAGGCCCTCGCTGCGCAGCAGTTGCTGCTGCAGGCCGGGTTCGGTCCAGAAGCTGCCGCTGAGGGCGCTCTCCCCCTTGAGACAGCGCCCGCCCTGGGCCTCGCTGCAGCTGATCAGGGGGAACAGGTAGGCCTCCGGGTCGGGCACGGCACCGCGCCAGTCGAGCATCACGGCGGCAAAGGCACCCTCGCCCAGCTGGCGGTACACGGTGGTGGATTCCATGCCGTTGGGCTGCAGCACGATGCAGTCGTCGAGATCGCGGGCCAGCTGGGCCTGCCAGGTGAGCACCATCAGGCGGTCGGAGGGGATGTTGGAGCGGAAGGTGAGCGGCAGTTCCAGCCGCCGGCCGTCGCAGTAGCCGGCCTGGCGGAACAGCCGGCGGGCGGTTTCTGGGGCATAGGCGGGCCAGAGGTCCTCGCCGCTGACGCTCACCGCCGGCGGCACCAGGTTGCGCAGGGCCGGCCGTAGGCCCTGGCTCACCCGCTCACTGATGCGCGTGCGGTCGAGGCTGTGGGCCAGGGCCCGGCGCAGCCGGACGTCGTTGAACGGTGGCTGGTCGGTGTGCAGGGTGAGGTAGCCGATCTCCAGGGCCGGCCCCTCCCCTTGGCGCAGGCTCCCCCGCTCGGCCCGCTGCTGCAGGGCCTGCTGGTGGTCTTCGTGCAGGCCGGTGGAGAGCAGCACGTCCACTTCGCCGCTGCCCATGGCGCCGAACAGGGCGGTGGAGTTGCCCAGGCTGATCAGGTCGATGCCCCTGTTGCGGGGCCTGCTGCCCCAGTAGTCGGCGAAGGGCTCCAGCCGCTGCTGCTGGTCGCTGAAAGCGGTGAGCCGGTAGGGCCCTGTGCCCACGAAACGGTCGATCAGCGCCTTGTCGGCGTGCTCGCGGTAGGCGGTGGGCGACACCGGCGTGAGGTTGATCGTGCTGAGCAGCTCGGGCAGCACGGTGGTGGGCCGCTTTAGGCGCAGTTCCAGCTCGTGGCTGCCGCTGGCCCGCACGCCGGCGATGCGGTCGTCGAGCAGGTAGCTGAGGGTGCCGATCGCCAGGAAGCGCTCCAGGCTGAACACCATCGCCGCCGCATCGAAGGGGGTGCCGTCGTGGAAGCGCACGCCCCGGCGCAGGGGAATGCGCACAGTGAGGCCGTCGCTGCTCACCTGGGGCAGGGCGGTGGCCAGGGCGGGCTCCAGCTGGCCATCGGGCCCGAGCCGGTAGAGGGGGTCGCCGAGGGCGCTGAGCAGCTGGGTGGCGCCGAAGGTGGAGGCACGCACGGGATCAACCGAGCCCACCCGGGAGCTGGTGGCCACCACCAGTCGGTCGCTGCGGCGCTGGACCTGGCAGCCCTGCAGCGCCGGCAGAAGCAGGGTGGTGAAACCGATCAGGCCCGCGGCCAGCCTGGGGATCAGCCGCACAGACCTGAGCAAGGAAACGCGTTGAGGGATGTTATCCGGCCGCCATTCAAGGGCGGTGGGGACGCTCCGGTCGCACCTGTAGCAGGGAAATCTCAAACACCTGGGAGCCCTGGCGGGCCAGTGGCCAGCGGCGCACCCAGCAGCGGTTGTGGCGGTCATCCACGCCGATCACCTGATAGAGCTGCTCATCAGCGACGTCCAGCCGAACGCACTCTCCCTGGATGGGGAGGTGCTGGCTGGGGCAGGGAATGGCTGTCATGCGGGGAATGGGCGGGAACGGGTTCGGTTCAGGTGCGCGAGGAAGACTGGAAGACTTGGCGGAATGGTGCAGGCCCTGCCCCAGGGCGAAGGGTTTGCTCTGATACAGAAGCTGGGGTGGGTGCGGGGATGCCCACAGGGGAGGGCGAGCCGGCGAGGGCCATTGCGGATGGGAGGACTTAAGACTTTCTTCCGACTTGTTTCAGTGTGCCCCTTTCCCCGCCCCTGGCGCCAGTGCGTGGTGATTTAGCCATCTGATCACAGCCATCAGAGGGTGCGCAGGCAGGCGGCCACGCCGTTCACCGCCGGCAGTGCCTCGATCGCCGCAAGGGCGCGGCGGAAATCGGCCTCCAGCACCTCATGGGTGATCACCACGATCTCGGCCGCCTCGCTGTCGGCCTCGAACTGCACGATCGACTGGATCGACACGCCGGCCTCGCCGAAGCAGGTGCCGATCTGGCCGATCACGCCGGCCTGGTCGCTGGTACGCAGGCGCACGTAATTGCGGTGGGTGGTCTCGTTCCCGTCCACCAGGCGGCACTGGCGCCAGCTGCCCGCCGCCAGCAGGGGGTCGAGGCCCGCCCCCTCCAGCTGGTGGCAGGCCTCGCGGATGCCGGCGATGTTGAGGATGTCGGCCACCACGGCGGAGGCGGTGGGACCGGCCCCCGCCCCGGGCCCGAAGAACATCACCTGGCCCACCGGCTCACCCTCCACCAGGATGGCGTTGTTCACCCCGTTCACCCCGGCCAGGGGATGGCTGCGGGGCACCAGGGTGGGGTGCACGCGCACGTCCAGCCACTGGGTCTCTTCCCCTGAGGGGCTGCCTTCCGCTGAATCAATGCGCTGGGACACGGCCAGCAGCTTCACCACGAAGCCGAGCTTGTCGGCGTAGGCCACATCGCGGGCGTCGAGCTGGTCGATGCCCTCGGTGGGGATGGCCTCACGGGGCACCGAGCCGCCGTAGGCCAGCGAGGTGAGGATGGCGATCTTGTCGGCCGCGTCGCCGCCCTGCACATCGGCGGCCGGGTCGGCCTCGGCGTAGCCCAGCCGCTGGGCATCGGCCAGCACGGCGCCGTAATCGGCCCCCTCGGCCGCCATGCGGCTGAGGATGTAGTTGGTGGTGCCGTTGATGATGCCGCTCACCCGCTCGATGCGGTTGGCCCCGAGCGACTGCTTGAGCGGCTCGATGATCGGGATCCCCCCGCCCACGGCCGCCTCCAGCAGCACGTATACCCCGCGGGCGGCGGCGGCGGCGGCGATCTCCTCGCCGTAGCGGGCGATCACCGCCTTGTTGGCCGTGACCACCGGCTTGCCGGCGGCGATGGCGCGCAGGATCAGTGAGCGGGCCGGCTCGAGGCCGCCCATCACTTCCACCACGATGTCCACCGCCGGGTCGTCCACCACCACTTCGGGGTCGGTGACGAGCAGCGCCTGGTCGAGTTGCACGGGCCTGGGCCGGTTGAGGTCGCGCACGGCCACCCGGCGCAGGGCGAGCTTGCCCACCAGCGGATGGCGCCCCTGGGGGGTGGCCAGGATCTCGGCCACGCCCGCTCCCACCGTGCCGAGGCCGAGCAAGCCGATGCCGATGGTCATGCGCTGGGAAATCCGGTGAACGGCGATCCTAGAAATCGGCCCGCTTGGCGGTCACATCGCCAACAGATCAGGCCGCCAGCACCTTCGCCTGGCTCTGCATCATCCGCAGGATGTTGAGGAAGCCGTTGGCCCGTGAGGGGGTGAGGCTGGCCTGCAGGCCGGTGGCGGCGATGAAGCCGGGATCGATGGCGCAGACCTGCTCCGGGGTGAGCCCTTCCAGGCCCTCGATCAGCAGGGCGAGCAGTCCCTTGGTGATGGCGGCGTCGGAGTCGCCCTGCCAATGGAGCTTGCCCTCCTGCAACTGGCCCACCACGTACACCTGCGAGACGCAGCCCTTCACCTTGAACGCGTCGTTGCGGAACTCCTCAGCCAGGGGCTCGAGCTTCTTGGCCAGCCAGAGCACGTACTCGTAGCGGCGCCTGGGGTCGGCGGTGCCGGCCAGGCGCTGCACGATCTGATCGAGGGCGGCACTGCCGGTGGCGGGGGCAGCCATTCAGCGCTGCCGGCGGCGGAGACGGAGCACGCCTGCCGCACCCAGCCCTACCCCGGTGAGACCCACCACCAGTTGGGTGCGTTGATCGAGCCAGCGCTGGGGTTGCTGGAGCCTGCGGGCCGGAGCGGTGCTCAGGGCCCCAGGATCCAGTTCCAGATAGTCGCGGTGGCCGGGGCCGGCATCCACCTGCACTTCCCAGTCGGATCCCGCCTGGCGCGGCAGTTGGAACTTCAGCTGACCCTCGCCGTTGGTCTGGCCGACCTCGATCGCTTCTCCCTGGGGGGACACCACACGAACCGTGGCGCTTTGGGCCGGTTCGCCGCTGCTGAAGCGGCTCTCGAGCTGGAAGGTGTCGGACTTCAGGAGGGACAACCGCTCCAGGCTGCTCTCGATGCCGTGGGCCCTGACGGGAGCTGGCCAGGCCAGGGAGAGCAGGCCAGCGCTGGTGAGCACAGCGGCAACGCGGGGAGCGACCGGCAGACGGGGCTGACGCATGGCGAGGATCTGGCTGTGCCTGGACCTTAGCGATCCTGCCAGCGGCTCTCGCGGGATTTGCCAGCCTGCACCATGTGCACCAAGCTGCTCACCATCAGGGAGAGGGCGTCGTGGGCGTCGCCGCGGGCCTGCAGTTCGGCTGCCAGCACCCGCTCGGCGGCTGTGGGGGCCTGGGCAGGCTCGGGAGCGGGCAGGTTCAAGACTGGCGCAGGGCTGCTTTCTGCGATCTTCGCAAATCCCGCCCGCCGCCGCGATCGCCGCAACGGTTGTTGACGGGCCTGGGCGCGTCAGGGCCTGGCCACCAGCTGACGCCAGCCCCGTTCGCTGATCCAGCCATCCAGGGGAACATCCCAGGGGTCGCGGGGCAGTTCGGCCACCACGCAGGCCTCCGGCAGCACGGCCAGGGCCGGCCGCCGCCGCCAGGCCGGATCCGCGCGCAGGCGGTCGTACCAGCCGCCGCCGTAGCCCAGGCGCACGCCGCGCTGATCGATGGCCAGGGCGGGGATCAGCAGCAGGGCCAGCTGGTGTGGCTGCAGGTCGCCGGTACTGGCCGGCGGCGCCGGAATGCCGCAGGCATCGGCCACCAGGGGCTGGCCCGGGCTCCAGGGGCGGTAGCACAGGCGTTCCTCCGCCACCGCCGGCAGCGCCAGGGGCAGGCCGCTGGCCTGCAGCCAGCCGCGCAGGTCGGGTTCGCCGGCCAGGGGCCAGGCCAGCCCCACAATTCCCTCCACCGGCGCGCCAGGCGAGTGGGGTTGCAGCAGGGGGTGACCCAGCCCCGGGGCACCGCGATCGAGCCACTGCTGCAGCGGGGGCAGGTGCCGGCTGCGCAGCTGGCGGAAGTGGCGGCGCAGGTCGGCCTTGCTGGGGCTGGAGGTCACCGGACTGCGGAGGTAGGGGATTGGGCGGCGGTCAGCGCTGGAACCAGCCGGTGAGGGCAGCGGCCAGGGCGTCGGCCGCGTCGTCGGGGCGGGGGGGGTGCTCCAGATCCAGCTCGCGCATCACGGCCGCCAGCACATCGTCCTTGTCGGCGTGGCCGTTGCCGGTGAGGGCCTGCTTGATCTGCATCGGCGGAAACTCGGCGATCTCCACGCCGAAGCGGGCCAGGGTCATCAGCAGCACGCCGCGGGCCTGCACCACGGCGATCGTGGTGCTGGAGCGGTAGAAGAAGAACTTCTCCACCACCGCCAGCTGGGGCCGCCAGGTGCGAACCAGCACCCTCAGGTCGCGGGCGATCTCAACCATCCGCTCCCCCTCGCTGCGACCTGGATCGGTGCGGATGATGCCGCAATCAAGCAGACGCTGGGCGCGGCTGGCCGGCTCGATCTCGATCACGCCGTAGCCCACCCGGGCCAGGCCGGGGTCGATGCCGAGGATGCGCATCAGGGGAACCCCGCCCGATCCCCCCGGCGCCCCATCAGGCCGCCAGGGCCAGCTCGAAGGCCGAGCGGTCGGCTGGTTCGCCCCGCTCGAACACCTTGCAGAACACCTTCACCACCCGATCCCCCGAGTCGATCTGCTCCAGCGGGTCCTTGCGCAGGCGGTGGCGCAGGCAGCAGGCGGCCACGCGGGCCACGTCGTCTTCCGTCACCTCGGTGCGGCCCTCGAAGGCGGCCAGGGCGCGGGCGGCGCGGTTGGTCACGATGTCGCCGCGCAGGCCGTCCACATCCAGCTCGCCGCAGATGGCGGAGATGCGGATGCGCAGGTCGTCGTCGATCTGGACTTGTGGCAGGAGTTTCTGCGCCGCGATCACTCGATCCTGGAGGGCGTCCTGGTTGGCCTGCACGGCGGTGTTGAAGCCGTCGGGGTCGTTGTCGAACGCCGTGCGCTGATCCACCACCTGCACGCGCAGCTCGGGGTCGCGCACGGTGCGCACCTCCACGCTCATGCCGAAGCGATCGAGCAGTTGGGGACGCAGCTCGCCCTCCTCGGGGTTGCCGGAGCCGATCAGCACGAAGCGGGCCGGGTGGCGCACGCTCACCCCCTCCCGCTCCACGGTGTTCCAGCCCGACGCCGCCGAATCGAGCAGCACGTCCACCAGGTGGTCGTCGAGCAGGTTCACCTCGTCCACATAGAGCAGGCCACGGTTGGCCTTGGCCAGCAGGCCAGGCTCAAAGGCGCGCACGCCCTCGCTGAGAGCTTTCTCGATATCAATGGTGCCGCAGAGGCGGTCTTCGGTGGCGCCCAGGGGCAGGTCGACCATCGGCACCTGGCGCGGCTCCACCGGCAGCTGCTCGCCCTGCTCGGCCCGCTGGCGCACCTCGGCGCTCTGCAGGTCGGGGTCGGTGGGGGAGCTGTTGTAAGGGTCGCCGGCCACCACGTCGATCTCGGGCAGCAGGTCGGCCAGGGCCCGGATCGTGGTGGATTTGCCCGTGCCCCGGTCGCCCATGATCATCACGCCGCCGATGCGCGGATCGATCACGTTGAGCAGCAGGGCTAGCTTCATCTCCTCCTGGCCCACGATCGCGGTGAAGGGGTAGACCCTGCGCTGGCGGGCTGGCATCAGAGGGATGGGGCGGGCTGGTCGGCCGATTGTTTCACAGGTGCCTGAACGGGCACCGGCAGCAGGCTGAGCACCTGGGGCGGGCTGGCATCGGCCGGGTAGATCAGGCGCACGCGCACATTGCGCATGGCACCGGCAGCGAGGCTGATCGTGCCCAGGGCGGGGCTGCGGTCGCCGGCCCGCTGCACCAGGTGGAAACGCCGCCGGGCCGAGGGCCGGCCCCCGGGGCCATCGAGGCCGCTCACCTCCACCGGGCCGCGGAACATCACCGCCCGCGATGGGGTGACGTTGAAGCGCAGGCCCCCCTGGGCCTGGTCACCCTTGATCGGCGATTCCAGCGCCAGCGCCAGCCGTACCGGCTCGCTGCCGGTGTTGCGCAGGGGGATGGTGAGGTCGTACTCCACGCCGTAGTTGCCGTGGGCGGCCCAGGCGGTGCCGGGATAGAAGGCCTTGAGCTCGGCGGTCTGCACCTGGCCCGTGCCCAGGGTGCCGCGCTCCAGGGAGGCAATCGGCCAGGAGATCGGCGCGGCGCTGGCGCTCAGCCATCGCACGCCCGGCTCGGTGATCGTGGCCCGCCAGACGCTGCCCTCCTGCACGCCGCTCACCCGTGAGTAAATGATCCGGCCGCTGGCGCCGCGTGGAGTGGGCTGGTGCTCCTTCGGGCTCAGCGGACCGTCCAGCAGGCGCGCCCAGCTCTCCGCTGCCGGGGGCGTTGCGTTGCCGCCGAAGGCCGCCAGGGTGGCCAGGCTCACCGGGCCGTCGCTCTCCAGGCGCAGCTGCAGGTTGCGGCCATTGAGCAGGGGGTCGAGACCCCGCACCGGCAGGGGCAGCACCAGCAGGGTGCTCGGCGTGCCGGGGGGGAGGGTCCAGCTGGCGGGGATCTCGGTGCTGTTGCTGCGCATCAGCAGTTCGGTGGCCACCCGGCTGCCCGGACCCGCCCAGGCCGGTGTGGTGCTCTCGGCCAGCAGGGGCGGCAGGGGCAGGAAGGGGGCGCCCGCCATGGCCGGATCCAGCGACTGGGAGAGGGCCGTGGAGCCCCCCAGCAGCCGCAGGGTCACGGGCCGGTCGCCGCGGGGCTGGGCCACCACCGCCAGCCAGAGGGTGGAGTCGAGGGTTTCCGGCTTGCCGGCGAACACGTGGTGACTGAACAGGTCGAAGCGGCCGTTGAGCACCACATCGAGGTGGGCCTCCGGCACCCCCCGGCCGGCGGCCGGGAAGGTGGAGAGCAGGATCCCCGGCCCGCTGATCAGCTCGGGGTTGTTGTCATTCACCAGCAGCACCCGATCGAGGCTGCCTGGCAGGGGCGCGACGGTCTGGCGGCGCAGCACGGGCGGGGCGGATGCGGGGGCAGGGGCGGCCTGGGCCGGGCCGGGGCCGGTGGCCGCCAGCAGGGCCGAGCCGGCCAGCAGCAGGGAGAGCATGGGGGCGACGCGCATCATTTCGTTCCCACCAGGGTTTTGCTGATTCCGCCAGCCATCGCCCGGATCAGTTCGCTGGAGCGGGGGTCGTTGAAGGGGCCCTTCACCATGAAGGCGGCCACGGCCCGCTGGCCGGTGGGCAGGTGAATCAGGGCCGCATCGGCGTAGGCCGTGCCGATGTCACCGGTTTTGTTGTACACGGTGATGCCTTCGCTAAGCAGTTCAGCATCGGGGTCGTTGCCGTCCTTGCCCAGGCCCTTGAGCAGGCCGGCGGGGATCAGCGTGTTGGTCTGGGATGTGGCCATGATTTCGCGAAACAGATCGCGGGCGTGGGGGCTGAGCCGTTCGCCGATGTCCACCAGGGCGATGGTGCGGGCCAGATCGCGGCTGCTGGAGGTGTTGGTGCCGTCCAGGTCGGGCAGCCAGTTGTTCAGCACCGTGGCCTGCAGTCCCTTGCCCTTGAAGCTGGCGTTCACCGAGTCCTTGCCACCGAGTTGCTGGATCACCAGGTTGGTGGCGCTGTTGTCGCTCACCCGGATCATCTCGGTGGCGGCCTCATACAGGGGAAAGCGGGTGCCGATCGGCTTGCTGCCCATCCAGCCGGCGCCGCCGCCCACCAGCTCCTTGGTTAGCTGCAGGGGCTGGTTCCAGCGCAGCTTGTCCTTGTCCAGCGCGTCGAGGGCCACCAGCAGGATCGGTGTTTTGATCGAGCTGGCCGCAGGCATCGGCTGGTCTGCATTGAGCTGGGCGAAGCGGCCGTCGTCGAGCACCAGCAGGAAGCCGGTGGCCTGCAGGTCCTTCTGGGCTGCCGCCAGCTGCTGCCACTGCTGGCTGAGGGCGGTGAGTTCGCTGCGCGCATCGAAGCTGCCGGCCTTGAGGCCGCGGGGGGTGGCCGCGGCGGTGCTCAGGCCGGCGCTGGCCTTGCTGCCGGGCAGCCTGATCGGCCCATCGGCCAGGTGGGGGGCCAGCAGGCGCAGGCCCGTGCCGGTGATCACCCCCAGGCCAACCCCCATCACGATCAGGCGCAGCAACAGGCGCACCGGCTGGCCCCAGCTGCTGCGGGGCGGGCGGGCGGGTCGGCCGGTGGTCAAGGCACCAGGGGTGGAGGTGGACCGACGCTAAAGGGTCCGGCCAGGGCCAGGCCCGGGGGCACCCTGCCTGCTGGCCCAGCGCAGCTGGCGCACCATGCCCCGCAGCAGGGCCACCTCCTCGCTGCCGGGCTGGGCCCGCTGCAACAGGGCGCGCAGCTTGGCCATGCGGGCGGCGGCGGTGTGGGGGTAGAGGAAGCCCACCTCCAGCAACAGGTCCTCGGCGTCGCGGAGCATGGCCTCCAGGGGGCCGCGGGCGCCGGGCTCCGGGGCCGCGGGCTCTGGGCCGCTGGCACGGGGGGGCTGGGGGTGTTCGGGCTGGAGAGAGGGGCTCTGGCGCAGCAGCTGCCACTGGTGCAGCACGATGGCCGCGGCCTGGGCCAGGTTGAGCGAGCCATAGCTGGCGCCGGTGTCGATGCAGAGCAGGCGTCCCGCCTGCAGCAGCTCGGCGTTGCTCAGGCCCCGGTCCTCCCGCCCGAACACCAGGGCTAGGGGGGCGGGGTCCGGGGCGGAGGACGGCTCGAGCAGCCAGGCCAGGGCCTGGGCCGGGGGCTGCAGGGTCAGGGGTTCGCCGCTGCGCCGGCCGCTGCTGGCCACCACCCGCCGGCAGTCGGCCAGGGCGGCAGCCAGGGTGGGGAACAGCCGGGCCCGATCCAGCACGGCGGCGCCATGCACGGCCATCAGGCGGGCCTCCTCGCCGCGGTGATCGCAGCGGGGGGCCACCAGCCGCAGTTCGTGCACCTGGAAGTTGGCGCAGAGCCGGGCCACGCTGCCCACGTTGCGCGGGCCGGCCGGCTCCACCAGCACCACCACCAGTCCGGGCTCCGGGCCGGGGCCCGGGGGAAGGGCGCTCACACCAGCCCGTTGAGATAGGCGAGCAGGTCGGCCATCGCCTGGGGTTCGGGCTGGAAGCGGGGCATGGGGGGCGTGCGGCCGCTCACCACCTGCTGGATCAGCTGGCGCTGGTTCTTGCGCTCGGCCACGCCATGCAGGTCGGGGCCCACCAGCCCCTGGGCGGCAATGCCATGGCAGCCGGCGCAGTTGAGCCGGAACAGCAGGGCGCCGTGCTCCACCGACCCCTGCAGGGCCAGGGTCTGGCGGGTGTAGGGGTCGGTGCGGGAGCCGGGCAGCACCAGCAGCACCACCACGATGCAGGCCACCGCCGCCGCCAGCACCAGGGCGGCGGCCAGGCCACGGGAGAGGGCTGGCGGGGCGATCGCGGCGCTGCTGGAGCTGGGGGGAACGGTCACGGGTGGAGACGAAGGCGTGGCGACTGGGCTGTGACGTGGAACAATTGTGCCTCGACTGACGTTTCGGGCCTCCCCATGATCGAACCCCTGCTCTGCGGCATTGTGCTCGGTCTGATTCCCGTGACCCTGATGGGCCTCTTCGTGGCTGCCTGGAATCAGTACCGCCGCGGCTCCCTGCTCGACAGCTGAAGCAGGAGCACGCTGGTGCTGCCGTAGCGGCGCTGATCGCGCAGAGTCCACTGGCCCGGCAGCTCTGCCAGCACAGGAATGGCTGAACTGGAGCACTCCAGCATCAGAGTGCCGTCGGGAGTGAGCCAGTTGCCGGCTGCCACCCCGGCGCAGAGCGTCGGGTAGAGGCCGGCGCCGTAGGGAGGATCGGCGTAGATCAGCTGAAAGCTCCGGGCTGCTGCTGGCTGGCTGGAGTGACTGTCTGCGCTCGGTGGCCGGCGGAGCCAGCGGCCCACGTCGGCGCAGTGGACGCTCACGCTGGCTTGGCGGGCCAGACCGGCCCGCACTGCTTCCAGGTTGGCCCGGGCCACGGCGGCATGGCGACGGTCCTGCTCCACGGCCACCACCGCTGCCGCTCCCCGTTGCAGGGCCTCGCAGGCCATCACGCCGCTGCCGCTGCACAGATCGAGCCAGCGGCAGCCGGGCAGTTCGGCCGCCAGGATGTTCATCAGCGCCAGCCTCACCCGGGAGGGGGTGGGCCGGGCGGTGTCGCCGCTGGGGCTCTGCAGGCGGCGCCCGCCGCTGAGGCGCAGGCTCACGCCGGGCTGGCCGCGCCGGCCTGCAGCCACTGCAGCCAGCGGCGCAGGATGGCTTCGCCGTGGGGGCCGGATTTTTCGGGGTGGAACTGGCAGGCACCGATCGCCCCGTGCCACACGGCGGCGGTGACCGCTGTGCCGGCGAAGTCCACCCGGGCGGCGGTGACGGCGGGATCGCTGGGCTCGGCGGCGAAGGAGTGCACGAAATACACCCAGGTGGGGGGAGCGTCCAGGGGAAGCAGCGGACTGGGGTTGGCGGCGATCAGCGGCTCCCAGCCCATGTGGGGGATCGGGTGGCCCGGCCGCCGCGGCAGGGCCCTCACCGTCCCGGCCAGCAGGCCGAGGCCCGCACTGCTGCCTTCGTCGCTGGCCTCGAACAGCAGCTGCAGGCCCAGGCAGATGCCCAGCAGCGGCTTGCCCGCCGCGCACCACTGGCCGAGCAGGTGGTCGAGCCCACTGCTGCGCAGCCGCTCCATCGCCGGGTCGAAGGCCCCCACACCCGGCAGGATCAGGGCATCACAGGCGGGCAGCTCGCCCCGCACCGGCACCACACTGGCGCCGAGCCGCTCGAAGGCCCGCTGCACGGAGTGCAGGTTGCCCATGCCGTAGTCGATCAGGCCCAGCCGGGTCATGGCAGTACGCAGTGGCGCTGCCCAGGTTGCTCCAGGGCGCTGCAGGCGGGCAGCTCCAGGCCGTTGAGGGCCTCAATCAGCTGGTAGAGCCGGCCCATGCGGCGCCTGTTGAAGTGGAAGCGCAGGCAGGGCCGCAGCAGCCCCTCCTCATCGCTGGTCTCGCCGGCCACGATCACCCCCTGGTCCACCAGGTCGTCGAAGTCGCGGTTGAGCTGGCGCAGCTCGGCGTCGGGCACGGCCACGTTCAGCTGCAGTTCCACCCGGTCGCTGTGCAGTTCGGCCGCGTGGAACACCCGGTAGAAGCAGCTCACATAGGCCATGGCGGCCTCGGCGCTGTCGGCCTGGAACACCAGGGAGCGGTCCTCCGGTGAGATCAGGCCGCGGCAGGTCATCTGGCGCTGCACCTCCACCTGCCAGCTTGCCCAGAAGCGATCGCCCTCTGGCGCCAGCAGCACCACGGGCACTGGCGGGGTGCGACCGGTCTGCACCAGGGTGAGCGACTCGAACAGCTCATCGAGAGTGCCGAAGCCGCCGGGCAGCACCACCACGGCGTCGCTCTCGCGCAGGAAGAACAGCTTGCGGGTGAAGAAGTAGCGGAAGTGCAGCAGGCGCCCCTCGCAGCTGCTCACGATCGGGTTGGGATGCTGCTCAAACGGCAGATCCACGTTGAGGCCGTAACTGGCGTCGCAGCCGGCGCCCACGTTGGCGGCCTCCATGATGCCGCCGCCGGCGCCGGTGATCACCTCAAAGCCTGCGGCCACGGCCGCGGCGGCCAGCTCCCTGGCCAGGGTGTAGGTGGGCTGGTCGGAGGTGGTGCGCGCCGAGCCGAAGACCGCCACCTTGCGCACCTCGCGCGAGGGGCGGAACACCGTGAGCGCCTCGTGGATGTCGGCCAGGGTGCCGTGGATGATCCGCCAGGCTTCCGGCTCGGTTTCCTGCCTGCAGATCTCGAGGAGCGACACCACGGCACGCTCGATGGTGCGCCGCTGGGGGTGGCCCTCGATGGCCTGGGCCAAGGCCTGCAGGGGACTGATCCCGCCGCCGCTGCGGGCGATGGCGGAAGGAACGGGCTGGGAGGGGAGGCTCAGAGGTACTTGGTGATGGTGCCGGAGAGGGTGGTCTTGGGCACTGCGCCCACCACGGTGTCCACCTTCTGGCCGCCCTTGAACACCATCAGGGTGGGGATGCTGCGGATGCCGTACTGGCTGGCCACGTTGGGATTTTCGTCGGTGTTCAGCTTGAACACCTTGATCTGGCCTTCGAATTCCTTGGCGATCTCATCCACGATCGGCGCCACCATGCGGCAGGGGCCGCACCAAGGGGCCCAGAAATCCACCAGCACGGGCACATCACTCTTGAGCACGTCCTGCTCGAAAGAGGCGTCGGTGACAGCGGCTGCGCTGGACATCCTTGGGGTGGTCAGTGTCCGCAGAATCTAGCAACGGTTGCCTGTTTCGCCCCGTGGTGCTGGGTAACCGTTGCAGGAACCGCTGCAGGCGGGAAGACTGAAAGCCCGGGCGCGCCGGGCCGTAGGTGTGAGGAGTGTGTGAGCCGTAAAGCCCCCACCTTGTCAAGATAGACCGGGAGGCGCAGCGCGCCTGCGGCTCACTTGCCCATGCCCAGTTGCTGCGCCTTCTGGTAAACCTTGCCCTCGGTGAGGAGGGAGGGGGCCACCACCACCTCCACCTGCTGCATCTCCTTGAGGGTGCGGGCGCCGAGGGTGCCCATGGAGGTGCGGATGCAGCCCAGCAGGTTCTGGGTGCCGTCGTCGAGGGAGGCGGGGCCGCGCAGGATCTTCTCCAGGCTGCCGGTGGTGCCCACCTTGATGCGGGTGCCGCGGGGCAGCACCGGACTGGGGGTGGCCATGCCCCAGTGGAAGCCACGGCCGGGGGCCTCGGCGGCGCGGGCGATCGGTGAGCCGATCATCACGGCGTCGGCGCCGCAGGCCAGGCACTTGCAGATGTCACCGCCGGCGACGATGCCACCGTCGGCCACGATCGGCACGTAGCGGCCGCTCTCGTTGAAGTAGTCGTCGCGGGCGGCGGCGCAGTCGACCACCGAGGTGGCTTGGGGGATGCCGATGCCGAGCACGCCGCGGCTGGTGCAGGCAGCACCGGGGCCGATGCCCACCATCACGCCGGCGGCGCCGGCGCGCATCAGCTTGAGGGCCACGTCGTAGGTGACGCAATTGCCGATGATCACCGGTACTCCGAAGGTGCGGCAGAGGGTCTCGAGATCGAGGCTCTCCTGACCCTCGGGGCCGATGTGCTCGGTGCTCACCACCGTGGCCTGCACAAAGAACAGGTCGGCGCCCGCTTCAGCGATGGCCTTGCCGAACTTCAGGGCGGCCACGGGGGTGGCGCTCACCGCAGCGATGCCGCCCCGCTCCTTGATCTCAGCGATGCGCCTGCGAATCAGGTCTTCGCGCACCGGCTGGCTGTAGAGCTCCTGCATCAGCGGCACGAACTCCTCATTGCCCACCGCGGCGATGCGGTCGAGGGCCGGGTTGGGGTCGTCGTAGCGGCACTGCACTCCCTCCAGATTCAGCACCCCCAGGGCGCCCTGCTTGGTGAGCTCTACGCACATGCCCACATCCACCACGCCGTCCATGGCGCTGGCGATGATCGGGATCTCGCGGCTGATGCCGCCGAGGGTCCAGCTGCTGTCGGTGACGGCCGGATCCACCGTGCGGCCGCCAGGTACCAGGGCGATTTCGTCGATGCCGTAAGCGCGACGGACGGTACGGGAGCGACCGAGCTGGATGTCCACCGGAAACAAACGGATATTCGGAGCACCGTATCAACCAGGCCGCCGGCCCAGCGGTGCTCCGGACTGCCCTCAGCCGCGCCCTCGGAAGCTCTCCCAGCGCTGCTGGATGCTGCTGATCAGCTCCTGGCGCTGGCTGCGCTGCAGGAGTCTGGGTACCCCGAAGCGCACCGCCCAGATCACCCCCACCAGTTCCAGCAGGCCGGGGATCAGGGGCAGGCTGTCGATCGCTGCCAGCAGGGCGGAGTACACGCGCAGCACCAGCAGCAGGGCCGCGGCCGCCAGGATCAGGCTGATGGGGTTGCGGGCCTGGGCCCAGAGGGCCTGCAACTTCCCCTGGCCCAGCCAGGCCTGCACCTTGCCGAGCAGCAGCTCCCACTCGCCGCCGCCTTCGCTGCCGCCGGTGGCCTCGGTGGCGGGAACGAGGGTGGTGCTCTCCAGTTCCGGACCACTGCTGGCCGCCTTGGTGACGATCTCAACCACGTCCTCAACCACGTCACCCACGGCGTCAGCCACCTTGCTGGCCATGCTCTTGGCACTGTCGACCACCGCTTCAACTGTGCTGTCGGCTGCCGCCTGGACCACCTCCTTCAGGTTTTCCGCCGGCGCTGGCTCCGGGCTGGTGGTCGGCGCCTCCGCAACGGGTGCCGGCGCTGCTTCAGGTGCTGCTTCAGGAGCGGGCGTTTGGGAGGCGTCGGACTGGACGTCGGCCATGGCTGGGCTGGGGCGCAGCGGTGTGGACTGAGCTTAAGGGGCGTGCAAGGGGCCGCCCCCGGGAGAGCTCAGGGGTCGAGGGGCAGCAGGTTGGGGCGCTCCGGCAGGGGCTGCAAGGGCAACTGCAGGGGGAAGCGGTTCTGCTCCAGCCGCTTCACCAGTTCCTCGCCGATCTCGGCCGCCAGGCGTGGGCTGTGGGCCGGAGCGCAGCGCAGTCTCTGGGCCCCCACCGTGAGACGGCCGCTGGCCAGCTCGGCATAGCTCACCGTGCCCAGGGAGGGCTTCACCCGGCGGGGGATCGCCAGATCGAGCACCGGGGCCTGCAATTGCTCGGGGGTGGCGGCCGCCCGGCGGGCGCTGCTGGCATCGACCAGTTGCACGGGGGCGGCAATCGCCACCAACACGCCACTGCCGTGGCCCTCAAAGGTGCAGGCGCGCAGCCAGCGCCGTTCCAGATCGCCCAGGTCCACGGCCACCGCGGCCACAGCGCCCGGGCTGGTGGCGTGGCCACTGGGCTGGCGGCGCACCCCGGGCTGGTGGCCGCTGCCGGCCCCCAGCACCCAGCCGGTGGCACCGGCCACCAGCACGGGCGACCCCGCCCCGAGTTGGCCCAGGCCGGGCATGGTGAGACCGATGCTGCCAGCGCCGCCGCAGCTGTAGAGCGCGGTGTGGTGGGGGCCGAGCAGGGGGCCCCAGGGGCTGGCGCAGAGGCCGGCTGCGCTGCTGCAGGCCACCACGCCGTTCTCCACAATCGCTCGCTGCAGCACCAGCCGGGCCAGGCCGATGCGGCCGAGATCCAGGTTGGTGTGCAGCTCGCGGCGGGGGTGCAGTGGGGTGGCTTCGCCGCTGGCAGCCAGGGGCAGGGCTTCCCCGCCCAGCAGGGCCTCCAGCACCCGGGCACCGCCGCTGCCGATCGGCAGCACCAATTCGCCGGGGCCGCCGCTGGCCAGGGCCGTCACTCCCCCGAGCTGCAGCTCGCGCAGGCGGATCGGCGGGTCCGTAGGACCGAGGCTGAGGTGGAGGCTGCCCTGGTCGCTGAAGCAGGCATCGGCCGCCACCACCACGTCGGTGACGGCATAGGCCTCGGCCAGCCCGAGCTCCTGCACAAGGGAGCGGTAGGCGGCGGCGGTGCGCACCCGCAAGGCGCCGCGCTCCTGGCGCTGGCGCAGCTCCAGGCTGCTGCGGGGGGGCAGGGCCTCGCGCCGCAGGCCGCTCATGGCCCGGGCCGGCGGTGGATCTGCCTTCCCGAGCCACGGTCGATACAATGCCCAGGTTGAAGGCGGTCATGCATGGCGGATCCCACGGGACCGGTCAATCCCGGCGATTCCGGCTCTGACGGCGATTTGCGGATCATCCAGACCGACCTCCGCAACGAGATGTCGCGCTCCTATCTGGAGTATGCGATGAGTGTGATCGTGGGCCGGGCCCTGCCCGATGCCCGCGATGGCCTCAAGCCGGTGCATCGCCGCATCCTCTATGCGATGTACGAGCTGGGACTCACCAGCGACCGGCCCTACAGAAAGTGCGCCCGGGTGGTGGGCGAGGTGCTGGGTAAGTTCCACCCCCACGGCGACACGGCGGTGTACGACGCCCTGGTGCGCATGGCCCAGGACTTCTCCCTGCGCATGCCCTTGATCGATGGGCACGGCAACTTCGGCTCGGTGGACAACGACCCACCGGCCGCCATGCGGTACACCGAGTCGCGGCTGCAGGCGCTCACCACCGATGCCCTGCTGGAGGACATCGAGAGCGAGACCGTTGATTTCGCTGACAACTTCGACGGCAGCCAGCAGGAACCCACGGTGCTGCCGGCGCGGATTCCCCAGCTGCTGCTCAATGGCTCCTCCGGCATCGCCGTGGGGATGGCCACCAACATCCCGCCCCACAACCTGGGCGAGCTGTTGGATGGCATGCAGGCCCTGATCGCCAACCCCGAGATCAGCGACCGGGAGCTGCAGGCCCTGATCACCGGGCCCGACTTCCCCACCGGCGGCCAGATCCTCGGCCGCAGCGGCATCCGCGAGATCTACAGCACCGGTCGCGGTTCGGTGACGATGCGCGGCGTGGCGGCGATCGAAACCCTGGAGGTGCCGGGTCGCCCCGACCGCGATGCGGTGATCATCACCGAGCTGCCGTATCAGACCAACAAGGCGGCGCTGATCGAGCGCATCGCCGAGCTGGTGAACGACAAGAAGCTGGAGGGCATCTCCGACATTCGCGACGAGTCCGACCGCGACGGCATGCGGATCGTGATCGAACTGCGCCGGGACGCCTATCCCCAGGTGGTGCTGAACAACCTGTTCAAGCTCACGCCGCTGCAGAGCAACTTCAACGCCTACATGCTGGCGCTGGTGGGCAGTGAGCCGGTGCTGCTCAACCTGCGGCGGATGCTGGAGGTGTTCCTCGACTTCCGCATCGACACGATCGAGCGGCGCACCCGCTATCTGCTGCGCAAGGCGGAGGAGCGCGATCACATCCTGCTGGGCCTGCTGATCGCCCTCGACAACCTCGACGCGATCATTGCCCTGATCCGCTCCGCCGCCGACGCGGCCACGGCCCGCGCGGGCCTGATGGAGCAGTTCGGCCTGAGCGAGCTCCAGGCCGACGCCATCCTGCAGATGCAGCTGCGCCGGCTCACCGCCCTGGAGGCCGACAAGATCCGGCTGGAGCACGAGGACCTGCTCGCCAAGATCACCGACTACCAGGACATCCTGGCCCGCAGGGAGCGGGTACTGGAGATCATCAGCGACGAGCTGGCCACGATCCGCAGCCGCTACCACTCCCCCCGCCGCACCGAGATCCTCGATGTGGAGGGCGGCCTCGATGACATCGACCTGATCGCCAACGAGCGCTCGGTGGTGCTGCTCACCGAGACCGGCTACCTCAAGCGCATGCCGGTGAGTGAGTTTGAGGCCACAAGCCGCGGCACCCGCGGCAAGGCCGGCACCCGCAGCCAGGGCGAGGAGGCCGTGAAGCTGTTCATCAGCTGCAACGACCACGACAACCTGCTGCTGTTCTCCGACCGGGGCGTGGTGTACACGGTGCCGGCCTACCGGGTGCCGGTGGGCAGCCGGGCCGCCAAGGGCACGCCGATCGTGCAGCTGCTGCCGATCCCCCGCGAGGAGCAGATCACCTCGCTGCTGGCGGTGAGCGAATTCACCGACGACGGCGTGCTGGTGATGCTCACCAGCGGCGGTTTCATCAAGCGCACCCGGCTCTCGGCCTTCGCCAACATCCGCTCCAACGGCCTGATCGCCATCGACCTCGTGGAGGGCGACGCCCTCACCTGGGTGCGCCTGGCCCTGCCGGGCGACAGCGTGCTGATCGGCTCCCGCCAGGGCATGACCATCCACTTCCGCCTCAGCGATGAGGAGTTGCGGCCCCTGGGCCGCACGGCCCGCGGCGTGCGGGCGATGAACCTGCGGGTGGGCGACCGGCTGGTGAGCATGGATGTGCTGCCGGCCGAGCTGGCCGACCGGGTGGCCTCCAGCAGTGCCGAAGCAGGCGATGACGAGAGCGACGAGCTGGACGGTGAGGACACTGCCGCCAGCGAGGGCCCCTGGGTGCTGGTGGCCACCGCCGCTGGCCTGGGCAAGCGGGTGCCGGTGGATCAGTTCCGGCTGCAGAAGCGGGCCGGCATGGGCCTGCGGGCGATCAAGTTCCGCCAGCCCGACGACGTGCTGGTGGGGCTGAAGGTGCTCGGCGCCGGCGAAGAGCTGCTGCTGGTGAGCGAGAAGGGCGTGATCGTGCGCACCCAGGCCGATGCCGTGCCCCAGCAGTCGCGGGCGGCCACCGGCGTGCGCCTGCAGAAGCTCGATGCCCGCGACCGCCTGGCCGAGGTGGTGCTGGTGCCGCCGGCCCCCGAGGAGGAGGAGGGCGCCGAGACCACTGCCGCTACCCCAGGCGAGGCGTCAGCCGATCCGGATGCCGGCTGATCTCTGGATCGCCAACACGGTGAGCGACCTGATCCAGGGGGATGTGCGCGAGCACCTGCCCCTGGAGCGCATCCCCCTCAGCGGCGATGTGCTGGGCCTGGGCACCACCACCAGCCTCGACAACGGCGAGCTCACCTTTCTGCAGCAGCCGGGCGGTGACACCACCATCTGGAAGTGCGAGGCCAGCAGTGGCGGCATCCGGGCCCTGCGCCCCGGCGATGGCAGCGGCCACTTCCCCTACGTGTGCTTCAGCGGCGATGCCACTGCCCTGCGCACCCCCCTCTCCGCCGCCGAGCTGGCAGGGCTGGGCGATCCGGCCGGCCGGCCGCTGCAGGAGCTGGTGGGGGAGGCGATCGCCCGGTTGCGCGGCGAGGGCCGGCTGGCCGAGGCGCCGATCTATGGCCTGCGTCTGCTGGCCCGCTGGCAGGGGTTGGTGATCACCGTGGCGTCCAAGCTGTGCATGGGCCAGCAGCGGCGTAACACGGCGATCGCCCGGAGCGCCGCCAGTGAGGCCACGGCGGCTCAGAGCATTTATCAGTTGTTGCAGCACTACCGGCTGGCGGCCCAAGATCCCGGCAATCCGGCCGATCCGATCCGCTATCTGGGCGCCTCGCTGCAGTGGGAGTGCTGTGGCTTTTTCGACACCGACCCCGAGCAGGGGCGGGTGACGGTGCCCCAGCGCGGCGCCCACCTGCATCTGCATGGCTGCAGCACCGACCTGCGCTACGGCGGCCACCTGCACCACGAACACCCCGGCGCGCAGCTGGCGGAGCTGGAGCGGTTGGTGCTCTATCCGCTGCAGCGGATCCTCAGCCTGGCCAGCGATCTGGGGGTGGAGGATCTGCTGTATGCCGGAGGCGCCGTCCAGTTTCGGGTGGTGAACCGCGGTGCCCTCGACGTGAGCGATGTGGGCGTGGCGGTGGTGGTGGACGACCGCTATAGCAGCCACCGCTACCTGCGCCTGCCCTGGCTGGCGGCGGGGGACGCGGAGGCCTTCACGGTGCCGCTGGAACTGACGCCCGGCCGCCACCGGCTGGAGGTGATCGCCGATCCCCAGCTCGAAATTCTCGAGCGGCCGGAGCTGCAGACCAACAACCGCCTGGCCCTGGAGGTGGAGGTGTGAGCTGCCCTGCCGCCTGCCACGACGTGCTGGTGCTGGGCGGCGGTCCGGCGGCCCTGTGCATCGCCGCCGCCTGCGCGGGCGAAGGTCTGGCGGTGGTCCTGCTGGCTCCCCACGATCCCTGTGCCCCCTGGCCGAACACCTACGGCATCTGGGGGGAGGAGGTGGATGCCCTGGGCCTGGGGCACCTGCTGGAGCACCGCTGGAGCCACACGGTGAGCTACTTCGGCGCCGGCTCCGCCGATCCGGCCGATCCGGCCAATGCGCCCACCCCCCACGGCCGCGACTACGGCCTATTCAGCAGGGAGGCGCTGCAGGAGCATTGGCTGGCGGCTTGCGAGCGCGGTGGCGTGGCCATCCTGCAGGGCCAGGCCAGCGGCTTCGAGCTGGAGACGGCGGCCGGCGAGGGCTGCACCACGCTCACCCTGCTGCGCTGCGCTGACGGCAGCAGCCAGCGCACCCGCCTGCTGGTGGATGCCACAGGCCACCAGCCGGTGTTCGTGCAGCGGCCGGATGAGGGGCCGGTGGCCGGCCAGGCGGCCTACGGGATCGTGGGGCGCTTCTCGGCGCCGCCGGTGGAGCCTGGCCAGTTCGTGCTGATGGACTACCGCAGCGACCACCTCAGCCCCGAGGAGCGCCAGGTGCCGCCCACCTTTCTCTATGCGATGGATCTGGGCGAGGGCCGCTTTTTCGTGGAGGAGACATCCCTGGCCCTGGCGCCGCCGGTGCCCTATGCAACCTTGCAGGAGCGCCTGCAGCGACGCCTGGCCCACCGGGGCATGCGGGTGCAGCAGGTGGAGCACGAGGAGTTCTGCCTGTTTCCGATGAATCTGCCGCTGCCGGACCTGCAGCAGCCGGTGCTGGGCTTCGGCGGGGCGGCCTCGATGGTGCACCCCGCTTCGGGCTACATGGTGGGTTCCCTGCTGCGCCGGGCGCCGGCGGTGGCCGCAGCGGTGGCGGCTCTGCTGCGCAGCGATCCCCAGGCGGGCTCGGCCCAGCTGGCGCGGGCGGGCTGGCAGGCCCTCTGGCCCCTGGAGCTGCGCCGCAAGCACGCCCTGTATCAGTTCGGGCTGGAGAAGCTGATGCGCTTTTCCGATCCCCAGCTGCGGGGCCATTTCGCCACCTTCTTTGGCATGCCCGCTGAGCAGTGGTACGGCTTCCTGGCCAACACCGCCAGCGTGCCGGAGCTGCTAGCGGCGATGCTGCGCCTGTTCGCCACGGCCCCCTGGAGCGTGAAGGCCGGGCTGATGGGCATGCGGGGGCGCGAGGCGGCGCTGGGGCTGCGGCTGCTCAGGCCGGCGGGGGGGTGACCTGGCTGGGCATGCTCACCCAGTCGGCGGCATTCAGGCGGGGGAAGAGACCATCCTCGTGCTGCAGGGCCCGCAGCCATTCCTCCGGGGGGGTGGCGTTGGTCTCGATGGCGTCGATCAGGCGCCAGAAGCGGTCGAGGTGGCGCTGGATGCGCTCGCGGGCCAGCTCGGTGGTGGTGCCGGCGCGGAGGATGAAGCTCCAGTCGGAGCTCTGGGCCAGCAGCAGCTCGCGGCCGGCCTGGGTGAGCAGATCGCGCTGGGCGGGGTTGGCCACGCCGCGGTTCACCCGCCGCACCATCGCCCGGGCCGCCCGCTGCCACTCGGGGATCACCCAGGCGTTGCTGTCGTTGAGCCAGTAGTCGTGGTAGCCGCCCTGGCCCCAGCTGCTGGGGGAGGGGGAGCACACCTGCAGGGCCTGGCGTTGCTGCAGCACCTCGCGCAGGGTGACCAGGCGCACGCCGGCGGCGGGGGCCTGCTGGAACAGGGCGGCGAGAAAGCGGGGCCCCTCGAACCACCAGTGGCCGAACAGCTCGGCGTCGAAGGGGGCCACCAGCAGGGGCCGCTGCTCCATGCTGGTGGCCAAATGCTGCAACTCCCGGGCCCTGCCCTGCAGGTAGGCGGCGCCATGCTCGGCGGTGCGGGCGGCGGCGGCCTCGGGCTGGTAGGGCTGCTTGTGATCGAGGGGGCAGCCCTGGGCGGTGACCCGGTGCAGCTTGAGGCCCAGGGGGCGGCGGCTGCGGATGCCCAGTTGCTGCAGCTCCTCCTCCGGCAGATCCCAGCCCATGTCGCGGTGGAATTCCCGGTACACGCCGTCGCCGGGGTAGCCCTCGCGGGCGCTCCACACCGGCAGGGTGGCGTTGCCGTCGCGGCCGAAGAAGGCCACGCCGGCGGGGGAGCAGATCGGCGCGAACACGCCGTAGCGGGGGCGGGGCAGGGCGTGGAGCAGGCCGTGGCCGTCGAGCACCGAGTAGCGCAGGCCCACCTCCACCAGCTGCTGGTCGAGGCCCTCGTAGTAGGCGCACTCCGGCAGCCAGATGCCCAGCGGCCGCTCGCCCAGCTGGCGCTCGTGCTCGCGCACGGCGTTCAGCAGCTGGGCGAGCACGGCCTCCGGCACCTCGCGCAGCAGCGGCAGGTAGCCGTGGGTGGCGCCGCAGGTGATCAGGTCCACCACCCCCTGCTGCTGCAGCCGGCGGAAGCGGGGCACCAGCTGGCCCTCACAGGCCAGCCACTGCTGCTCCACCTGCTGCAGCTGCAGGCCGAGGTGGGCGGCGGCCTCGGCGTGCTCGGCGGGCGCCCGTTCCAGCAGCTGCTGGCGCTGCACCAGCCAGGGCAGGAAGCGAGCGTTGAGGCGGCGGTCGGCCAGCAGGCTCAGCAGGGTGGGCGAGAGCCCCAGGGTGATGCGGGCGTGCTGGCTGCTGTCGGCGGCGGCGGCCTCCAGCACGGCCAGCAGGGGCAGGTAGCACTCCTGCAGGGCCTGGAAGTACCAGTCTTCCTCCAGGGAGCCGGGCTCGCTGGAGCGCACATAGGGCAGGTGGGCGTGCAGCACCAGGGCCAGGTCGCCGGCGCTGGTGAGGGGTTCGGGGCCGGGCTCAGGGGCGGGCTGGGCGGCCGCCCCGGCGACTGAGCTGGGGGTGGTGGGCTGGCGAGCGACGGGGGCGACTGCTGCAGGTGGCTTGCTGCGCGGGGCCTGGGGGCGGGCCATCAGCGGCCCCCGGGGCTGGGACTGTGGCGCGCCAGGTTGAGCAATCGGCTGGCTCCACTGGAATCCATTGTATGGCCACTCCTGTATGAGCCCAGGACGGGCCGATGGCCCACCCCGCCGCTTACAATGGGGCTAACTCATAGCCATTCCGCATAAGGAGCCCAGTGATGGCCCGCGACCCCGGCCGGGTGTTGATCTTCGACACCACCTTGCGCGACGGCGAGCAGTCGCCCGGTGCCAGCCTCAACCTGGAGGAGAAGCTGGCGATCGCCCAGCAGCTGGCCCGCCTGGGGGTGGACATCATCGAAGCCGGCTTCCCCTTCGCCAGCCCTGGCGACTTCAACGCCGTGCAGCGCATCGCCGAGAGCGTGGGCACGCCGGAGGGCCCCACCATCTGCGGCCTGGCGCGGGCGGCGGCCGGTGACATCAAGGCCTGTGCCGATGCGGTGGCGCCCGCGGCCAATAGGCGCATCCACACCTTCATCGCCACCAGCGACATCCACCTGGAGCACAAGCTGCGCAAGACCCGCGCCGAGGTGCTGGCGATCACCGCCGAGATGGTGGATTACGCCCGCTCCCTGGTGGACGACGTGGAGTTCTCCTGCGAGGACGCCGGCCGCAGTGATCCGGAGTTCATGTATGAGGTGATCGAAGCGGCGATCAGGGCCGGTGCCACCACGATCAACATCCCCGACACGGTGGGCTATGCCACGCCGGCGGAGTTCGGCGAGCTGATTGCCGGCATCAACGCCCACGTGCCCAATATCGATCAGGCCGTGATCTCAGTGCACGGCCACAACGACCTGGGCCTGGCGGTGGCCAATTTTCTGGAGGCCGTGAAGAACGGCGCCCGCCAGCTGGAGTGCACGATCAACGGCATCGGTGAGCGGGCGGGCAACGCCTCGCTCGAGGAGCTGGTGATGGCGCTGCATGTGCGCCGCAGCTATTTCAACCCCTTCCTGGGGAGGCCGGCTGAGAGCACCGAGCCACTCACCGGTGTGCGCACCGAGGAGATCACCAAGACCTCGCGGCTGGTGAGCAACCTCACCGGCATGGCGGTACAGCCCAACAAGGCGATCGTGGGTGCCAACGCCTTCGCCCACGAATCGGGCATCCACCAGGACGGCGTGCTCAAGCACAGACTCACCTACGAGATCATCGACGCCCGCACCGTGGGCCTGGCCGACAACCGCATCTCCCTGGGCAAGCTGAGCGGCCGCAGTGCCTTCCGCGCCCGCCTGGAGGAGCTCGGCTACGAGCTCAGCCGCGACGACCTCGACGACGCCTTCGCCCGCTTTAAGGAGCTGGCCGACCGCAAGCGCGAGATCACCGACCGCGACCTGGAGGCGATCGTGAGCGAGCAGGTGCAGCAGCAGGGCGATGGCAGCTTTGCGCTCAAGAGCGTCCAGGTGAGCTGCGGCACGGGCCTGCAGCCCACCGCCACCGTGACTCTCACCGATGCCGATGGCGCCGAGCTCACCGAGGCGGCGATCGGCACCGGGCCGGTGGACGCGGTGTGTCAGGCGCTCAACCGCCTGGCCCAGGTGCCCAACGAGCTGGTGGAGTTTTCGGTGAAGAGCGTGACCGAGGGCATCGACGCCATGGGCGAGGTGACGATCCGCCTGCGCCAGAACGGCGTGCTCTATTCCGGCCACGCCGCCGACACCGACATCGTGGTGGCCGCTGCCCAGGCCTTTGTGAATGCCCTCAACCGGTTGATCGCCGGCAACCGCAGCGTGCCCCTGCACCCCCAGAAGGCTCCGCTGCCGGTGGTGGGCGACCTGCCCCTGGCCGAGCGGCCGCGCGTGTGATGGCCCAACCCACCTCCGGTCAACGGCGCTCACCCCTGGCGGCGGCCCTGCAGCTTGGGCTGCTGCTGCTGGCGGCCCTGGCGATGCTGCTGCCCCTGCTGTGGCTGGTGAGCACCTCGCTCAAGGGCCCGGCGGAGGACATCTTCACCAGTCCGCCGGCGCTGCTGCCGGCCCAGCCCAGCCTGGAGGCCTACGGCCGGCTGTTCGCCGACCAGCCGATGGGGCTCTACCTGCGCAACAGCGCCATCGTGAGCGGCCTGGCGGTGCTGGCCAACCTGTTGTTCTGCTCGCTGGCGGCCTACCCGCTGGCGCGGATGCGCTTCGCCGGCCGGGGGCTGGTGCTGGCGCTTGTGGTGGCCACGATCCTGATCCCCTTCCAGGTGGTGATGATCCCGCTCTACCTGCTGATGGTGCAGATCGGCCTGCGCAACAGCCTCTGGGCGCTGATCATTCCCCAGGCCGCCACCGCCTTCGGCATCTTCCTGCTGCGCCAGAGCTTCCTCGGCGTGCCGGTGGAGCTGGAGGAGGCGGCCCGCAGCGACGGCTGCAGTCCACTGGGGGAGTGGTGGAACGTGATGATCCCGGCGGCCCGGGCCGACCTGATCACCCTGGCGATGTTCGTGTTCATCGGCACCTGGAGCGACTTCCTCTGGCCGCTGGTGATCCTCGATGAACCGGAGCTCTACACCCTGCCGTTGGGGCTGCAGCAGCTGGCCAGCAGCTTCTCGCTCGACTGGCGCCTGGTGGCGGCCGGCTCGGTGATCTCGATCCTGCCGGTTCTGGCCCTGTTCATCGGCCTGCAGCGCTACATCCTGCCCAGTGCCACCGGCGACGCCGTGAAGGGCTGACCTTGGCCCGCGGCGGCCCCCTGTTCAGGGAGCGGGCGGCTGGAGAGGGGCAGGAGGGGCTGGCACGGGAACCAGGGTCTCCGGCTGAGCAGGCGTGGGGTTGGAGCGCTCCCTCGGGGCGGCAGGTTCGGGGCTGGCCGGGGCGCTCCGCCGCAGCTGGGAGAGTTCGGCCCGAAGCGCCTGGTTGTCAGCGCTGAGCACATCAATCCTGGCGGAGGCCCGCTCCACCGCCTGCAGGCGCTCCACGGTGGTGCGCAGCTGCTCCTCCAAGCCGGTGGTGCGCTCCAGTGCCCGGGTGTTCTCCAGCCCCTGGATCCGGTCCTGCAGCTCCTGAATGCGGGCACCCTGATGGCGGGCCTTGCTGAGCATCACCAGGAACAGCACGGCAAGCAGGGCACTCAGGCCAACCTGGAGCCAGGCCACCCATTCAGGCAGCTGGGGCAGGGAACCGGAGCCGGCTCCCGACCCGGAGGATTTCGGAGCCATGGCAAGGGGATCCATCGCGGGTTTGGCCACAGGGCTCATCCTGCCCGATCTCGCCACCCTTGTCCGGGGTGGGTGCGTGGTCAGCGGCCAGGCAAGCGTGGCTGTCCCTCGCCCCGCTGATTCTGCTCGCCCGGGTCGGCCGCGCGCAGCCGCCCCACCACATAGCCCACCAGGCCACCCAGCAGAAAGCCCTGCAGTTGCGAGATCTGGCGCCGATAGCGCCAGGGGGTGCTTCCCGGCTGGAAGCTCACCACATCACTCATGGCGTTTCACTCCACTGGGCCAGCCAGAGCCGCCGCCAGCAGCCCCGCGGATCTCGGCGACGCCTGCGCTCGCTGAGGTACCAGAGCTGATTGAGCGGGTAGCTCACACTGTTGTGCTTCTGAAGATGGGGTTGGCTGCTGATGGTGGCACTGTGTTCCGGGTTGCAGGCCCCCATGGCGGCGTGGGCGAAGCTGCCGTCCAGCTGTTCTACATGGGGGGCGTTGTCGAGCCGGTCCCGGTAGTCGAGATCCTCGCAGTAGGCCGGGTGAAAGCCTGGATCAAACAGCCCGAGCTGGTCCCAGCAACGACTGGTGATCAGGAAGCCAGCAAAGGCATGGGGTGCAGGTAGCAGAGCCAGAAACTGCGCCCGGCCCACATCGAGGCAGGCCATGGCCCTGGCCAGCACCCCTGGCGCCAGGCAGAGGTCGTTGTTGGCCAGCAAGGCGCAAGGCAGCTGCGGGAAGCTGCTGAGAATCAGGTTCCAGCTGGCGGCAACGCCCATGTTGCTGAAGGGGCTGGCGATGCGGATCGACTGAATCAACGGATGGCCCCGTTGCTGGAGCTCGGCGAGCTCTGCGGCAATCTCAGTGTGCCCAGGGGTGCCAGCGCTGTTGTCCACGATGGCCAGGGTCTGCACCGGGTGGTCGAGGGTTGCCAGTAGCCGTGCTAGCAGGTCCACCCGATTGAGGATCGGAACGCCCAGCAGGGGAAGGGCGCCGTCGGGATCGGCGAGTGATTCCGGGGCGGGCAGGCGGTCAAACACCTGCCAAAGCCTCTCGATCAGCTCCAGATCGCCAGTCTGTGAGCAGTAGGCAGCCAGGCAGCTCCAGAGCAGCGGCTGGCGAAGCTGGGTGCGTTCGGGGCGGGGCGGAAGGCTGCGCACCCATGCGCTCAACCAGTCCTGCAGTTCCTGTCTGGCCAGGGTGTGATTTGCGGCAGCCAGGGCGGCATGGACGCGACCCGCGCGCTGTTCAGCCGGTTCATCGCAACAAAAAAGGTCGGCACTGCCGACCTTGGGAATCTCAGATTGACCATCCTTTGGAATGGAATCCTGATTAAAGATGGAATTCATCAACCATTGAAAGTTCGGACGTCTGTGCTATCGGCAATATTTTGCCAGTCGTCCCGAGCAACTCTGTAACGATACTCCGAGCTGCCAATGAAGAGCACGTCGCTACTGTCAGCACCAATGATTCGTAGAGATTCATAATTGCCGCTTGCAGTCAGGAAAACCTCGTCTCTATCTGTATCTCCTCCCAGGTTGAGAGATGTGGTAGCTGCGTTAGCTCTAAAACGGACCGTATCTGCGCCAGATCCAAGATTGATTGTGCCTCCACGGGTGCTGCCACCAAACACAAGGAGATCATCCCCCTCGCCCATCTGCACAGAGGACTCGACCAGTACATTGCCACCGCTGTCAGCAAATCTGGATGCAGTTGCGTTAAAGCGTGCAGTATCGTTGCCCGTGCCCATGTTGAGTGAGCTTCCATCACGGAACTGGGAATCCGTGGTGAATGTATCATTTCCCGCTCCCGTATTGACAGTGGATTGACGTGTGTTGCCAAGGATGGTCAAGACATCGTCGCCGGCAAAAAAGGTTGCTTCGAGTCTATTTGCGGTGACAAACTCGTCTGCGCTGCTGAGTTGTAGGCGGTTGGCGTCGGCAGTGCCGACAACTTGAAGGCCAACAATTGTAGTGTTATCGCTGTTCGCTCCCTGAAGAGTGTTGCCTTGTTGGACAACCTCCAGGTTGTTTGTGCCGGGTCTTGAATCGTCCGTGATTGTGAATCCGGACTCCCCGAAGGCGAGTGTTTGAGCCACTGAGCTACGAACTGGTCCGCTAATTGTGCCATACCTGCATCAGGCTGCATGACCTCGGCGGCTGCCAGGGCGGATATTGTGTGCTTTTTCTGACGACCGCTTTGCCAACTGTCCCTTTTGTGTGCGTGATCGGCTTCATTTTGCAACTTGCGAACTCAACCCCCTAGGCCATCCTGGTTAGTCGGTGACCACGTGGGAATCGGAATCTGTGCTGCTCCGTGACCACCGCCTGCTTGGCAATCAGGGAAATGACCTCTGGTTGGCTGACCGGCCCCATGAGGCTCTGCTCCACTATCGCCAGGCTGTTCAGCTGGAGCCCAGGGAGCCAGTGCTCTATCGCGGCCTGGGCAACGTGCTCACCGACCTGGGGGATTTCGAGGCGGCAGACCGGGCCTATCTGCTGAGTCGCCGCCTGGAGGACAGTCCGATCACGGCCTGGAACCACAGCCAGTTGCTGGTTGGTCTCGAGCGATACGAGGAGGCCTATGCCCTGGCAGAGCGTCGCTGGGAGATGGCCGAGGCGGAGGTGTGGCGGAATCAGCGCAGGGCCTGGCGTGGTGAGAGCGATGGCTGGCAGGCCCCCTTGCTGGTGTGGAGTGAGCAGGGGCTGGGCGACACCCTCCAGCACCTGCGCTGGCTGGGTCCGCTTCTGCGCCGCCGCGGGCCAGAAGCGCCGCCGTTGCAGGTTGCGGTGGAGCCCTGCCTGGTGGAGCTGTTGCGTGGTTGTCTTGGCCATCTGCCCTCACCCGTGCAGGTGCGCGCAAAGCCCCCCTCTGGTGCTCCGGCTCCATGGGATGGCTTCCATGTCTCCCTGCTCAGCCTGCCCTGGCTGCTCGGGGGTGCGCCCGTGCCGGATGCGGCAGCCTGGCTTCAATCCCCCCACTGGCCCGTACCAGGGGTTACAGGCGCAGGGACTGCGCCCAGGGTGGGTGTGGTGTGGGCAGCCGGATACAAGCTGACCAATCGCGTGACGGTGCGCGAGTACCGGCGCCGCAGCCTGGATCCCGGGGCCCTGGCCCAGCTGCTCGATGGTCTGCGGGGCCGGGGTTGGGACGTGGTGTTGCTGCAGTTCGGCAGGGACCGGGACCAGGCTGCAGCCTGGCGGCGCGATGGAATGGAGGCCCTGCCTGCCGACGCGGACTTTGCCCGCACTGCCGATCGGGTGGCGGAGCTCGATCTGGTGATCACGGTGGACACAGCCATGGCCCATCTGGTGGGGGCCATGCGACGGCCAGCCTGGGTGTTGTTGCCCTTCAGCGCAGCCCCCCGCTGGCTTCGCCATCGTTCGGACTCTCCCTGGTACCCGAGCCTGCGCCTGTTCCGGCAGCCCCGCTCCGGGGATTGGCGGGCCGTGGTGGATGCAGTGTTCAAGGCCGCGGCCGCTTGTGCAGAAAGGACGACTGCATGGGTCTCTTACGATGGCCCCAACGCAAAGCCCCCACTCCCCTAGATGTCGATCTGGAGCCGCCTGTTCGGTCGAGGACGTTCCTACAGCTCCTGGGACTATCCCTCGCCTCCGGTTGACACCCTGGTGCAGGACCCTCGCATCTCTTCCACAAAGCTCGGAGCAGGTCCCTCCATCACGCCGTGGTCGGCTTCACGGTTGATCGGCATCTTTAAGGCTTTCGAGAGCAACCCCACCCACGCAGGTCTCACGGAGGCGCGGCTGGCCCGGCAGTGCTTGTCGCAGTTCTGGCTCACGGCTCCCGTGGATCAACTCGAGGTGCTGTACAGCTCGCTGATCGGAGACTGCTATCGGGTGCTGCTGGCTGGTCGGTTGGCCCGGGAGCCCCTCCTGGCTGAGGAGCAGGACTGGAAGGGCGTGCTCTCGCAGCGCCTGATGACGTCATTCGATCGGCCGGAGACCACCAATGTGCTGTTGGCCGCGATGCCCTATTTCGCCCCTGGGAAAATGAAGGTGGCCGATCCTCTCAGCCAGGTGCCTTCCTGGTTGCAGGAGGACTATGCCCGTCTCTTCGATCCCCAGCTTCTCCAGCAGGTGTGGCGTCCAGCCGCCCTGCTCGGCCCGGCAGACCAGGCCTATGGACGTAGCTACGGCCAGGCCCCCAGCCTCGGCATGCAGGGCAACTTGGTCGGCACGCCCTTCCCGTCTCCCCAGCCTGGAGCTGTGGGGCGGGGTCAGGCCCGTCCTGTCTTCCCGCAGTTGGCCAAGGAGCGGGGGAACCAGGCCCTGGCCACGGTTCAGGCTGAGGACTTTCAGAGCCGGATGAACGGTCTGATCAATCTGCACGTGATCGATCCGGGCGATGCTGAGGTGGCGGATCAGCTGGTCGCTCTGCGCCGCCTGCTGGGCCAGATCTGGCTGGACGCTTCTGCCGAGCAACTGGAAGCTCTCTACCGCAGTAGTTTCGGTGACCTCTACCGCAATCTCCTGGCCTCGGGATTCAGCCGCAGGGAGAACTCCGAGCTTGATCTCGAGGTGCGCAAGCAACTGGCGGGTTTGGTGGCTGACATGAGCAAACCGGGTGCCATCAATGCGTTGATGGCCGCACTGCCGTTCTACGCTCCGGGCAAAATCGCCTTCGGCGGCGGCGAACAGCACATGCCGGTATGGCTGGTGCGTGAGATCAATTCCATCTATTCAGCCAACACAGTTCAAAATCCGGTATCCCCCTGAGGGCACCTCCAGACCGACCTATGTCTTCCCTGGCTCAGCGATGGTATTCGTCCCAGGTGAGCCACCAGGCCAAGCCTGCAAGGGCAGGTACCAGCAGTAGCGGGAACAGCACCACCAGGCTCAGGGCGCCAGCTCCTGAACGGGCAATCACCAGCACGATCCCCAGATAGAGCAAAAGCACAAGGCTGAGGCGTCCCCTTCTGCTGCCGAGCAGAACGATCAGACGGCTGGTGTGTCTGCGCCAGAGAGCCTGGGACCTGCGCTCTCTGGGCACGTGCTTCCACCAGGGGTGTCCCCTCGGATCGTTCTTCTGGGCTGGCATCAGCGAATGCGCTCGAGGTTGCGTCGCTGGTCTTCAAAGAAGCCCGTGAAGATGTTGATAAACCGCCGTTCCCGCAGGGTGATATTGGCGGTGAGCTTCATGCCCGCCTGCAGCGGCGCTTCCGATTGGCCCAGGGGGATGGTCTGCCGTTCCAGTCGCATCACCGCGGGGTAGAAGAGGCCGCTGGAATCGGTGCCCAGCACCTGTTTCTGCTCATCCGCGGGCAGGGCATCGGAGCCGATGCGCTCCACCACTGCCGGCACCGTGCCGAAATCGCTGGCGTCAAAGGCCTGAATCTGGAGGTCAGCACGCAATCCGGGCCGCACGAAGCCGATAGCCTCGTTGGGCAGGTACACCCGCGCGCGCAGGGCGTCGTTGGGAACCACTTTCATCAGCGACTTGCCGGAAGCATTGGCGCTGGTGCCGGTGCCCTGGGCCACCACACTGCCTGGGCTCACCTCGACGTCGAACACGGTGCCATTGGCGGGCGCGGTGAGCAGGCCGAACTGGATCTGTTGGCGGGCCTGGCGGATATCGCTGTCCAGCTGTGCAATCTGGCGGAGGTTCTCTTCCACCTTGCGCCGCAGTTCCACGTTGGTTGTGGCACTGGTGTTCACCAGCGATGACTCCAGCCTGGCGATCTCCCGCTGCTCCTGGGCAATGCTGCTCTGGCTCTTCTGGACGTTCTGGCGAGCTTCGAGAAACTGCACCTCGCTGGCTGCCCCCTGGGACACCAGGCCGGCAATCCGGGTGGCGATGTTCTGGTACGTGGCCAGGCTGGCGCGCTCGCCGGCGAGGCGTTCTTGGGCCTTGCGCAGTTCCTGTCGGGCTGCTTCCCGGCGGCTGGTGAACTCCTCGGCCTGGCTAGCCAGCTGCAGGCGCTGGTTGGCGCTGAGGGCGGAGGTGGCAGAGCCATCCCCGAGGGTGGCCGCCGCGATTTGATTCTCGTTGAGCAGGCGCTGGCGGATGCTCTCAGCGGCCTCCAGCCGGCTACGGGGCTCCCGCAGATCGAAGCGCACCAGAGGATCACCCTTGCGGACGCTCTGCCCCTCCTTCACTAGGACGGCTTCCACCACCCCAGGCACCGGGGCGTCGACCCGCCGCGTTGGGTTGCCTGGCTCCAGCTTGCCCTGCACGGCGATGGTCTCGGCCAGGGGGGCGGTGGCGGCCCAGATCCCCAGAGCGGCCACGGTGCCGACGCCGGCCCACACCATCACACTGGAACCCCGGTTCTGCTTGCGCAGCAGCACGGTCTGGTTGAAGCTCCAGGGCGTTGGGGGTGCGCTGATGTTGTTGGTGAGGCTGCTGGAGCCGAAGCCATTGCTGGCCAGGGCCGTTTGCTTGGCCGGTGGGGCGGGCGGCGGCGGAACGGGTTTTGGGCTGGAGGGACGGGTGCCGAAGGTGGTGGTGCCGTTCTCCGCAGGTTCAGAGGGCTGGGCCAGGCCTACCAGATCGACGGAAGGACGGGGCCCGAGGCCGGTGGACCGACGACCTCCTGGCGTACGCAGCCAGTCGACACAGCGCTCGTAAAGCCCTACCAGTCCGCTGGATCGACGCACCATCAGGAGAGACCCTCCTGGGTCTGGCTGCGATAAAGGGCGTAATACCAACCCTGCTGCTCCATCAGCCCTTGGTGGTTGCCCATCTCCATGATCGCTCCCCGGTCCATCATCACAATCACATCAGCCGGTTTCACGGTAGTGAGCCGGTGGGTGATGAAGAACACGGTGCGCCCTCTGTAAGCCTCAAGAAGATTGATACACACCTGGCGCTCGGTGCTGGCGTCAAGAGCACTGGTGGCTTCGTCGAGAATCAGCATACGTGGGTTTTGCAAGACTGCCCTGGCCAGGGCCAGTCGTTGCCTCTGGCCGCCGGAAAGGCCGGCACCACGCTCCCCCACATTGGTGTTGTAACCATTGGGCAGCTCCATGATGAAGTCGTGGGCGCAGGCGATCCTGGCCGCACGGATCATCTCACCCGCACTTGCATCGGGCTTCACCAGCAGGAGGTTGTCCCGGATCGAGCCGTCGAACAGCATCGATTCCTGGGGAACCACTCCAATCTGGCGGCGCAGGGAGTACAGCTCGATCTTGCTGATGTCAAGCCCATCCACCAGCACGGAACCTTCCAGGGGGCGGTAGGAACGGGGGAGGAGTTTAAGCAGGGTGGATTTGCCACTGCCCGACCCGCCCACCAGCCCCACAAATGCACCTGCAGGAATCGAGAGGTTCACACCTTCCAGGTTGAGGGGACCCTGATCGCGATAGCGGAAGCTAACGCCCCTGAACTCCACCCGGCCCTGCAGTGGGGGCATGGGGATGTTTTGGCTTTCGACAAGACTCTGCTCGGTGGGGCGGTCGACCACGTCCGCCACAATCCCCAATGCCTGAGAGGCAAGCTGAATCTGTTGCCACTGGGATGGAATCTGAGTAAGAGGCGCCACTACGTATTCACCAAGAATGCGGGCGGCAAACAGCTCACCTATTCCCAGCTTATTCTGAACAATCAACAAGATGGCGACAATAATAAAGATAAGCTGACTGAAGTTGTTGACAAACTCCAGCAAGTTTGATCGAGAATCTCCAAGTACGCGGAGCTTAAAGTCTTCTCCGAGAAACCGGCTGTAGCGTTCTTCAAACTCCCAGCGGGTCTTGAGTTCGGCATTCTGAGCCTTGATGGTTTGCACACCCGAGATGGCCTCGGTGAGGAAGCTATAAGTACGAATCGCCTCTCTTTTGGTGCGCACAATCTGGGATTTGAGAGCTGGGTTAGTGATCACCCCCAGGCCCATGATCACCGGCACCATCGCTAGCTGCAGAAGGGCCAGCATGGGACTGATCGCAAGGATCACCAGCAGATAGATGGGCACAAAAGCCAGATCCACGAGATAGAGTAGGGTGTTGCCCAGAAGGATGTCTCGGAGGCGATCCAGCTCATTGAAATAGAACACCACCTGGCCCACCGGGCGGCTATCGAAGAAGCCCTGGGGAAGGCGGATGAGATGGTCGAGAACCGTACTCTTCGCGGACTGGTCGATCCGGTTGGCGGCGTCACCAAAGATGAAGGTGCGCAGGCTCTTGAGCAGGGCCTGCAGAACAATGGCCAGCAACATCACCGCGCCGATGCTGAAGACCGGGCCAATGGAACTGCTGGGACTCGCGCCCTGGATCAGAAGCAGCATCCCGAGCGGAAACACGACCCTGAGGATGTTGAGCGCGACCGAGCTGATCAGCACTTCGATCAGGGCCCGGGAGTGTTGTTTGAGATAGGGCTTGAACCAGTTCCAGCCGAAGTTGGCATTCTTGGCATCGTCCTTCTTCTCGAAGAGCAAGAGCTCGGTGATGCCACCGTCGTGGGTACTCAACTCGCTGCTCGGCACGCGCAGCGCCCCCAGTTCTGCCTCCAGCAGACGGGCCATACCGTCGGGATCGACGCCATCAAGCAGGCCAATGCGGCCGTTCTGCATCAGGGCCGCCGGCACCGGCACGCGGGCCAGGCGATCGGTGGGCACCCGGCTGAGCACCACCTTGAGCCCCATGGTGTCCATGATCTGGCCCAGATTCACCAGGTTGATGCTGTCCTGGTGCTGCAGGACAGCGTCCACCTGCTGGTGAAGGGAATCGCGGTTGAGGGGCAGGCCGAAGTAATCGACCAGGGCGCTGCAGAGGGAAATGGCGGTGGCCCTGGAGCCGCTGGCAGGCTGCAGGCGCAGCTCGCCGGGGTGGGCGCGGGGAGCCGGCGGTTCGGGGGAGGCGCTGTATTCATCGTCGGCCAGCACCTCGGCGGTGACCCGGGCTGCAGGGTCGGCGACTCCCGGGCGTGGATCCTCCGGTGCCGTGAGACCCACCAGGCGCAGCCAGGCTTCACCGGGCTGCGGACTCGGGGTGGGGCTGCCTGGCGGACTGGTCCAGGGCTCGGCCAGGGGGCGGCCGCTACTGGCGAACCAGCGGTAGGCGGGAGAAAGGGCGAGGTTGGTCTCCGCCCCCGGGGGCAGGCTGCGAACGCTGCTGCTGGTGAGAGGCTCTGGCCAGGTCTCGAGCTGGTCCATCGCCCAGGGGTGCTGGGGCGCCAGGGCCAGCAGCAGGGCGTGCAGCTCCGCCGCCGCCAGGCGCTGCTGGAAGGCGGCGGCCAGGGAGGGGTGACCTTGCAGCAGGTCGTGAAAGTGGGAGGCGGGCAGCAGCAGGGCCTCCACGTCGGTGGTGGCCCGCAGATGTTCACAAGGTTGCTGGCGCAGCAGTCCAGCCCAGCCGGCGATGGCACCGGCGGCGAGCCGCTCGATCGTGCGCAGCCCCTGGCCCCGGGGAGCCGGGGCCAGGCTGCGCAACTGGCCGCTGCGGATCAGCAGCACACCTTCGGGCAGGACATCCGGGAGCAGCACCGTCTGGCCCAGCCGGAACCTGCAGGGCTCCAGGAGGGGGTTGAGGAGCGGATACAGGTCGTTAGGAAGGCGGTCGAACGGATCAAAACGTTCGAGGAGCGGCTGGGCAGGGGTGGCTGTCATGACTGCTGCGGGATCGGCAGGGCGGGCAGCGATTCCCCGGCCAGGAGCATTTCAACCCTGGACTGCAGCCAGGCCTCAAAAAGCTCATCCATCATGCGTGAGCGGGTTTCGTCGTTCAAGCGGGCCGGGAGGTGCTCCTCCAGGCGCAGCAGCACCCAGAAGCGATCCACCGCAAACGGGGGCCAGAGTTGGCCGGGTTGGCCCACCCGCAGCCTGGAGCTGATCATCGGGTGGGCGGCGGTGATCGGCAGGGGACCGATCAGGCCGCGGCTGAGCCGTTCCCGGCCCTCGGCGTATTGCTGGGCCAGCGCGCCGAAATCGGCGCCGTCATCCCGAAGGCGGTGGTGCAGTTCCTCCGCCAGGCTCTGGTCGCTCACCCGCAACAGGGAATACACCGCCTGGTCCAGATCCCCTTTGCGGCGCAGGAACTGCACTTCCACTTCCTCGCCCCAACGCTCCTGGCAGAACTGGGCCAGCCGCTCCTTCTGGGTTGCCAGGATCGGCAGATCGCGGCGGAGCAGCCGCTGGCGCTCCAGCCAGCGATCCAGTTCCTCCTCGCTGTGCACCTCCTGCCCTTCCACCCAGGCGCGGATCTGCTGCCGTTCCCGCTCCGGGTCGAGCTGGATGCTGCGCACCAGTTCGTCGATCACCCAGGCCCGGGCCAGGCGGGGGGCCAGCCCCTGCTGGCGCACCAACCGGTTGAGTTCGCTGAGGGTGAGCCAGGGGTAGCCGGCCCCCAGTTCCACCACCGCTTGTTCCGTGACACCGGAGAGCGGTTCCGGCAGGTTCTGACGGCTGGACTCTGCGGTCATGCGGGTGAGATAACGGGCAGGTTGAGGCGCTGCAGGGCCTGAGCCATCAGCTCGAGGCCCCGCTCCCTGCTCCAGGCGATCCGGGCATAGCGATGGGCCGCTGCGCTCATGGCGCACCACTGGTCGTTGTCGCAGCAGAGCTGCTCCACAGCCTGAATCCAATTCTCCGTGGTGCGGGCAATGCAGACCTCCTCCCCGTGGCGCAGTCCGGTGGCCTCGGCGGCCAGGGAGCTGAGCACCTGGGGGATCCCGTGCGCTGCCGCGGCGGCCACCTTGCCCTTGAGGCCGGCACCACTGCGCAGAGGGGCTACAAACAGACGATGGCGGCTGTACACGGTGGCTGGATCGGCCACCCAGCCCTCCAGAGCAACTCCTGGGATCGAACCCCAGCTGTCGCTCAGCTCAGCGGGCATCCCGCTGCCATAGAGGTGCAGCCCCAGCCAGGGGCAGCGCTCCCGCAGCGCCGGCCACACCTCGGCCAGGAACCAGGCCATGGCTTCGCGGTTGGGGGGGTGGCCGAAGCTGCCGAGGAAGGCCAGGCCTTCCCGCCCCTCCAGCGGAGCCGGCTGCCTGGGCCCATCCACCACCCAGGGGCAGGTGGCCGTGGGCGCGGCGCCGAGGGTCTCGGCCTCGATCACCGCCTGCTCCACCTCGGAGTAGCTGAAGGTGAGGTGCACCTGGCGGATCACCTCCAGTTCCTGGCGCTGCACCTCCCTCACCTGTTCGAGGGCCCGTTCGGCGGCCTCACCCTCCAGGCACTGGGCCCGGGCGGCGCGCAGCTCACGCAGGTGATGGAGATCGGCATTGCAGAACAGGATGCGGGCCTGGGGGGCATGGCGGCTGATCAGGGGCAGGGCGGCGCCGGCCACGCTGTAGCGGGTGATGTAGATGAGATCGAATTCACTGCCCCGTTCGCGCAGCAGCTGCTCTATGGAGAGCACGTAGGGGGCATGCAGCACTTCGATGCCCCGGCGCTGCAGGGCTTCGGTGTAGCTGCCCAACCAGGCCAGGTTGGCCGGCAGGAAGCTGATTTTCCAACCCAGGGCCTGCACCAGGTCCATCTCCACCAGGGCGGCATGGCTGCCCGCATCCCGATCGGGCCGCGGCGTGTCGTGGTCGATGAACAGGGCCCGGCCCACGATGCCGCGGTCCTTGATCTTCTCGGCCTCCCTGAGATTGGGTTCGGTGGGTCCGACAAAAGCGGCGGACCACTTCTTCTCGAAGAGCGGGGCGTTGATGGCCTGGTAGCGCTTGAGGCCCTTGGCCGCTTCGGTGTCGCTGCCATTGCTCACGCCTTCGTGGTGGATCACCCGGGCCAGGGGGGCGTAGCGCACCTGCAGCCCCGCCTCGCGCACCTTGAAGGCCAGGTCGGTGTCCTCGTAATAAGCTGGTGAGAACTCCGGGCTGAATCCGCCCACCTGCCGCCAGAGCTCGGCGCGGATGGCCAGGGCGGCCCCGCTGGCGTAGTCCACTTGTCGAGCATAGGCATAGCGGGGGTCGTAGGGGTTGCCGCCCCGGCCATAGTTCCAGGGCTCGCCGTTGCCCCACACGATCCCGCCGGCCTCCTGCAACCGCCCGTCCGCCATCAGCAGCTGGGCCCCCACCAGCCCGGTATCGCTCCACTGCTCGAAGGGGGCCAGCAGCTCCTCGAGCCAGCGGGCACAGGGCTCGGTATCGTTGTTCAGCAGCACGATGAATTCGCCCTGGGCCACGGCGGCGCCGCTGCAGCAGGCCTGGTTGAAGCCGCGGGCGAAGTCGTGGCGCACCACGCGCACCGCCGGTGCTTCCTCGGCCAGCCAGCGGGCGGAGTCGTCCCTGGAGCCGTCGTCCACCACGATCAGCTCGTAGGGCACGGCGGTGGGGGCGTAGGCGATGGCGGCCAGGCAGCGGCGGGTGCTCGGGTACTGGCCGTGCATCGGGATCACGATCGATACCCGGGGCTGGTGACTCACCGGCAGCTGCAGGGGCGTCCGGGGTTGGGGCGAACCATCGGCGCCGGGTTCCGTGCAGGGAGGCAGGGCCGTGCCCTCGCCATCACGCCGCAGCGGCTGGCTGAGCAGCCGTTGCCAGAGGGGCAGCTGGGCCGGCAGGGACTGGCCACTCTGATCGGCCTGGTGGAGCCAGGTGAGCAGGCTGCGCTGGCGCTCGCGGGCCAGGGGGGAGAGCTGGTCGGGGTAGGGGGCCTGGCCATGCTGGAGCAGGGCGGGCCAGGGCGTGAGCTGGAAGGGCACCAGGTCGAGCCGCTCATCAATCACCTCGCCATCGGCTGTTTCCAGCTGCAGGTGGTGCACGCAGCCATCGCATACGGCGGTGGGAAGTTCCAGCTGGATGGGCCACTCGCTGCGGGGCAGGGGGTCCGGCGGGGGTAGGGGCAGGGGGCTGTCGCCGCCGTCAATCCTCAGCTGCAAGGTGGCATTGCCCGAGGCCCAGCCGCACAACTGATGGCCCCTCAGGCCGGTGAGCCGTGCCGGTCGTCCCAGGCCGATGCGACAGAGTTCCTGCAGCAGGGCATGGCTTTCGCTGTCCAGGCGCAGGGGGCTGCCGGCCAGCTCCAGCCAGCTGTCCTGTTCACCTTCACAGCCGGACAGGCGGGCAAAGGCACGCAGCACCAAGCCCACACTGTGGGGCGGCAACTCCACGCCCGAGTGGCCGAGGAACAGAAAACCGCAGTCGCGGTTGAGGTCCACCAGGGGGAGATCGGGCCGGGGACGCTGGGCCACCAGGTCGGCGAGTCGCCAGGAACGGTTGGGGTTGAGCAGGTCTGAGAGCAGCAGCCGCACGGTCAGTGGCGAGCCGCTCACGCCGGTTTCGTTGCCAGGGGTGGCACAGACCCAGCCCACCAGTCCACCGGTGGGCACGAAACCCTCAAACTCGCCCACCAGGGGGCCGCGCGCGAGCCGTTGCAGTTCCTGGGACAGGGCAGCCGGCACGGGGGCGGTTGGGGCGGATCACATCTGCCGCCATCATGCCGCGCAGGCCTGGCCTGAATAGGCCAGAGCGGCCGGTTCAGCTCTGCTGACCGATAATTGACCAACGCTGCTGGATTCGCCCTGTCTGTTTCAACGGACCCCTCAGCCACTCCGCCGGGCGCCTTCCTCTCCCTGGAAGCCCTGCAGAGGCTGCCGCTGAGCCAGGAAGCCCGGCTGGCGTTGCTGGAGGAACTGCGCACCAGCGCCGAGAGCGGCTTCACCAGGGCCCAGCTCACCGGAGAGGAGGCCGAACTGCGCCTGCGCTGCTGTGAACACGCTTACACCTCCGGCCAGTGGCTGGAGGCCCTCCAGCACCATGACGCCCTGTTGGACCTGGTGGCCGCCCTGGCCCAGGCTCTGCCAGCCCAGGCGGCAACCTTCTGGGCTCGCTACGGCGAGTTGCTGGCCGCCCTCACGGCAGCCGTGCACGGGGCGGTGAACAGCACCAGTGTCGACCCGCCACCGCAACCGCTGCGGGCGGAGTTGTGCTGGCGCCTGGCCGAACGGCTGACGCTGGGCCACGGCCTGCCGTTCGAGCCGCCGGAATGGCTGGCGGTGCTGGAGCAGCAACTGGTGCAGGACGGAGCGGCCTACTGGTCGGCATGGATCGAGGACGGGGAATCCGGTGCTGAAGGGGCCGATCCCCGCCAGGCACGGCGCCGCGCCTTGGCGCTGCTGCTGAGGCTGGACCAGCTGCTGGCTCCCGCACCGGCCTGGGTGCTGCAACAGGCCCGGGGCCACCTGGAGACCGAGGCGGAGCTGCTGCTCTCGCCGGCGAGTCCGGTGCCCGCCGATCTGGTGTGGCTCAGCGCCTGCCTGGAGGCCTGGCCTCTGGCGGAGACCCTGGTGCCCCAACGGGATGGGTTACTCACCCGCGCCCGCATAACCCTGGAGCTGCTGGATCCGGAGCTGGCCCCGCTCACGATGCAGGGCCCTGCTGCCGCTGCCCCGGCAGTGGCTGCGCAGGAGCCGGAGCCAGGTGTGGCGGAGCTGGTGCTGCTGCAGGCGGAGCAAACCGCCAGCACGCTGCAGCTGGATCTGGCGCCGCTTCTCACCGCCGAGTTTGAGGCCATTGAAGCCGCCCTGGACGACTTTGTGTGGCACCTGCCCCGCGGCAGCCGGGCCCGAGCCGCCGCTCCTGCCCTGCTGGCGGTGCTGGAACCTGCCTGGAGTGCGGGGGTGCGCCTCTCGGCCGGGGCGTTTGAACGGCTGGCCTATTTGGCGGCGGCCTGGCAGCGGCGACTGGCGGACAAGCTGGACCCCCTGCCGACCCTCGACTGGCAGTACAGCCTGCTGATCGAGTTGGACAGCAGCGAACTGGCTGTGCTTCAGCCCCTGCTGACCAACCCCGGGAGCCTGGAGCCGGTTCTCGCCGAGCTGCGGCGGGAGCACCACAATCCCCCGTTCTGGGAGCAGCGCCAGGAGCTGCCCTGGATGCAGTGTCCGCCGCCGCTGGAGGCCTTGCGCCGCTTGCACGTGGAGCATGGCTACTACGACGGGGCCAGCGCCCCGCTGGAGGAGTTGGCGCAATGGGGGGAGGAGATCAGCCAAACCCTGCTCAGCGCTGAGCTCTGGACCGATGACGCCGGCTGCCTGGGGCGCTGGCTGGCGGTGGCCCAGGAGCTGGTGCTGGCGGGCAGGGGCGCCTGCCCACCGTTCGGCCAGCCCCCTGCTGCAGACCAGCTGCTCAGGGACTGGGCCGGCCTGGAGGTGATGTATGTGGGCGACCAGGCCGAGGCCGTGCAGGCCGCACACCGGGCGGGCCGCTGCTTCCGGGGTGATCCCTTTGGCTTGCGGGTGCTGCCCACGCCGGCCAGCCGCTGGCCGGCGCGGCCGGCCGGCAGTTTCCGGGAGAGCCTGCAGCTGCTGCTCGAGGCGGTGGATGGGCTGTATCGCCAGCGGCCCTTCGCCGTGTTGCTGGCCGATTGCGGCGCCTACCGCCTGCCGCTGATGCGTGCCGTGCACCAGCGCTATGGCGTTGCCGCCCTGAGCAGCGGTCGACCGCTGGCGACCTGGCTGGGGGCCTGATCGCCCGGTGGGTCGGCAAGCACTGCTGGGTGCTCTGTTGGAGCACAACGGCCGCCTGGGGGCGAGCACGGCGATCTGGGGGGAGGGGGCTGCCGCTGCTGCTGAGCAGGCGGTGGCGGCGGTGGCGGGGGCGCTGCCCCGTTGCCATCGGGAGCCAACGGCCACGGCCCTGCGGCTGGACACTCCCCTGGACCTGGCCTATGCGGTGGGCTGCGATACGCCTGAGCGGCTGCACTTTCCAGCGCAAGGCGGCCTGCCGTCACTGGAGACCACCCCGCTCACCCTGGAGGTGGCCCTGCTGAAGGAGGCGGTGGTGCGTGAATGGCAGGGTTACCACCTGCTGGAGAGGCAGGGGGCGATCGTGGCCGATGGCAGCAGCGCCTACTGGCCCCTGGTTGGCGGGGTGCTCAGTGGTGCCGGGGTGCTGGCGCCTGCCCTGCCGCGACGGCGGGAGGAGCTGGCGGAGGCCTTCCTGCTCTGCGACGACCTCGACACCACCAATTTCTGCCATTTCATCTGCGACCTGCTGCCGAAGATCGCTCTGGCGTGTGAGTGCCGGCAGCGGATCCCGCTGGTGATCGAGCCGCCCAGCGAGCCCTTTCAGCGGGAGCTGCTGGCCATGGTGAGCGAGCGCTACGGGCATCCGGTGGTGCCGCTGGAGGCGGGACTGGAGCTGGCGGTGGAGCGGCTGTTCTACCTGCGGCGAGCCGGCCACACCCATCCGCTGCTGCGCTGCAGCGGCCTGGCGATGGGCTGGATGCGCCAGCTGCTGAATGTGCGCCCGCAGCCGGCGCCCCCCGGCAGCATGCTCTACGTGCGGAGGCAGCGGCGACGGGTGGTGAATGAGGAGGCGTTGATCGGGGCACTGCAGCGCCAAAGCCCCCGCCTCCAGGTGGTGGATTCCATGGACAGCCTGGCCGTGCGCGAACAGGCCGAGCTGGTGGGCCGCCACGCCCTGCTGCTCGGGCCCCATGGCGCTGCCTTCACCCACCTGCTGTTTGCCTCCAGCGCGCCTCAGCGGGCTGTGGAGCTGATGGCGGAGGGCAATGGAACCCTCAGCTTTGCCCTGATCTCCAGCCGGCTGGGCATCGACCACCGGATTCATGTGGCGGATGCCCTGCCCAGCCCGAATGGCCCCAACTATCCCGATCTGAGGGTGGATCCGGATCGTGTTCTCACCCTGCTGCAGGGGTAGGTCCAGGTCATGGGGCCATGCACGACCACTGCCAACGAAGATGATCCATCCTGGCGGCCAGTTCGGGAGGATCGAGCTCGGGATTCACCATCACGGCGTACACCCGCGAGGCCAGGTCGAAGTAGCTCTCGGCATGGTCCTGCACCCAGGCAGCCGGCTCGGCCTTGGGGCCGACCTGCTGGTGGTTCAGGGAGGGATCGATGAAGGTCTGGGCCTCCGGCGTCCAGCTCAGGGGCGGGAGGCCAGGGTCGGCGAGAGCCCGGGTGCAGCGCTCCAGCACCTCGGCCGGCTGCTCAAGGAGTTGGCCATAGGTCACGATCACCCTGAATAACCCTCGGCTGTGCCGTTCGGCCTCGAACACATGGGCCAGCCAGAGCATCAGGCCCTGAGCCTGGGGCGTTCCCTCAGCTTTTTCAAGTGAGGCCACCACTGCCGCGGGGTGGCGGATCGGCAGGAAGCACACCACGTTGAGCAACCGGGATTCCAGCCAGGGTGAGAGCGCGGGCATCAGCACACACAGCCGCGGATCCTTCAGGATCGGGCGCCCCTGGGGCGGATAGCTGGTCTGCAGCACCTGCAGCAGGTTGCTGCGCCACTGCTGCACGGGTTCAGCATGCTGTTGCCACCAGGGGCCTGTGAGTGTCCAGGCGCTGGACCAGTTGCTGCCCATGGCATGCAGAAGTTGCTCATTGATCCCCATGACCCCGAGGGATTCGAAATAACCCTTTGGGTTCCTCTCCGTGGGCTGCATCAGATCCTGAGGGGCATCCAGCCCGGCCTGCACCAACAAGCCGGTGAAGGCGGAGGTACCGCTACGGTGCATGCCCAGTACCAGGGCCAGCTGGGCCGGGAGAGCGGACTGCTCACCCGCCAGGGCCAGATCCAGCTGGCTGCTCAGGGTCCACCAGAGACCATCGGCCTGATGGAGCACCAGATCGTGCAGCTCGCTGCCCAGGTTCAAACCGGCGGCTGCCGCGGCGTTGAGTCCATAGGCCAGGGCCTGGCGCAGTGGCGTCCTGGCTGATTGCGGCTGTCCCGCGAGGATGCGCTCCTGGGCCAGGGTCAGCAGGGAGCGGCTGAGGGCCAGGGCACAGGCCGATTGGGGCGCCAGCTGGGCGAGCTGGTTGAGAGCTGAGCGGCTGTGGGCTGCCGGCTCGAGGGGAGATGCGCAGAGGGCGGTGAGCAGGGCATCGCTGGTGTCGTCGCCGCAAGGGTTGGCTCTGGCACCGAGTTGAGTGAGGGAACGCCAGGCTCCGGTGGCCATCAGGCGCAGGGCCGTGGTGATGGTGGGTTCGGCTGCTGCCACGTTCACGGATTGGCCATCAGCCGGGTGAACATGTCCTTGAGCAGGTCGATCTGCTGGGCTGTGTCCTGCGACTTGCGTTCAAGCAGGGCGTTGCGTGCCGCCTCCTGCTGACGGGCATCCCTGAGCTGCCTGAGTTCGGCGGCGATGGCGTCAAAGCGAAGATCCGTGCCTTCCTGGATGCCGTTGTTGATGAAATGATCCACCAGCGCATCATTGGAAAACTCCCCCAGGTCAGGCCTGCGCTCCCGATAGGCTTGATAGGGGAAAACATGGTGAAGGGCCTCCTGGGTTCTCTCCAGGCGACTGCCCCGCTGTTGCGCTTCCGCCAGTTGCTGGTTCAGCTGATCCACCTCGCTGCGCAAGCCTCTCAGTTCCGTAGCCAGCGGATCCAGATCCCAGCAAAGGGGCTGCTGAGAGTCTGGCTTGAAGCCATTGGCCAGGCACCATGCCTGGCATTCGTGCAGCCAGAGATCCTGCGTTTTCGGGGTTTGCAGGCTGATCACCTGGATGCGCTGCTGCCAGGTACCCGCTCCCTCTAGCACCTGGATCGGATCACCCTGGCTCAGGGTGAGGGCGATGGCGTGTTGGGATTCAGCTGCAGCGGGCCATTGAGCCAGCACCTCAGCCAGGGTGTGGGCCTGGAGTTGCTCCTCCTGCACCAGCTTGAGGTTCGGGTAGAGCTGCTGCAGACGCTCCAGCGGCACCGTGCCGTTGAGCCGCGCATCGTTGAAGCGGTACCAGGTGAGTTCGCCGGGGCGTGCTGCCAGGACACCCTGCTGGATCTGAATTGGTGCCTGGCCCGCCCCTTTGGAGAGCTGCTGGCGGAGCCGCTCCACCCGCTCAGCCTCTGCCTCCACGATCAGGGTGGGCTGATCGCTCGGGGCTGGTAACCGTTGGGCCCCGATGAGGACACGCAGCAAGGGCTCTCCAGACATCTGAACCTCACAATAAGATAGGGGATCCGTGCTGCTCTTTAAACTGGATTGGCATTGGCTTGAGATGGCGTTGAACTGGTATTCCCCCTTTCCACTCAGCGTTGCGCTGGAGAGCAGACTTGCCGATCTGGGTCTCCGTCGATTTGAGGGGGTTGTCGACACGCTCCCCGCCGGCAGCCTGTTGATCTATTTGCAACCGCATGCCCTGCTGGAACGCTCTCCTGGGCTGGGATCAGAGACCCTGCTGCAAGCGCTCACTGAGGGCTACGGGGCTGTTGCCTCGGTTCAGGCCCAGCATCGGCTGATGGTTGATTGGCGGTTAGAGGCTCTTGAGCCGGACGTCCTGGCCAGCTGGCTGAGCGATGAGCATTTCACTCCTGAAGTGACAGCAACTGCCCCCACACCTTCAGATCCACTGCTGGTGATGCTTCTTCAGGATCTGTTCGCCAAGGTTCCTGAGTTGCTTGACCACTACCTGGACCTTGAACTCCAGGCTGAACTGGCGCAGACATCGGCCGATACTGATTATATCGAACGGCTGTTGGAAGGTCTCGATGCCGACCAATTGCTCGCGTATTGGCGGGTGAAGGAGCAGCAACAGCAACGTTTATTCTTTGTGGAGACTGAACTGCGCTTTGCGACAACTGCCCTGGCTGAAACCAAGGCAGAGCTGGAGCAATCCCGGGCGCAATTGCAGCAGCTGGAAGAAACCCATCCCCCTGCGCAGGCCCACGTTGAGCCTCCTGTGGAGCTCTCGCCTGTGTGCCCCCCGGACCTGGACGATTCCGGATGGCAGGACGTGATTGATGCCCATCCGCTCGAAAGCCACGATCCTGAGGAGTGGTTGCGTTATGGAGCAGCCTTGTTGCATCGGCTCGAGCCAGGCCCCCAGCAGGCGCATCAACAGCAGCAGGCTGCCCTTGCCTTCATCCAGGCTCGCCAGGCTGGCGCCAGCGAGCAGGCCGTGAAAGGGGTTCAGGAGCAGGTGGTGCGGGCGCAACTCCAACGGGCATTGCAGCTTGTGGTGCGCGCAGCAGGCTGATCGGCGGTGCAGGAGTCCCCAGTTCGCAATCAGTCCTGCTCCTGAAGCAGTTTGTCCTGAAGCACGGTGCGCAGGCGCTGAATTCGCTTTGGATCGAGCCCCCTGGGCAGCGGACTCTTCTTGAGCAGGTACAACACCTCCGCGGTGAATTGGCGTTCACGCTCTACTGCCAGTTCTGCCTGCTCCTCCTTGCGGCTGAGGTCCTGCAGGTAGTTGGCCTGACCCTCCAGCATCTTCTGGGCAGTGGTGAGCAGGGTCTTGATGTCCTGGGCGCTGGCCTCGGCCTCCTGGGCGCGCTGCTCCGCCTGCTGCAGCTGGTGGGTGAGTTGCTGAATGGCCTGACTGTGCTGGTCCTGGAGGCTCTGGAGCTGGGCGGCCTGCCCATGCTGCAGGGCTACGGCCTCCTGGGCGCGCTGCTCAGCTTGCTGCAGCTGGTGGGTGAGTTGCTGGGTGGCCTGACTGTGCTGGTCCTGGAGGCTCTGGAGCTGGGCGTCGCGGCTGTTGAGGGCTTGGCTGAGCTCTTCGGCCTTGAGGAAGAAAACCTCGAGTTCTTCCTGTACCAGATGGAGTTGTTCGAGGTTGAGGCTGGCTTCATCCCGAGCAGCCCTCAGCTCCTGTTGGGTGCGGTGGAGTTGCTGGCTGGTTTCGGCTTGACTCAAGGGCCTGGTGGCGATCCGGGCGACCGCACGAGGGTTCATGGGGAGGAATTTAGGCCGGCCAGCAGCCATTCCCCATAGCTCTGGCCAAGCACCTGGTGGCCATAGGCGGTGACCGCGGGCTCCTCAATGGCAAGGGCCTGGTCGAGGGCATCCAGCCACGCCGTCGCCGGCTGGTTCCCTGACGGCAGCCCCACCCAGCCCACCCCCAGGGCCGGGGCTTCCTCGGCAAGCCAGCCTCTGGCATAGCCAACGGCTCGGGCCGGCCGGCCGACAGCCAGACGGGCTGCGGCATAGCACCACAGCACGCCGGATGATCGCTCCCCATAGGCGGTGGGGCAGTAGGGCAACAAGGCCACATGGGTGCCGGCCAGGGCGGCCAGCATGGATTCACTGCTGGTGTCGGCCTGCCAGAGCTCAAATCCCGGCAGCTGCTGCACGGCTCTCTCCAGCAGGTTCTGTTCAGCGCCGCTGAGCGTTGCAGCGCTGTGGTGGTGAAACAGCCAGCTGCGCGCCCGCAATTGCGGCCGCCCATCCTCCAGGAGCGCCTGCAGCAGGGCCATCACCTGATCGCGGCCCTTCCCCGCCTTGAGATCACCCCAGTGCAGCAAGACCCGTGGCGGCTGGTCGCCTTCAAGCGCCTGGCGGGGGCCGCTGGCCGTGGCGGGGTGCCAACCGGCCCCCACCACGGCCGGCTGCTGTTCTGCGGGGCCCAGGCCAGCAGCCGTGAGCAGAGGGGCATGCAGAGCCGCCTGCAGCCGGGAGGAGCAGCCCACGCGAAGCCGGTGGTTGGCCAGGGCCGTGGCCCGGGCCAGGCCGCTCCAGGCCACCCTGGCATTGGCAATGGCCAGTTCCCGTTCCCGCTGCTGCCCGGGGCTGGCGGCGCTGGGGTCGGTGGAACCGCCGAGGCGTTCTCCAGGTGCGTAGAGAATTCCCACCTCCACCCGGGCACCTGGCAGGTGCTGGAGCAGCCGGGCCAGGCTGATCAACTGAAAGGGCAACAGGCTGTGGGCAATCCAGCAGTGCACCTCGCCGCTGAGATGGTCGCGCATCTGCTGCTGCAGGCGGCCGGCCAGGTGGAGGCTGCCAGGCAGGTCGAGCCAGTGGCGAGGATCCTCGTAGCCGCAGCCGTGGAACGCCGGCCTGTAGGCGGGATCCTCTGCCTTGAAGGCCTGGTCGACCCAGCACTCGATGGCCAGTCCGGCGGCCCGTCCGGCAGCCAGGAGCTGCCGGTTGAGTTCAGCGTGGTGGCCACTGTTGCTGCACAGGCCCGGATCAACGATCACCACGCGTGGAGCCATGGGCAGGTCTATCGGCTTGGGGCTGGCAGCACGCACCATGATGGTGCCCTTGACCACACGCCTGCTACAGGCCCATGGACCGGCAGCCAACCGCTTCCTTCCCCCCTGCCCTGCCGCCTCGCCAGGCTCTCGACCTGCTGGCCGCACTGCCCCTGGACTGGTTGCACCTGGCCTGGACTGGACAAGCGGAGGGGTTGGAGGCCCTGCTGCGGGGGCAGTCCGTTGACCGTGCGGTGCCAGGAGCGGTGTTGCTCTGGCTGGCCGGCGATGCAGAGGGCTGCGACTCACTCCTGCTTGCGCTCGATGGGGACCACCCCGATCTCGGCCTGATTCCCGATCCATGGGATCTCTGGGAGGGGACAGGGCAGCCAGGCCCGTTGGCGGCCCTGGTGGCCACCCTGATCAGCTGGCGCCATGGTTGGCCGGAGGATGGTTCGGGCCCGGCGCTGGAGCTGTGGCGGGAGTGGAGGGGAGCCGCACCGCCCAGCGAATGGCGCCGGCTGCTCACGGGCGAGGCCCTGGCGTTGCTGGCCATGCTGCTCACGCCCGCCGGGGCGGACGAGCGGCTGCGCGGCGAGCTGGAACCGCCGCTGGTGGAGGCCATGGGCGAGGGTGTGGTGGCGAGCCATCCCCAGGACGCGCTGCTGTTCTGGGCAGGCATCAGCCGGCGCTGCCCGAGCTGGGACTATGCCCGGCTGAAGACGGCCGACCTCAGCCTGCAGCTTGGCCAGCATCAGCGCAGTGCCGCAGTCCTGGCCGAGGCCACGGAGGCACAGCGGCAGAACCCCTGGCTCCATGACATCGAGGCCAGGCTGGCGATGGCCCAGGGAAGGTTGGCGGCTGCTCTGCGCTGCTGGGATCGGGCCATCAGCGCCGCTTCCGGCCAGGCCGAGCTGGTGGAGTTGCTCCGGCAGCGCCGGCGGGAGGTTGAGTGGGAGGCGGAATTGGCTGGCGGCGAAGAGGCCTCCGGTCCGTCCGGCGACAGACAACTGGATCGCTTTGCGGCCCGACTGGAGGAGCTGGCTCAACGCTATGGGGTGGATCTCGATCAGGGTCGTGCAGGCCCCGGCGTTGGGGATGGTGACGCTGTTGAGACCTTTGCTGCCTTCCTTGATGTGGCCAGTGGCCGCCTGGCCCTGGCTGGTTAACCGCCGCTGGCTTCAAGCCTGGCCAACAGGGCTTCGATCAGGGATTCAGCGCGCTGCTGTTGCTGGCGGTAGCGCTGCAGAAGTGCCTCGGCCTCCTGGTGGGCCAGGAAATAGTGTTCAAGTTCTTCCTGAACCATATGGAGCTGCTCCAGGGTGAGCTCCACTTCCTGGCGTGCCGCCTGGAGCTGCTCCCGGGGATCTTGGTCTGCCATAGGCTCGCAACTTAAGGGTTCACCAGCCGGATCCGCCACTTCAGTTGCCGCTTTGTTGCCCGTTAGCACTGCACCGGCCACCACTCCCACGGCCACCACTCCCCCGGCCACCACAGCCCTGGTCGCCCCTGAGGGTGTGAACCACCATGTGTTCACGCATCTGGAGGGCTTTCAGTCGCTCTGGCGCCAGGAGCACCGCGGCTGGGCTGAAGCCGTGAACCGTGGCCTGAAGCGGCTGGCTCTGGCTGGCCTCCAGGATCCGCTCAGCGATCAACCGGCGCCGCCCCAGCGGATTGCCATCGTGTCCCGCAATTGCCGGGAAACGATTGAGGTCGATGGGGTGGTGAGCCGCCAGCGGGCCCAGCTGCTGGTGTTGCGTCGGCTGATTGCGGCGGGGGAACTGCCGCCCCTTGGGGAGCTGCGCTGTTATCTCAATGAGGCCATCACCGGCTATGCCGACTACCTGCGCCGGCGCTGTCCTGAGCTGCGCTGCAGTGAATATCTGCCGGAGCCCGACCATCCCCTGCGGGGTGTGGTGCCACACCGCGATGTGCGCCGCCTGAATCTGCCCCCGGCTTCCATGCACTGCCTGCTCTGCAACGAGGTACTGGAGCATGTGGAGGAACTGCCCCCGGCTCTGAGCTCCATGGCGGAGGTGCTCACCCTGGGGGGGTACCTGCTGGCCACGGTGCCGTTGGCCTATGGCCAGCAGGCATCGATCGTGAAGGCCGTGTGGAGGGGTGAGGAACTGGAGCCCGAGCTGCTGGTGGAGCCGGAGTTCCACGGAGACCCCGTGAATCCCAGCCAAGGTTCGCTGGTGTATCGGATTCCCGGCTGGGAGTTGCTGGAGCAGTTGAAAGTTGCCGGCTTCCGGCGATCCGAACTGCATCTGATCAGCTCAGCCCGCTATGGGGTGCTGGGAGCTGAGCTGCCCTACGTCTTTGTGCTGGTGGCTCAACGCTAGGACTGCTGCGGCGCGGCCAGTTGTTCGAGCTGGGGACTGCGGCAACTGATCGCCCAGGCACGCCTGCCTACCAGGCGCCGGCACAGCGCGAGGGGAGTGCGCCAGCGAGCCTCAAGCAGGGGCAGCGGGGCTGAATCCTGCACCGTGACCAGCAGGGGGCGCTCCGGCGGCTGGTTGCGCAGCAGGCGGGCGAGTTCCAGGGGCAGGTTGCCCGCCTGGCTGGCGCGCAGCTGGATCGGGGTATCGGGGTTACCGAGGCGATTCAGGGCAGCGGCGATCAGAGCGGCATCGGGATCGGCGAGGAACGTGCGCAGGTCTGCCACGAAATCGCCCGGGCCGTAACGCCGCCAGAGCTGCTGACCAGCGGCCTGCATGGCCCTGAGGCGTGCCGGATCGCGGCGCAGGACCTCGAGCTGGCCGGGGAGGGCTGCCAGGGCCTCAGGCGTTTCCGGAACCTGCACGCTGGCCTGGCGCCAGAGCACTGGGTCCCCAGGCAAGGCCAGGGTATCGGCCAGGATCACCGGAATAGCGCCGTAGCCCAACGCCTCCCAGAGGCGGATGGAGTTGGGCCCGCTGCCGGAGGGGCAGAGGGCAAACACGCTCTGCTGCAGGGTTGCCGCAAAGCTATCGGCCTCCGTGCGCAGCTCGGCGTGGCGGGCGGCATCGGCCGGTTCGCCATGCACCTGCTCCCGGTACACCTGTTGCTCGAAATGCCATTCCCGCCGCGATTCCACCAGGGAATCGGGGCGGGGCGGCAAGTTGAGAATCCACTCGCGTACGCGCGTGAGGTAGAGCTCAGGGCGATCGACACCCTGAAAGCTGTAGAGCCAGCGACGTTCAGGCGAAGGCAGCCCACCCGCCGCCGCTGGATGGGTGGTGCAGCGCACCGGGAAGAGGGGAAACGGATGGATACGCACACCCTGGTGATGATGCAGGCCGGCGGTGGCGTGGCTCCAGAAGAGATCGGTGACGCCACAGCGGCGTAGCAGAGCGATGTGCTGCAGCATCTCGATGTGCTGCCCCACGGTGGCGAGGAGCTGCTGGGCCGGACCAGCGTTCAGTGGGGCCGGCGGGGGCGGACGGTCGCGGGCGAGGTCGATCCAGGTGGCCCAGGCAAACGGCAGGTAGGCGGCCGAGCCGTCGCACCGCTGCGCCAGCTGTTCCGCTGCATGGGCCTCGGTGGCATTGGGTCGTTGCCAGGGAAGCGGAGGCAAGCGCGAGGGCCCGTTCAGCATGGTCAATCCAACTGTCCAGACCGCCCGAATCCAACACCGTAGGCCGGCGAACACTCCACTTCATTCAGAAGAACACCGGCGGTGAAACCCGCCGAATGAGCCAGGGCCGGAATTGTCCAGTCAAAGCAAGATCGAGCGTCCGGGCCGGCCGGTGCTGATCCACACGGTGCGGGGCGTGGGCTTCATGCTCAAGGAAGGGGCGCCAAGGGACTGAGGCGCCGGGCAGCGATCAGTGGCCAGTGGCTACTGAAGAGTGGCGACTGAAGAGTGGCGACTGAAGCTGGTCTGGCCAGACCAGGCGCACTACCCCATCTCCCCCCGGCGGATCAACGTTCCAGCAGCTGCCAGAAGCTCCAGC